>JAEEGL010502793.1_pt1 | contig 23375 bp, 27 predicted proteins | sample 9134231 | NCBI WGS metagenome assembly JAEEGL01 (sample SAMN16246548, study PRJNA631951) | gut metagenome | biome: gut microbiome; feature: rumen; material: fiber-attached | host: Bos | place: Iran: Karaj | collected 2018-10
CATTATAATTATAACATATGTTATAACTAAATGAAATTGCTGTTAATTTTTATTCTAAGTCTAAGTAAACATTACATGTTTGTTTTTGAGTCATTGAATCAATTTGAATATATCCGTTTACATAAGATATTTGTGAATTATTATCTGTACATGAACTTGCATGAGATTGAGATAATACATAAACATGATTTGCAGGTATTATATCTACTTTATTGTATACTGTATTATCATCATCAGATTGAACATATACGTTGGTAATAATATCTGCAGTATTTGTATTATCAAAGTATGCATAACATGTATTTCTTTGATTTGTTGTTAGTGAGAATGTTCTAGTGTTACTATTATAAACTACAGTTCCTGTTTCATCACAAGTATATCCATAATATTCGTAACCATATGCAGGTACTGCGTTTACTTCTGTATAACTCTTATTATTATAAGTAGTTGATCCATTTTCATCTTCTATCAAGATATGAATATTTATATCTGTAGAATACTCTTGATCAAAATAGAATTTACAAGAAGCTTTACCATTACTTGTAAATGTAAACTTCTTAGTAGTTGTATTATAAGAATAATTACATGCAGCCGAAGCATCGTTATAACTACATTGAACATCACAAACTGTTTTTGCGTTATTAAATGTATATCCTATAGTAGGCACTGTATATGTTTTAATGTAATCACCATTGTCATCTTGTTTATAGATTGTCATGTTGATATCTCCATCTCCCATATCGAAGTCACCAACTAGATTGGCTAGTATACTAACTGATTCTGAGCTTGTATAATATGCGTAACTTGCCTTAATTCCATAAGTAATTGCAATAACGAAGAATGCTACTATTGCAATTGTATAAAATTTATTATTTTTTTCATTACTCCTTCTAGCCATTTTTATACCTCTTTTTCTCTTGATAAGTTTTCCTTATCTTGATTAAATTATAATATATGTTAAGTAGCTTGAAAACATTAATGTCAAACAATATGACTAATTTTACACAATTTTGTCGTAAAATGTAAAAATTTTATTGCTTTTGACAATAAGTTTTTAAATCTTCTATTGTATTATTTGCATCATTTATCCCTAAGTCATATATGCTTTGAAGTTTTTTGGGATTACGCTCTATCACGCTTACATTTATAGCTTCAGTCGGCCTCATGACAAATATTTTTCCTTCTGTTTCAAGTTTTTCAATCATATCAAGCGTTTCATTGTATTTTTTATATCTATTTAGCATTGCGTTGACAAAATTTGGATAGTCCTTATATTTTTTCTTGACCAGCTTAATTTTCTTTTCGGTTAACATTTCCTTTCGATATCCTTTAGGTCTAGTTAATATAACTATTATTTTATCATAACCCATCTCGATTGCTTTTAACACTGGAATACTATCTGATATTGCCCCATCCAAGTAATAATCATCATTTATCAACACACTTTTTGATACTAATGGTATTGAACTACTAGCCCTCAATATTTCCATATCTTTAAATCCACTTTTAACTTGAAAATATTCTGGCAACCCAGTATTTAAGTTTGTGCAAACAGCATAATACGGTTTATTAGCTTTTATAAATTTTTTATCATCAAACTTGTCCAATTTTTTTGATACTTTATAGTATGCAAAATTTTTATTAACAATATTTCCCGTTAATAACAAAGATGCAATGCTTATATATCTTAGATCTTTACAATACTTTTTGCTATATCTAATTACCCTTCCTTTTTGATTAGAAAAATAATTAACGCCGAATAATGCTCCAGCTGATACACCTATAATGGCGTCAATGTCAATGTTGTTTTCCAACATGACATCTAAAAATCCTGCGGTATACATTCCCCTCATCGCGCCGCCTTCAAGTACAAGTATAGACTTAGACATACTATCACCTCATATATTATAACATAAAAAAATTCTCATAATCGAGAATTAATAAATGGTGCCCAAGGCCGGACTTGAACCGGCACGAGGTTTAAATCTCGCAGGATTTTAAGTCCTGTGCGTCTACCTATTCCGCCACTTGGGCAGGCACTGTCTTAATAAATAAGACAATATAAATTATAATGGTTTTTAGGCATAATTTCAATAGTTTTTGACATATTTTTTTATATTTTTATTGTTGACACGGCATTTTCACCTATGGTATAATCAATTTGACCTTGAAATGGAGGAATACCCAAGCCTGGTTGAAGGGACCGGTCTTGAAAACCGGAAGGTCGTGTAAGCGGCGCAGGGGTTCGAATCCCTTTTCCTCCGCCATTATGTTATCGCGGGATGGTAGCAGTTTGGTAGCTCGTTGGGCTCATAACCCAAAGGTCGAAGGTTCAAATCCTTCTCCCGCAACCATGGTTCGTTAGTCTAGTGGCCTATGACGTCTGCCTGTCACGCAGAAGATCACGGGTTCGACTCCCGTACGAACCGCCATCTGGCTTCATAGCTCAGTCGGTAGAGCAGAGGACTGAAAATCCTTGTGTCGCTGGTTCAATTCCCGCTGGAGCCACCAGATGACGAATAAAAAAAGATATTATTTAATATCTTTTTTTTCTTGTTCTTTTTTCTTTTTTTCTAACCAGCAACCAAGGTTTTCTTTTAATGGTAAAAAGCCTCTTCTTGTTTCTTTAATAGGATCATCAGTATTGTCGCTTTTATAATTAATATTTTTTATTGAAAGTTTTAAATGTAATTCATCTTCATCAACTTCTAATACTTGACAATATATTGTATCCCCAACATTAACATAATCGCTAATATTCTTTACAAAATCATTTGATACTTCCGAAATATGGATCAAACCATCATACTGATGATCAACGCTTACAAATACTCCATATTTTTCTATACCAGTAACCTGACCTCTGATTATATCTCCAACTTTATATTCTTCCGTCATATATACCTCAACTTAAGTATAACATAAAAAAAGTTTACTTACAAAAAAAAGTATTTTATAATGGTTATGTGATTGAAATGGAAGAAAGAATTATTAAAATAATCGATAAAATTCGTCCTTATCTAAATATGGACGGCGGAGACATTGAATTTGTTAAGTATGATGATGGTTATGTATATATTAAATTGTATGGTGCTTGTAGTGATTGTTTAATGCAAGACAACACTATTAACGACGGATTATTATCATCTTTTCAAGAGGAAATTCCCGAGATAAAAGGAATAATCAATGTCCCTATTTAAATTAAAAGAATCATAAGCAATTATGATTCTTTTATTATCCAGTTAATTTCTTCTATATTAGAATATTTTTTTATTTCATAATACGCTTTATTTAAAAACTCTTCATATAAATTAACTTTATCAATTATACTAAGCAATGATTCTTCACTTTCATTATTATTCATGATTTGTTCATATCTATCAAAATAATATGACGGATATAATAATCTAGCAAATAGCATATAATATTCATAGCTAGATAGTTTTCTTATTTTCAAATATGTTTTTAAATCCAAAAAAGCATCACTACCACAAAAAAACTCATCTTTTATATACTCTGCTATATCTCTTACTTCCAAATCTATAATATAGTTTAATGGATTATTGTAATCTATTGAATAATTTGGATATTTTAGTCTTTTATGCGATAAATATAATTTGCAACTTTCATATTTAAATAGTTTGTTTGCATTATTAACATAACTAATAGCATTTTCACATAATCCAATGTAATAACTAAAAGAGTCTATAATTATTGTTTTGTCTTTTCCCAGCTCTTTTATCTGATATTCAAAATAGTCCACTTTTCTACTCCATAATTCTTCCCAATTACTTCGGTTAATATTACTGTTATTATTAATTATATAATTATCTTTTTCATATATCATTTTTATTAAATCATATTCTTCGTTATAATTATCCGTTATTTTCACCATTATATACGGAAGATCATTTACGTATGTTATATAATTTTTATACTTATTTAATATAAAAGAATTAGTATGTAATCCTTTATGTTTTAATTCATTAGTAATATTAATTAATTCTTTTAATTCTTTGTATCCCCTATTAAAGAAGCAAAAAAAATAATAATAACCATCATATTTAATAAAAATGTTATTATTTATTTCTTTATAACTATCTATATATATATTATAGAAACTTTCTATTATTTCTTTCATACTTTAATATATGAAAAAAACTGATAATTATATCAGTTTTTAATTTTTCTTTTCAAATTTTTGTACCAAGGCATCAAACATGTTTTCACAAGCTTTTAAGAATGCTTCTTTTTCTTCTTTATATGAATCTTCTGTTACAACATTATTAATATCTACTGAAGGCTCGATTGTAGGTGTAGGTGTTATTTCTGGTTCAACTTGTGGTGTTACTGCAGGTGTTGGTTCAGGTATTGAAACATCAGGAATAACTGGTTCAACAGAAGGAGCTGGTTCAACAGTTGGAGTTTCTACTGGTGTTACTTCTGGAGTTGGTATATTAATATCAACGTTTGGCGCATCAACTGGTGTTTCAGTAGAAGTTACTTCACCAATATTTCCAATATCACCAATTGCGCTTTCTAATGATACTTCTGGAGTTTCAGCAACTTGAGGAGCATCAGGTACAACAGGAGTTACTTCAGGACTCACTGCTTCAACAGAAGGTGTTACTTCTACTGTAGGAGTTACTTCTGGAGTTACAGTTTCAACTTGAGGAGTTTCAACTGGTGCTACTTCAGGTGTTTCTGCTACTTGAGGAGCTACTTCAGGATTAGCTTCAGCATTTTGTGTACTTTCATTTACTACATATGCATTTTTTAATGCATCAAAAGAAGGTAATGGTAAAGTTAATTGAGTATAATAAACATCATCACCAGACATTTCAGCAGGAATGTTAATAAATTCCATAGCATTTCCTGCAATTATATTTTTTAAATGTTCTTTTACTGCTGTCCATTCATTTTGATCAGTTATTTTTACTAATCTGTTATTATCAATTTTAGACACTAAAATAATAGGTAATCCCATTGACCCATTCATTTCATTATCTAAAACAACATAACTATTATCTGCAACTTTAAAAGCATTTAATAAAGCTTTTTCTACTACTGCTCCCGAAACTAAACTAATCTTAATTCTACCCATATTAATCAACCCTTCTTTTACTATTTATTATTATATCAAACCTATTGTTTTTTTTCAATTGTTTTAGTTATTAATTCCAAAACAAAATACTTACAACCATAAGCACAGTAATCTTCTATATATTTATCCAAATTCTTATAGTCATTATAACTCTTAACTAATTTTTTATTATCATGATTATAAAATCCTTTTAATCTTAATTTACCATATGCCCAATCGCCAACTATATAATCAAATTTATCATAAAAATCTGTTACATATTCACTTAAATCAATTGTGCTAATTGTATCGCCTACATCTTTTATAATCTTATATTCTTTGTCTTTAATATTAATATTCATAATTCTCCTAAAATACCAATGTTAGAAAAATTGTTACAATCATTCCAACAGTAACTATTATACTCATTATTAATAATATATCAACATATCCGTTACCAGTTGTTAATGGTTCTTCTTTTGGTATTATCGCTTTAATTTTCTCTTCTAATAGCACTTTTCTATTTTCATCATTTTCTTTTATATCAAAATGTCTATAAATTTCTCTATTAATATCATTTATTTCCTTAGGGCTCATATTATTTATATCATCATCATTAAAATTAAATAACGTATATACTGATCTTGGCAACAAGTCTTTTTCTTCCTTTTTTGCTTCCAATTTTTTATTATTTTGAACTAAATAATAATTTAATACTTCATCTTCATCAATTGCATTTAAATAGTTATATGAGTATCTTAATGGATTAGAAGTTTTTTTGGTATACAATAAATCAAAAAATTCATTTTTTTCTTCATCTGTTACACCATAATATAATCTTTTATAATTATAAAAATCGACTAATTTCTTTTGCACCTCAACAAAATAAATATTATCTTCCTTATTTATATTGTTTTCATTTTTTTTATCAAGATCGTAGAAACATTCTAGTAGTTTTTTAAAATAATTAATCTCTTCTTTAGTAGCACCATATTTCATTAAATTATTATCAAGTAATTCTTCTTTTCCTAATTGAAAAGGTGTTATGATATCGAGTTCTCCATAAATGTTTGCAAGCATTCTTATTACAACAGCTAAAAAAGAATTATAGATTATACTATCTACATTATCTTTATTCATCAAATAATCATTTATACCTTTGTTAAATGCTTCATTAACAAACATACTCTCACCTATTATAATTATAGCATATCAAATATTTTTAGGGAATATCTAAAATATTACTATAACTTTCTATGCTCCCTCCATAAAAATTTGGAACGCTTCCATTAATTACTGTTGCTCCAATTAAAATATCATAACTAAATATATCACTATAATCATGCACTGGAGTAATAATTAGTTTTTGCAATTCAACTGAAATATATACTTCTAGTAAAGCATTATTAAAACCATAATTTGTTACTTTTGTTTTTAAATTTGTTAATATATTTTCATTAAAATTAATAATAACAGGTATTTTAGGACCAATATTATTTATAAATACATTATTACTATTTATAAAAAAAGGGATTAATAAAAGTAAACCATTTTTGCTACTTTTAATATATTTATCGTCTATATTAATATCTATTTTCCCATTTTCTAAATCATTTATATTATCTTTTAATACATTAGATATCTTATTTAGAATTCTATAACTTTTTTCTAAATCATAGTCTACTCTTAATACTTCATCTTTATTATTCTTAGTAACAATTAATATATCATTTATACTTTCATTATTTATCATATCATTGGTAATGATTTCTGAAAAAAACAAATATAATATTTTATCTGTTTTTCTATTAGCAAGTAATAATACTTTATTACTTGCTTTATTACCATAAACATTTATATTTATTATAGATATACTACTAATTAAAAAAAATACAATTAATAATTTAATAATTGTATTTTTAGATGTTTTTTTAGATATAAATCTTTTCATATTATATATTATGAAAAGAACATTGATTTTATTAAAAATGCTATTCCAATTAGTACTGCGATTACTACTACTACAATAACTACTTTAATTAAATTGTTGTTTTCCTCAATGCTTTTAGTAAAATCATCCATATCTTCAAAATCTTTTGCCTTTAATGCATTAGATGTAGTATAAAACGAATTAATCATTTGAGTAGTCATAGTATTTTCATCAACCAAATCATCATTGTCATTTGTTATTTCATCTAATTCCTTTGAAACTTCATCTTTTAATCCATCCAATACTTCAGTATCATCATTACCTTTTAAATCACTTAGCATGTCTAATGGATCTGCTGAATTATTTTTTTCATTATAATTAATTGTATTTATTAATGTTTTTAAATCTTCATTTTCTTCAATTTCTTCTTCTTTTTTATTAATATTTAAATTATTTAAAATATCATATTGGGTATCTCTTAGTTTTCTTAATCTTTCTTCTTCATAACTTTCACTTTTATTTTCTTTAGCTTTTTCTAGAATAACATTTATATCATACTCTTTAGTATCTTCATGTATTATTTCTTCTTTTTCTTCATCTTCTAATCTAATACTTTTTCTTTTAGGCAAAGTATTATACTTTGTATCTAATATCTTTTTTATTTTTTCAACATCTATATCAGGTTCATTGTCTCCCAATACTAAAGCATTGCTTTTTATTGAATAATTCTCAATAGCATTTTTACTTATTTCATTATATAATGCTTCGTTTCGATGAAATCTTGAATTAGTTACGTCTTCTTCATAATATTTATTCATTCTAGAATCCATAAGAAACACCTCTTAACATAATACTAACACAATATTTTTAGTTTTAAAATGATTTTGTTGATTTTAAAAATATTATTGACTATAATTATACATGGAGGATATTATGGAAAAAATATATGTTAATAAAGATGCTTGTATAGGTTGTGGCGCATGTGTTGCTATTGATCCAGAACATTTCGATTTTGATGATGATGGATTATCTCATGCAATTAGTAATGATAATATAGAATCTGAAGATTTAAAAAGTGCAATTAGTTCTTGTCCAGTTGGAGCTATAAGTGTATCAGAATGTGATTGTGGCTGTGATAAGGATAATTGCAATTGTGATAGTAATTGTAATTGTGGTTGCAATAAATAAAGCACTTATTAGTGCTTTATTTTAAACTATATAAAGTTTTTACTTCTTTTATTGAAAGTGGTCTATATTCACCACTTTTTAAATTGCCTAAATCTAGATTTCCATATTTTTGTCTAGTTAATTTTAAAACATCAAATCTTAAATGTTCAAATAATTTTCTTATTATATGATTTCTTCCTTCATGAATAGTTATTTCTAATAATGAAGTGTTTTTTACTTTATCTATTTTTTTAACTTTTATATGATCAACAATTAATTTTCTTCCATCTATAACTATTCCATCTTTTATCAATTTAAAATGATTATCAGTTAATATTCCATTAATTTTAGCAATATACACCTTTTTTATATTGTTTTTAGGATGCATTAATATATTGGCAAGTTCACCATCATTTGTTAATATTATTAATCCTGTAGTATCATAATCTAATCTTCCAATTGGATAAATTCTAGAATTAGTATCTATAAAATCTGTTACTACTTTTCTTCCTTTGTCATCTTTAACTGCAGATATTACTTCTCTTGGTTTATTTAATAAATAATACTCTTTTTTTACATCTTTATTAATTATTTTACCATCTACCGCTATAATATCATTTCCGCTCACTTTAGTACCTAATGTGTTTATTATTTTTCCATTTACAGAAACCTTATTATTAACAATTAATTCTTCAGCTTTTCTTCTAGATGTATAACCAGATGCTGCTATTACTTTTTGTAATCTTTCCATACAAAATCACCAAAAAAATTATATCAAATATATAATTAAAAGAAAAGATTAGTTAATATAAAAGCCGCTATTATACCTACCAAATCTGCAAATAAACCTACTATTAATGCATATCTTATATTCTTTATTTTTATACTTCCAAAATATAATGCGATAACATAAATAGTTGTATCTGTACATCCTTCTATAATGGATGATAATCTACCAAGATAGGAATCTGGTCCATATAAAATATATATATCATTCATTATGGCAAGCGATGCTGTACCAGATATTGGTCTTAATAATGCCATTGGTATTATAGGAGATGGAATATTAAACTTAATAACGCTTGCTAATGTATTTAAAATATTACTATCTAAAAATATATTAATAGCAAATATCATTGCCATTATAGATGGAAATATATTAAATACTGTTATTAACCCTTCTTTAGCGCCATCTAAAAAGGTATTATAGATATCTATTTTTTTAGAAAACGCATAAATAATTATTATTATTATAATTATAGGTAATATAATTTTAGATATAATATCCATTACTTACTCCTTTTTCTAATTATATAGTCTAATGTTAATCCGGATACAGATGATAAAAAAGTTGCTATTAAGGCAGGTATTATTATTTCACTGGGATTATTTGATTTATATGCTACTCTTAAGGCAAGTATTGTAGTTGGTATAATTGTTACTCCTGCTGTATTTAATACTAAAAAGGTAATCATTGGTGTAGATGCTGTATCCTTTTTTTTATTTATATCTTGTAAATATTTCATAGCATTTAATCCTGCTGGGGTAGCAGCACTACCAAGGCCTAACATATTAGCAGCTATATTAGATGCTATATAACCTAACGCTTTATTATCTTTTGGAATATCAGGAAAAAGTTTGCTTAATAGTGGCCTTAATAAATTAGCAAATTTTTGTAATAATCCTGATTTCTCTGCTATTTTTAAAAGACCAGTCCATAATACTATTATTGGCATTAGATTTATTATTAAATCTAATGCCTTATTGGAATTAACTAAAATACTATTATTTAAATTGTTTATATTACCAGTAATAATTGAATATATAATACCTATACATATTAGAAAAGTCCAAATATAACTTACCATTTATATATCCACTTTCTTATTTTTTCTATAATAGTTAAATTATCATCTTTATCTATTTCTTTAATATATATAGGTTCTTTATGATATATTTTGTTATTCAAGATTATATTAATATAGCCAACTATACTTTCATCAATTATATTATCCATTTTATATATTTCTATTTTAGATGAAACTTTCTTTAATTCATTCTTATTTAATGTCATATAAATATTATTATTAATATATAATTTATAATCTTTATAATAGTCATCTTTAATTTTATAATTATTTTTATTTATTAATAAATAGTTCTTATATTTTTTAAATATATTTTCATATGTATTTTTATGATCTAACCAATCATCTGGATCATTTAAAGTTACTACTACTATATTTATATTATTTTTACTACCAGTGCTTACTAATGTTCTTCTTGCCTTTTTCGTGTATCCAGTCTTACCGCCAGTGATATAATCATATTTTAATAATTTGTTTTTATTATGCCAAATATAACTCTTATAGTTTGTTTTTAAGATATATTTTTTAGTACTTACAATATCTCTAAATATCTTATTATTCATTGCGTATCTCATTAATTTTGACATATCTTTAGCACTTGATATATTACCATTGCCATCTTTGTCTTCCAATCCATGGGGATTTATAAATTTGGTGTTATTCATTTTAAGATTGGAAGCATATTCATTCATTAAATATACAAAGTTATCTACAGATCCAGATACGTGTTTGCTTATTACTAATGCTGCATCATTGCCACTTCTTAATAGTAAGCCATATATTAAATCTTTTAATGAGATTATTTCACCAACCTCAATATATATAGAACTTCCAAAAGATTCATATATTATATCTGATACTTCTATCTTTTCATTAATATCTGAATTTTCTATGGCTACTATTGCAGTCATTATTTTTGTAGTACTAGCAATTAGCTTTTCAGCATTATAATTATACCCAGATAATATTCTTCCATTATCTAAATCCATTGCTATATATGATTCAGCACTAATTGCATCTATTTTTAAAGGTATTAACAGTAATATAATAAGTATTATTCTTTTCATAGTTCACCTATGAAATTATATGTTTTAATAAATAAAAAAAGAAGCTATGCTTCTTTTTTAACATTCTTATTCTTTTTCTTCTTATTTTCCTTTTTTGGCTCTTCTAATTTTTCAGCAGTACTCTTTAATAACTCTACTGTTTTAGCTTTTACTTCTTTAGCAGTTTTTTCTATTACCGGAGTACCTTTTTCTTTTGCTAAATCAACTAGTTCTTGAGCTTTAATTTTAACATCATTTGATTTATCAATTATTAATTGTTTAGCAGTTTCTTTATCCATATCTCTTATAGTGTTTTCTAATTCTTTAGTTTTAACTATAATAGCATTCTTAACTTCTTCTACATCTATTTCTTTTGCTTTTTCTGCTAAATCTTTAATAGATGCTGCTAAATCTTCTCTCATTTCTTTTCCACTTTTAGGTGCTAGTAAAACTCCAAGTCCTACTCCTGCTAAAGCTCCTAAAATAAAACTTCCTCTTTTACTCATCTTCATCCTTCTCACTTTCTTTAAAAAATATTTTTTCAATAAAACTTTCTATAACTCCAACTACAGATGTAACGATACTATTTGCTTTATCAGATACTATTCCAATAGCATCAAATAAAGGTGTAACTTTCTTAACTTTATCGTCTACATCATCTACTACTTTATTGACTTTATCAATAGTAATTATAAGCTTAATTCCAAGAATTATACCTATTATGATTACTACTATTAAAAGTATATATACTATAATTGGTAATATTTGTGATAATGCTTCCATTTTTATTCCTCCCTTGAATCATACATTGAATCTATTAATTCAAATAAATCTGCATCATCATCTTTAGTTTCTTTCTTTTCTTCTTTTTCTTCAACATCTAGTTTTTCTAATTCTTCTTCTATTTCTTCCAAATTATTAACTTTTGGCATTTCAATAGTATCTTCTAAATCAACTTCATGTGATGCATCTTCTAATAAATCATCTATAGTCTTATAATCTCTTTCTGGTACTTTCTCTTCAATAACTTCTTCTTTTGGAATTTCTTTTATTTCTTCTTTTTCTTCAAAGAAAGTAACTACTGGTTCATCTATTTCTTCTTCTTTTTTCTTTTCAAAAGCTTTTTTCCTAACATAATCAATATCTACATTAGGAGTCTCTTCTCTTTTAATTATATCTTCTGCCCTATAATCTTGATTTAATATACCATAAACAGGAGAAATAATTGGAGAAGGCTTAAACTTCTTTCTTTCAATAGTTTCTTTTGTCTCTACTCTTTCATAAGGACCATAATTAGTTCTTCTTTCAACAGATTTCTTTCTTTCATATTCTAATACATTATTAGATTTACTAATATTATTAACAAATTCATCTTCATCAAAATCAGGAAAAGTAAATGTGTTTTCAACTTTTGGTTTAGGAGTTTCTCTAAACTCTGGAACTTCTTCTTTCTTAACTTCTACTTTTTCTTCTTTTGGTTCATTAATAGGATCTATTTTAACTATTTTTGGTTCCTCTTTAACTTCATCTCTTATTTGAATTGGTTCAGTATATTCTTCTTCTTCAAATAATATATCTTTCATTTTCTTTATAAAACTCATGACTTCACCTTCCTAATCGATAAAATCTGTATCTTTAATTACATCTTCATCAGATACATTAATACCTTCAACATAATCAAGTATATCACTATTCTTTTTTACTTTATCAAATAGCTTATATACTTCTTCCGTAGAAGTTAAACTATCTTCTTCAAGTAACTTAGTTATAACATTCTTATTATATTTTATTGAGTTTAATATATTGATAGTATTTGCAAGTGATGACTTAATTTCATCTTCATCTACTATCACTTCTATTTTAGCATAATTATACATAATTTCAATTAAATATTTATCATTTTCTTTTTTAGTAATCTCTACATACCCCAGTTTATCTTCATAACTAATTGCTTTAGAATAATACAATTCTTCTTTAGCAGTATAAGTAATTTTCTCTTTATTTAAATAAGATAATAAATCAAAATATAAATAATAATAATTATCATCACTTGCTAAAATAGCATAGTTAGCTCCACTATCATATTGATATAAGCCTTTTGGCATATAATATTTATAACCCATTTTATACGTATTAGCGTTCTTTTCTTTAATACTTAGATGATTTACTATATCATCATAATTTAATTTATTTAAATTAGTACATCCAAATAAAGCTAATACTACTAATATTAATAATAATATTTTACTCTTCATACATAATCACATTAATATTATATCAATTTATTTAACTGCTTTCAAATATTTTATAGTAATACCCATATTAGAAAATTTACTTTCATATTCAGTTTCTATATTAGGTATATCTTCTTTATGTAAATCATAAGATAATTCTTCTATTTTATATCCATATTCTTTTAAACTATCTAAGCTAAAAGAAAACAAATCATCATTATCAGTTTTCATAATAATAGTATTTTTATCTTTAAAAAATGAATCATATAATTTCAAAAAATTATAATGAGTTAGTCTTCTTTTAGCATGCCTTTTTTTAGGCCAAGGATCAGAAAAATTCAAATAGATTACATCTACTTTATTTTTTAATAATTCTTCTAAATTACTTACATCATTAATAATTATTTTTAGATTATCTAATTTATATTCTTTAATCTTTTTTATAGCAACTGCTGCAACACTTGAATATTTTTCGATTCCAATATAATTAATATTCTTATTATTTAAAGCATTTTCTAATATAAAATTACCCTTACCCATTCCAATTTCTATATATATTGGATTATCATTATTAAAATTGATTTCATCTTTTATTAAAAAATCACAACTATTTATTACTTCGTCTTTATATTTTGGATTTCTCATTCTCATTATTATCACTTCTTTCATATAATGAATTAGGAGGTACCTATGAAAAAAAATAGAAATTCTTTTTTTGCTGAAAGTAATTTTGAATCATTTAATCCTAGTATGAATGGGATTCCATATCAACAAGCAAGTAATTACTATTACCAAGGCCCTATGCCTAATAATTATAACATAAATAACATGGGTAATGATATAGAAAGTAGACTTGCTAAAATAGAAAGACAAATTAATAGATTAGATTATCGTATATCAAAATTAGAAAGTACTAAAAATATTATTTCATCAGAAGAAATAGATACAAATACAAATATGTATATGCTTTAATGATATATTATTAAAGCACTAAAACAATATATTTGCTCTTCACCATTAATACCTATACTAACTTGATATTTTATATCTATAATATCTATATTCTGCTCTAAAAACATATTAATATCATTCTCTAAATCTTTCTCACATTCTTCATCAAATATTTTAACTTTCAATTTATCACCAACAATAATATAACAATTATTAATTAAAATAATTGTTATATTTTGAAATTATGTTAAAAATATGTTATTCTTTAAAATAGAGGGTGACTGTGTATGGAAGACAAAACATTTATATTTGGTCATAAGAATCCAGATACTGATAGTGTAGCATCTGCTATTTGTTTGTCTTATTTATATAATGAATTAGGAGAAAATACTGAACCTAGAATTCTATCTAATATAAATGAGGAAACTAAATATGTATTAAAAAGATTTAAATTTGAAACACCAAAATTATTAAATGATGTTAAATTGCAAATAAAAGATATTAATTATCATAAAGATTTTAAAATTAATATAAACGAATCTGTTTATAGAGCATTTTTTAAAATGCAAGACAATAATATGAGTTCAATACCATTAGTAGATGATAATGATAAATTTATGGGAACTTTCGCTATGAAAGATATTGCAAAAAGGGAAATACTTGGAGATATAAGAAGATTAACTGCTAGTTATGATCATATATTAGAAGTTATTAATGGTAAAAAGATACTAAGATTTAATGATGAAATAGATGGAGATGTATTTAATGTAGCTATTAAAAGTACTACATTCAATGAAAGTTTTCATTTAACTAATAAAACTATTCTAATATTAGGAGATAGACATTCAATCATTGAAGAAGCAGTTAAAAAAGGTGTATTAATGCTTATTATAACTGCTGGAAGAGAAATAAAAAAAGAACATTTAGAAATAGCTAAAAAGAATAAAGTAAATGTTATATACACAGATTTTGATTCAATGACTACATTAATCAAAATAGGATTTGCAAGACATATTAAAGATTATCAATATACTACTAATTTAGTATGTACAAATAATGAAATGGAAGTATCTGAATTAAATGAAATAATTAATAAAACTAAACATAGTTATTATCCAGTATTAGATAATTATAATAAGTGTTTAGGACTAATTAAATTAGCAGATTTGCCTGATAAGAATCCTAAAAAGATTATATTAGTAGATCATAATGAAGTATCACAAAGTGTGTATGGTATAGAAGAAGCAAGTATAGTGGGAATAGTAGATCATCATAAATTGGGTACCTTAGGTACTATGGAACCAATCAACTTTAGAAATATGACAGTAGGAAGTACTTGTACTATTGTATATGAATTATTTAAAGAAAATAAAGTTAAAATACCAGAAAATATAGCAGGATTATTACTATCTGGATTAATATCAGATACACTTCTATTAAAGAGTCCAACTACCACTAAAATAGATGAAAAAGTATTTAATGATTTATCTAAAATGGTAAATATAGATATCAATAAATTTGCAATGGAAATGTTTAAAGCAAATGATATAGTTAAATCTAAAACTATTAAAGAAATACTATATACAGATTTCAAAACATTTGATGTTAATGGAAAAATAGTTGGAGTAGGACAAGTTAATACTTTAAACTCTAAAGCTATTATTAAACAAAAAACAAGTTATATAAGATATTTAAATAAAGAAAGTGAATTACATAATTATGATATATTAATGTTATGTATAACTGATATATTCAAAAATGGTAGTTATTTATTATTTAATTCAAAATCAATAAAGAATATTCAAAATGCTTTTGGAGATAATATAAATGAAGGAGATTTTATACAAGATATAATATCTAGAAAAAAACAAATAATACCTGCAATAATGAATAGTATAAAATAAAAAAACTCAAGAAATTGATTTTTTTATTTGTTTGAACAACTATTTGCTGAAGCAGCACTTCCACCAATAACACAGCTCGCACCATTGCCATTACAGCTTACACTTCCTTGAGCTACCATAGAACAAGTATTACCATTTAATGAACAATATAAATAAGAATCCGTAAAATTACAATTTCCACCCATATTTTCAATCGCGGTTTTATAAGTGGATGCGTTTTGCCAATCATTTTCTTTAAAACATATTTCATTAACACCTGTTGATATACAGATTTCATGTGAAATGCTATCATGAAGCTCACTATAAATATCATCTTTATTATACTCTATGCACATTTCACCAGTTCCATAGTCATCTATATAATCTTCACATTCCTCTTCTGTATCAAATATAGATTTATAAGGCTTATTGTTAATCGTAGTAACGTCATAATCGTTTGATACCTTAATACAGGTCAATAAGCTTTCTGATAAGCTATTCAAGCAATCATCTATTGTCGAATAGCCTGTATTAAAGACGGAAGCATAAAAATGTCTGTTTGCGATTGTCTGCTCTAATGACGGTGTTATTTCCTTTAAATAAACATAATAGTTATTGTTTACTAGCACTTGATTACTATCATATTTTGCTGTATTTATACAGCCACTGCTATCATAGCAATTATTATAGTATTTAACAGTATTAATACCATTACTGTTACTTCTTAAGTATGGTGTAACAGCTGTACATGTGAATGATGTTACTGTTGCAGTCATTTGAATATCTGTTCCTGCCAAGGCTGTTTGATTAATATTATTCTCATTAACTATTCTAAATGCACCATATATATCTACAGAATTAGAAGAGCTTATTTCACTAAAATGCCCTTGATAAGTTATAGGGAATAAACCGGCGGCATTAAAATCATATAAATGTCCATTTGGACCATCATAAAAAAAATAGTAATCTCCAATACCTAATTGAATTTGATAGTTGCTTTTCCCACTCATTCCTTGAAATGCTGTATACATATTATTTGTCCCTGTTGCTGTTATTTGCATTGTATAGTCACAATCATATGTTCCTGGTCCTGTTACTGTTGCATCTGCTAGTTTTATTATGGCGTCATCTATGTTATCAGTACTTATTGGTGTTCCATCAGTTGAACCATAATAACGCTTGCTATATTGTTCTTGCATCATATCTGCTGCTGATAAATTAAGTGATATATTATTACCTGTGCTAACTAATGATACTGATCCTACACCTTCCATTGTTCCTGATATTGTATGTGTTCCAAAATTATTTGTTGTACCAACACTAAAATAAGCATATGATGCCCCTACTATAAATAGTAACATTGTTACTATTCCAATTATTAAATAATATTTCCTTTTATTATTATTTTCCATATTTTAATTATACTATATAACTAATTGTTAATAAACAAAAAACTCTCTATAGAGAGTTTTATTCATCTTGTTTCTTTGGATTAAATAAATCATAGTTAATAATCGCATTACCTACTTCTAATAATTTTTCTGTATATTTTGCATTATCAGTAACATAATTATTAGTTAATGTAATACCATCTTTTAATGGTTTATATTCTCCAGTTGAATTATTATAATAAATCTTATTAGTTAGATAATTACCATTTGGAAATACTACTACATTATCATTTTTAATATTAAATATATCATGTCCTAAAACATATTTATTATCTATATTTAACATATTATATAATGTTGGTACTACATCATACATACCCATAGTATATGATACTACTCCATTAAACTTTTTAGATAATGATTTATTTTTACTCCATATTATTAAAGGAACTTTCTTATGCAAATTATGATCAAAACTATCATATGTTATATATGTTGGATCTAATTCATTTTTTAATTCACCAGTTATGTGATCATAGTTATAAAGATAATTCATATCTTTATAACTCATTTTAGCATCATGATCTCCATAGAATACAAATACTGTATTATTAAATTTATTAGATGATTTAATATATTTTAGGAAGTCTCCTAATGCTTCATCAGCATAGTGCGCAGATACTATATATTTACCAATTGTTTTATCACATAAATAACATGTACTAATATCATTATTATATTCTTTTATATCATAAGTAAAAGCTTCATTTGGTTCAAAAGATGAGTGATTAGTTAAAGTAATGATTGTACCAAAATAATTATTATATGTATTTTCTATATTCTCTAATTTATCTATTGCTTGTTTAAAGAATAATTTATCATTAATACCTAATCCAATTACATCTTTATCAGTGAATGTAAAAGTATCTCTAAAATACATTTCATCATATCCTAATTTAGGATGAATTCTACTTCTATTCCACATAGATGCATAATTACCATGCATACTAAATGTATAATATCCTTTTTCTTTTAACATTTGTGGCAATGTAATAAATGTATTATCAGAATAAGTTACAAATACAGTACCACTTGATGATGGCAATAATCCAGTTAACATCATATATTCTGCATCAGATGAAGTACCAGTAGATACAGGCGAATAGAAATTATCAAAAAACATTCCTTCTTTTGATAATTTATTTAAATTTGGTGTAACTTCCTTATTATTAAATTCTAAATCCATCAAGAAATCTTGCATGCTTTCTAAATGAACATAAACAATATTGTATCCTTCTAATATACCAGAATATTTATTATTGCTATCATATCTATTAATATTTTCATCTTCAAAGTATTCATTAAATACTCTATTTGCTTCTTCATAACCAAACATACTAGTTATTCTAGGTTTTACAGTTAAAAACACATCATTAAATTGATACATTACTATACCAAATCTTTCAACTATATAATTTCTGTTCCATTGCTTAGATAATCTAGAATAATCTGTTCTAGTAGCAGTTCCAAAACTATATATCAAGAATATAAACGCTACTATTAATGTTGAAGTAAATATTTTTTTCTTATTTTCTATTTTAGACACCAAATTATAATATGGTGATGATTTCAAATCACTATGTATATGGTAAAAGATTAAAGGAGATAATATATATATAAAATCAACTAATCTTAATTGAACAAATATTGAATCTGTTACTGTTTCAGCTTGAGATAATGATGATAATTCAGTTAGAGATCCAAAAGAAGCATAAAAAGTATAATAAACTGAATTAATTACTTCTATAACAGTAAATATTATTATCCATGTAAAAAAGTATTTAAATTGATTTTTTGGTTTAACTAAATAACCAAATGATCCTATTAAAAGAATTAATCCTAAATCAGTTAGTAAAGGTTTTAAAGCAAAACCTTTACTAATAGTAACATTTCTTAATATAATTGTACCAATTAAAGATAATATTAAGTATGATAAAAATAATCTATTAGTATAGATATATTTAGTAACATTAAAATAAATCTTTTTAGTATTAATTTTAATTTTTCTCATACTTTTCCTTCCTCACATATTATATCAATTTTATCATTTTTAATCAATTATGGTTGATTTAATATTTTTTTTTTGGTATTATTTATAGCGAGATGCAGGTATAGTATAATGGTTAATATGCGACCTTGCCAAGGTTGAGATGGGAGTTCGATTCTCCTTACTTGCTCCAGAAGAAATTAAAAGTCCGATAATCGGACTTTTTTTATTTACAATTCTCGGGATAGAGAGGAGGCTTGATGGATGAAAACTAAGACTTTTATTTTAAAAGTTCTCAAGCTCATTGCCACCATTTTATTTCTCCTTACCTTTTTGGTAATGCTATAAAAAAATGACACTTAAGTCTTTGACTTAAATGTCTTTCCGTTTTCTTGCTAAATACATAATAGCACAAAATGCGTGAAAAGTAAATGAATAACACAAAACTCTTTGCGGTGTTTTTTATAATATTTAAAAGAAAAAATCCACAAATACGACAATAATTATAGAACTTTTTTAATTATTCTTCTTTAATAAATCAATTGCTGCTATATAAGATGTAATTGGTATAATTAATGTAGATGATATAAAACATAATAATAGTTTTATTATTTCTTGAGCAAAAGATTTATAATTTATTATATATCCAATATTTGCTTTAGAATGCCACATCATAAATCCAATAAATGTTGTAACTAATGCAAAGAATAATGTATTAATAGTAGTATTTAATATATCTTTCCCAATATTCATACCAGATTCATATAATTCTTTTTTATTTAAATCTTTATTATTTAAATATACTTCATTTAATGCAGATGATATAGATATTGATGTGTCTATTATTGTTCCAATTACACATACTAAATACATTCCAATAAATAAATCAGTCATATTATAATTTAAATCAAATGAATATCCTCCAATTGATTCAATTGATTCTGTTGAAAATCCTTGGATATTTGCATTTCTACAAATAATAAATGTTAACAAAAACATAATTATTAAAATAATCATTATTGATTTAAATGATGCTTTTGTTTTAACATTTACACCATTTAATCCAAATAAAGTTAACATACTTGCTAAAATACATATTATAATAGCATTTATAATAGCGTTAAAACCAAAGCTCATGGAAATAATATATAAAAGTATTAATAATAAATTAGAATAAAAAATAATAAATGTTTTAAAACCTCTATACTTACCTATAAGTATTAATAATATAAAAAATATAATAGATAATATTAATATCATTTTTTATTCCCCCTTAATACTTTCAATGAAATAAATAGTGAAATAGGTATTGCTAATACAATACTTATACAACTTGTTAATACTACTATTAACTCTATTTCACCATATCTTACTATAGCATTACCTAAAGTAATGCCGTTTTTTATTATTAAGAAAGTCATTGGAATAATTGATGTAAAACAAGTATATAACATTACATTAGACATAGTACCTATTATATCTTTACATATTTCTTCACCAGATTTTCTTAATGCTTTTAATTTTATTTTTGGATCTTTTTCTATTAATTCGCTTAAAGAAGATGCTATTGTAATAGATATATCCATTATAGCTCCTAATCCACTTAATAAAACAGTAACATAAAAGAAATTTTTATAATCGTGTACTGCCTCAATATAATCAAGGGTCCAATAAGATATAGGATGTTTATATAATTTGATTACTAAATAAACTAAAAAGAATGATATAAAAAGTGATGCTATTGAAGATAAAATAGCAGCTAAAGTTTTCTTACTTTTACCATTAGCAATAAAGAGTGATGAAGTAATAAAAATAATTGATACTATCATATAAAGTAGTAACATATTTGTATTAGTATGTTTACTAAAATAAATAATTGATAAATATGATACTATTATATTTATAAATAAACTTAGTAATAATTTAAATGATTTCTTTTTAGCTACTATTATTATTAAATCAATAAATAATACTAGCAATAATGCTAAATACTTATCTCTTTTAACTTCATTTAAATTTGTAATATTATCTAAATTTCCATTTATATCTATAAATAATTCACTATTCTTATGTATTTGTTCATCAAATACTCCAGAAGTAGTAGTATAATTTATTAACTTTGCTTTTTTCCCTTTATATTCTCCATTTTTAATAGTACCAGTTATATTTTGAGTAATGTATTTTTCTTTAGTAGTTTCATCAACAACATAACTCTCTTCTATTTTATCTATATGTAATATAGATTTATCATATAAAAAATAATCATTATAAACAAATACAATAATTGATATTGAAATAATAAACATAATTAAATATTTTATAACTATTTTTTTATTCATAATAATCTCCTATATAATATAATAGCATCTTTTAATACAAAGTGATACAATAATAATTAGGTGATGGTATGTTTTTAAATATAATTCTTTTAATTGTTGGTTTTGTATTACTTATAAAAGGTGCAGATATATTTGTTGATGGAGCATCTAGTACTGCTGAAAACTTTAAAGTATCTAAAATGCTAATTGGACTTACTATTATTGCATTTGGTACAAGCGCTCCAGAATTTGCAGTATCTATGCAATCTTTAGCTAAAGGAAGCACTGATTTATTATTAGGTAACGTTATTGGTAGTAATATTCTAAATATTTTATTAATATTAGGAGTTGCAGCTTTAATACATCCAATTAATATAAAGGATAATACAGTAAAAAAAGAATTACCACTTTGTATGTTATTATCTACTTTAATAGTAGTATTATTTTTAGATGTTAAACTAGATAATGGAATCGTTAATGCAATAACAAGATCTGATGCTATAGTAATATTATTATTCTTTGCAATATTTGTATATTATTTAGTTACACTTGCTAAACAAAAGAAAAATGATAAAATTGAAAAGCCAAAATATAGTTTATTTATATCATTTATATTAGTATTACTTGGTTTAGGAGGAATTATATTAGGAAGTAATATGGTAGTAAATAATGCAGTAAATATTGCAAAAATACTAGGAGTGAGTGAAAGAATTATTGCGCTTACTGTTATAGCATTAGGAACATCTTTACCAGAATTAGTTACTACTATTGTATCATCCAGAAAAAAAGAACAAGATTTATTATTGGGTAATATAATTGGTAGCAATATATTTAATATGTGTGTAGTATTAGGCATACCAGTAGCATTATATGGTACTATTAGCCCTTCTAGTTTTAGCGTGGTAGACTTAGTAACACTTATACTATCTGCTATATTATTATTTATATTCTCTGAATCTAAAAGAACTATTACTAGATTAGAAGGAGCATTAATGCTAGTTGGATTTGCTGTTTATTATATTTTAGTATTTATTATTTAATTAAATGTGTTAGAATATATCTTAAATTTGTGGTGAATAATATGTATGAAGATCTATTTCTTAAATTAAATAAACTAACTGAAAAAACAAAAAAAGAAGATTATTCTTTGTTTGAGCAAAATATGATTAGAATGTTTAATATTGAATATAAAACATACTTAGGTAAATTACAATTATTAACTCTTACTAATGATTCAATATTAACTAATTATTATGCTGGATCTCAATATGTTTTATTAAAAAAATATTATGAAAGATTAAATAATAAAGAGTATAATTATTTAGATTTAATTGAAAAAATAATTAAAATACCAACTTTTTTTATATCTAGAAAACATTTTATAGATACTAATATATTAGATATAGAAGATAGAAGAATGATATATAATAATATGAATAAACTATTAAGTATTATAG
>JAEEGL017075143.1_pt1 | contig 23375 bp, 20 predicted proteins | sample 9134231 | NCBI WGS metagenome assembly JAEEGL01 (sample SAMN16246548, study PRJNA631951) | gut metagenome | biome: gut microbiome; feature: rumen; material: fiber-attached | host: Bos | place: Iran: Karaj | collected 2018-10
CTTGTTTTTTAGCAAATTCTGCCACCTTTTGACGGATGGTCTGGGCGTTTTCAAATTTCTGAGCTAATGATAGTGATGTGTGAATCAGCATCACCGCAAGGAGGATAATTATTTTTTTCATAGTCTGATAGTATTAAATTCTTTCGTAAACTGCAAAGAAAAACGGATATTCGTTTTTATCGTCGGCGGGAATTTCATCGGAAACCGACATTATTCGCCATTTGTCTTCAACGTCGATTTCGGGAAAGAATACGTCGGCATTGTCGAATGTGTGGCGGATGCGGGTTAGGTAGATGCGGTGGGCACGGTCGAAAAACTCCTTATAGATTGATTCTCCCCCAATTATGAAGATTTTTTCGTGTTTTTTGGCTAAATCCAAAACTTCGTCGGCAGATGTGCAGGTGTAGCAGCCGGGAAATCTTTGCTCGCTCTTGCTCATCACTATATTGGTGCGGTTGGGCAATGCGCCTTTGGGTAGCGACTCAAATGTTTTGCGCCCCATTACAACTACGTGACCTGTAGTTAGTTCTTTGAAATTTTTTAAATCTTTGCTCAAACGGCAAAGTAATGTGTTGTTTTTGCCGATTGCGTTGTTTTCGTCGGCGGCTACTATTATGTTGATTTCCATTTTATTTAATTCAAAATTCACAATTCACAATTCACAATGCCTAATGCATAATTTTCAATTTTCAATTAATACTAAACCGATATCTCTCCTTTGATGGTAGGGTGGCATTGGTAGTTTTCGAGGGTGAAATCTTCGTATTTGAAACTGAAAATATCCTTAACTTCGGGATTGATTCTCATAGTTGGGAGAGGGTAGGGGTTGCGGCTGAGCTGCAGTTTAACTTGCTCAATATGATTGAGATAGATGTGCGCGTCGCCGATTGTATGGACAAAATCGCCAAGCTTATATCCGCACACCTGCGCCACCATCATAGTCAACAGTGCGTAAGATGCTATGTTGAAGGGAATTCCAAGGAATGTGTCGCCGCTGCGTTGGTAAAGTTGGCACGATAGACGACCATCTACCACGTAAAACTGAAACATTGTGTGGCAGGGAGGAAGTGCCATATTATCAACGTCGGCAGGATTCCACGCAGAAACAATGTGTCGACGCGAATCGGGATTCTTTTTCAACCCTTCGATGAGGTTGGCAATTTGGTCGATTTCTCTTCCGTCGGGAGTGCGCCAATGACGCCATTGGTAGCCGTATACAGGTCCGAGGTCGCCGTTAGCGTCTGCCCATTCGTTCCAAATTCTTACTCCGTGGTCTTGAAGGAATTTTACGTTGGTGTCGCCGTTTAAGAACCACAGAAGTTCGTAAATGATTGATTTTAAATGCACTTTTTTGGTGGTAACAAGCGGAAAACCATCTTGAAGATTGAACCGCATTTGGTAGCCGAAGTAGCTGATTGTGCCTGTGCCAGTGCGGTCGTGCTTTTGGATGCCTTTATCGAGGATGGTTTTTAATAAGTCTAAGTACTGTTTCATAGTGTCTGTTTTTCTGTGTGCAAAAATAAAAAAAGTTACTTAATTTTGCCGCAAAATATTTACAACCTCTCGAATGGAGATTTTTTATGGTATAGATGAATTTGCAAAACATTGCAAATGTGCAACTTGTGTGGCTGTCGGCACTTTCGACGGTTTACACTTGGGGCATCGTCTTATTGTTGAAAAACTTGTAGACACTGCCAAAGTTCACAATTTAAAAAGCGTTATCCTCACTTTCAACCCGCATCCCCGCAAGGTTCTTTTCCCTGAACGGGACCTTAATCTTATTCTTTCACCTGAAGAAAAAGTTGAGGTGCTGTCAACTACTGGTATTGATTATCTGATAGTTCACCAGTTTGATAAAAAATTTGCATCTATAAAATCAGATTCTTTTATGCGCGATGTTTTGGTTGGCAAACTTGGTATGAAGTATCTTGTTTCGGGGTTCAATAATCATTTTGGTTGCGACCGTATGGGCGATAACGAGGTTTTGAAACAGTATGGGCAGCGTTTTGGATTTGGGGTGTCGAGATTGGACGCGGCTATGCTCAACGGTATTTCAGCAAGTAGCACATTGGTGCGTAATGCTCTGTTGGATGGCAATGTGGAGGAGGCGGCTTCTATTCTCGGTTACAGTTATTATATTTCGGGCAAGGTGGTTCATGGGCGGCATATCGGCACTCAGATAGGTTTCCCCACAGCCAATATCAATCCTGATTGTGCCGACAAACTAATACCTAAAACAGGTGTTTATTCTGCTGAATTGCAGGTGGATGGACGATTATACAAGTCGGTGGTAAACATTGGCGACAATCCCACTGTGTCGGACAGCGGAATTACCACAATTGAGGCTTATATGGTTGATTTTGAGGGTAATATTTATGGTAAATATGTGCGTGTATATCTATATCGCTGGCTAAGAGATCAAAAGAAGTTCGCCGATTTGATGCAATTGAAGTCGGCTATCAAAAATGATATTGCCCAAGTGGTTGGGGCATAAAAAAACCGGCATTTTTTATAAAACGCCGGTTTTTTATAAAATCTTAATTTGCTTATCGTTTCATCGGGAAAGTGCCAAGAGGCATTTTTAATTGCATATTATTCTTGTCGCTCAAGGAAGCCTCGTAAGCGAAAGAGTCTTCAACTCCAGTGCCTTGAAATTTGCCTGTAGAAAAGTTGTAGGTGTAACCGCTGATAGTAATGGTAACGGGAGTAGGATCGGTGTTTTTGGCTTGTGTTGTTTTAAAGTAAGTTACTTTTGCTACCGATGCACTTTCTACTTTGAGTGTGATGGCGTTGCCATTGTTGTCTGTACCAGTCCATGTAGATTTTGCAAACTCGTCTACTGTTAAGAACTTAGATTGTTCTGGTTGAGGATCGTCGTCATTTTTGCTTTTGTGGCACGAAGCCAATCCTACGCATAAAACTGCGGCTATAAACATAGCCATTAGATAATTGATTTTTTTCATAATTGTGATGTTATTAATTGTATTTGTAAATGTATAAATTATTTCTTTAATGCAATATTAGTAATTTATTTGTATATATCAAAACGGAATTGCAGATTTTTTAGTATTTTCCACTGCTTGTGGAATGTATTTAATTATATCTTGGGCAGTTACGCCGCAATTGCCTATCTCTTTTGCCGCTATGTCGCCCGCAGCTCCGTGGATGTAAACTCCGTAAAGTGCTGCTTTTTCGGGTGTTAGCCGTTGTGCCAAAAGTGCCGTTATGATACCTGTAAGAACGTCGCCACTGCCTGCTGTTGCCATTGCGGGATTGCCCGTGGTGTTGAAACTTATAGTTCCGTCCGGAAGCCCGACAACAGAGTATGCTCCTTTTAATACTATAATTATTGAATAATGTTTCGTATTCTCGCGTATTTTTTCAATTCTTTCTAAATTATTTTTGCTTTCGCCAAATACTCGGTCAAATTCTTTGATGTGCGGTGTTAGAATTGAATTTTTAGGTAACTGGCTGAGTATGTTTTTGTTAAGACCTAAAATATTGAGCGCGTCGGCATCAATTATTACTGGTTTGTTAAGTTCGCGTGCTTTTTGTAGGGTTTTGATAACAGCCTTTTGAGTGTCTGGTTCGGTGCCTATGCCCGGACCAATGCCAATGGTAGAAAATCGTTCTAAATCGGGTATGTTTTGAAAACGAGAATCACCATCATCAATGCTCACCATTGTTTCGGGAGTGGCAATTTGCATTATGTCAACGCATTTTTGGGGAACGTGAACCGTCAACAAACCTGTTCCTGTGCGGTGGCAAGCCTTGCAAGCAAGTATTGCCGCGCCCGCCTTGCCGTACGAACCTGCAATTATGAGCGAATGTCCAAATGTGCCTTTGTGGGCAAACTTTGGGCGAGGCGGCAGCGTATACCGAGCACTGTCGGCATCGTACATACTAAACGGCGTATATGTTTGATTTATAAATTCTTTGTCGAGATTTATGTCTACAATGCTCAAATCGCCTGTGTATCGGTAGTTTTCGGGCAAAAGCATTGATACAAAGGGCATTTGAATGGCAATTGTGTGGGTTGCTTTTATGATGGTGCAGTCGTCGTCGGGTATGGCATAATCTGGAAGCCCTGAAGGTGTATCCACTGAAATTACAAGTGCTTGGGAATCATTTATTTTCTTGATTATGTATTCTGCCATATCCTCTATTTTGCGGTTGATGCCCGAACCAAAAAGGGCATCAATAATGGCGCAAGAGGGTGGGAGAGTGGGGATGTCTTGCGGCAACTCAATTTCGTGGATAATATCGCTTGATAAGCGTTGCAGTTTAGCGCGGTTAACTTCAAAATCGGGTGAGTAACGTTTTGATTTTAAGATATATACATTTACGTCGTATCCCGAATTGAAAAGCAGACGGGCTATAACAAGACCGTCGCCGCCGTTGTTGCCCGGACCACAAAAAATATTAATGCTCTGTTTGTAATCTATCAGTGAGCGGATTTTTGAGACAAGGGCATTGCCCGCACGTTCCATCAGTTCTTCTGATGTAATGCGCTGAGCTTTAATGGTTGCCTCGTCGGCATTGTGAGTTTGTTGTGCCGATAGTATTTTCATTTTTGACGGTATAAGTATATTGAACCTGAGCGTTTTATGGAGTTTCCGTCTTTGCCGTAGACTATTATGTCGTAAAAATATGTACCAGGAGGACAGTCGCGGCTGCCTTTGTTGTCGATAGTGCCGTCCCAACCAAAAACCGAGGCTTCCACTTCGTTCCATTTATAAACAGTCTGTCCGTACACGTTGTAGATTTTACCCTTGATTGAGCGGACGTTAGCTGGCATTTTGGTTAGTCCGCCACTTTTTAGAAACGATTCTTTGGGGTCGAAAAATGTAAAAATGTCGTTTTGACCGTCGCCGTTTGGTGTAAAGATGTTTACCTCCTTGATTTCCAATGGGCGCGGCACTATTACTATGCGCTGAGTGTCGCGGTCGGTGCAGCCCGACGATGATGTTGACTGCATTATCACAGTGTAAACGCTTTTTTCGTAATAGGCGTGCGGAGCAGGGTTGGCATCTGCGTCGGGAGTTTTGTCGCCAAAAATCCAATGGCTTTGTGCCGCCCAAGTGGTGAGGTCTTTGAACTCCACTTCGTCGCCGATAAAGGTTGTGCTGTCGCCACCGCCCGAAAACGATGGTTTTTCTACTGTGATATAGATTGTGGTGTCGTGAAAGCAACCAAAGTTGTCGGATATCAGGTAGTTGTACCGAGTTACGTCGTAGTCTTGTGGTGTAACGCTGCATTTGCCCTCTGATGTGGCAGAAACTCCTGTGCCTGTCCAAACTGCGCGGCGTGTGTCGTAGGTTTGAGAAAGCGACAACTTGTTGTTTTCTAATAATGTAGAGTTAAATTTGATAGCAAATTCTTCTGCATAACCTTCATAGTCGGTTGATTGAGATTCTACCGAAATGTTCCAATCGCCGTTGAGCGGGCATCCCGCAAACAATGTAAAATCTTCATCAGCCTTGTATGCGCCTTCGCGTAGCAAAGTGTCGGAAATTGTGGCGTTTAGCGTAGTGGCTGATGTTTGGTTGAATGTATAATTATAAAGTGTGCCAAAATCTTTTTTGCCCGTTAGTCCGAGTTTGTATTCGCTTGTAGAATAGTCTTTTAGAATAACGCTCTTGCCGTTGGGACACGAAAGTGTAATCTTAACCTCACCCGCTTTTTGATGGTTGAGCCTTACACTAACCGATTCTATCTCTGAGCCATCGGCAACTGTTTGAGCGTCAAACTGTTTTACTCTAATTATGGCCTCCCATTTTTTTGCATAAATAGATTGTGGAATAAGTTCTGTGTGAGTGTAATTATTGTTGTATTCTGATTTAGTGCTACTTATGGGCATATCAAGAGTAACAGATTCGCCAAGGCAGATACCTTGCTGCTTTTCGTCAATGTCGGTTTTAAATCCTTTGAAATCTGGACTTTTACCAACTTTTACAATTACCTTTGCGTAAGCGGTTAGTCCGTTGTATTGGGCTTTTACCATCGGCATAAATATTCCATCGGAGGCAAATGCGTGATTAAAAGTGCCTTCTGTGGCATTATTTACGATAGTTCCATCGTCAAAATCCATCGAGAAAGTGGCTTCGGTGGTTTCGGTTCCATCAACAAAAGCCTTAGCAGTAAATTGCGCAGCTTTGTTTTTGCAAATTTCAGTATCGGTAAGACCTTCGCCCACAACAAGTTCAGCGGTAAAAGTCTGTCCCTTTGCGGCAATCGCTGCCAAAATCGATATTATAATAATAAGGTGTTTCACTGTGTTTTGAGGTTAGTATCAACTGCAAAAGTATGCACTTTATTATTATTATGCAAAATTAATTTTGGGCTTGCCCTATTTTGTTGGTTTATAATTGCAAATAAAGTAAAAACATTACTTCAATCCCGCCTCTTTTAATAATTGCTGTATTCTTTTGTCAGATATGGTTGATTGTTCTGATTTGTCGTAGATTGATAGCAATGTAATGATGCCTGACATGGTTTCAAACAATACATCAGTGTATGAAATAACTCTCGCTCCTCCGCTTTTGCCATGTCCTTTTGATTTTATAGCCAATCTAATTTTGTGAACTCCGCCGCCTAAGTCTTTACCCAATAGTGGATTATCTTTAAGGTTTTCGATTAGTTCGGTAATATCTTCTTTTAACGACTTATAACGTTTACCTAAGTTTTTAGCTTCGTGTTTGAATGTGGAGGCGATTTTTACTTGTATATTGCCCATTAAGCTACCTCCCATTCTTTAAGGAAGTCCTCAGCTGATTGAAAATCGATTTTGCCATCCTTGTAATCTTTCAGCTCCTTAAATGCCTGTCTCAACCCGGCTTCGATTTCTTCATCGGAGTCGTGTTGAACGCTGACAGTGGATGCCGCCTCTTTTTTCCTTGAAACAAGACCTTTGATAAAGTCTAATACCTCTCGGAGAAGGCTTTCATCATCTAATAGCGGATTAATGTTTTGAAACAATTCCGCACGTAATTCCATTGTACTCATCTTTTTAAAATATTATTACAATGCAAAAATAAAATATTTTTATTAAAAATCTTTTTTTTCGGTGCAAAATATTCTATTCCTTTTCCTCTCCTTTGTCATCTTCTTCATCAAACTCTCTGAAAACCTTGTCTACACCCGATTTGCTGAGTTCTTTTTCGAGGTTTCGGATCATTTGTCCAAATTGGATGAATGATACCATTCCGGCAATAGAGGCACACACTATGCACACTATCATATCAAACGATTCTAAAAGCACTTCGTGGGCTACAATAATGCCGGTCCATTTGATGCCCTGACGTATAGCGTTTACAATCAAGATTCTTGCACCTGAACGCATCATTAGCATAGAAATCAACTTGCGAATGGCAAATCCAGCGGCAGATTCGGCAATGGAGGTTTTGGCAGGGAGTCCGTACTTGCCAAGAAACCACATCAAAAACTTGATGTTTCGACCGGTGCTTTGGTGATTGTTCCAAAAATCATCGCAGCCGTACACATAAAGTATTTTTTGTTCGGCGGCAAATGCAAGCAACTGAAACTGCGCCACATCTATTATTATCAAAAACAGCGACGCCCATATTGCCGAAGGTATCGTGGTAAGAAATGTAATAAATGCCGTTATTAAAGCCGAGGATAATATAACCATACGGCATTGTTTGGTTATCAATGATTTGTCTATGGCAGCGGTTTCTACAATTGCCGTTCGTCGTTGAGTTCGCAAAAACTTCTGTTTCTCTATTCGCACAGGTTTTAGGCGGAACATCTGCTCTTTTAAGTTGTTGTACCGCTGAATAGTCCACAATAATGTTTTTTTAAATTTTGCCATAACATTTGCATTGTTGCAAAAATGGTGCTAAAAAAAATTGTTATATTTGCACGTTATTTGTAACTACAAATTTCTGACCTAATAGCTGAAAATGAACGAGAAGATACTTGACGCCCTGATGAGGCTGTTCGCACTTATCACCGACCGTGACGACGGACGGCATACGCAGGACGCACGCAAAATTGTGTGCGCCTACCTGCAACGCCATCTTTCGTCTGATTTGGTAGAAAAGTTTCTCGTAAAATTCGACAAGTATCTCGACGAACAAGGTCTTAAAGACACCCGCAAGGAAAGCGAACGCAAACAGGTGTCGCTCAATAGTGTAAGGGTTTTGAAAATTTGCCGTCAAATCAATGAGGAACTGCATCAAAGAGAGAAGTTTATAGTGCTTGTTGAGTTGGTAGAATACGTTTATACCGATGGCATTATCAACGATATTGAGGTAGATTTTGTGCGTACTGTGAGCGATTCGTTTAATATCTCGCGCACTGATTTTCAGAATATTCTCGCTCTTGTTAAAAACAACATTTTGGAGGCGGGCGATCTTCATAATCTGCTCTTTATCGACGGCGGAAGCGAAACCGGCGGCGGAATCCATCATATCTGCTCGCAAGAGATGGACGGGCGTATTCGTCTGCTTTATATCCATTCGGTTGATTTATTTGTATTTATCTATTCGGGACAGAAGACTCTCACCCTCAACGGTCGCGCTATCGAGCCTAACCGCGCCACAGTGTTTGGCAACGGCGGTATTATTTCAGGTTCAAACATCGGCGTAATATACCACAGCGATGTGGCGGCTATTTTTCAGCAGTCGAAAACCAATACACGGGTATCGTTTGCTGCCACCGACCTTTCGTTTCATTATCAAGACAGCGACAACGGTTTGCAGCCGTTTAGTTTTTCGCTCGAATCGGGCGCAATGGTGGGCATTATGGGCGGAAGCGGAACTGGCAAAAGCACTCTGTTTAACGTCCTTACAGGTAAATATCAACCCGAAACCGGCACTATTTATATCAATGGTGTGCCGCTCGACCCTGCCGAAGAGAGCCACGCAGGTGTGATAGGTCTTGTGCCGCAGGACGATATGCTTATCGAGGAACTCACTGTATATCAAAACCTTTATTATAATACATGCCTCTGTCTGGGCAATCTTGGCGACGATGAGATAAAAAAACATGTTGACCGTTTGCTCAACGACCTCGACCTTTACGAAATCAAAGACCTCCGTGTGGGAACATCGCTTAATACTGTTATCAGCGGCGGTCAGCGTAAGCGATTGAATATCGCCCTCGAACTTGTGCGCGAACCTTCGGTGCTCTTTGTCGATGAGCCTACGTCGGGTTTGAGCAGCACCGACTCTGAAATGGTGATGCAATTGCTTAAACAGCAAACCGTTAAAGGTAAAATAGTGATAGTGAATATTCACCAACCATCGTCGGATATATTCAAACTATTTGACACTCTTTGGGTTATGGATAGGGGAGGATACGTTATATATAACGGTAACCCCATTGAAGCCATATCCTATTTTAGGCGTATGAGCGGAATGGCTGATGCTGGCGAAAGTGAGTGTCCAGAGTGTGGTAACGTTGATAGTGAGCAGATTCTCAGTATTATAGAGAGCAAGGTGGTAAACCAATTTGGTAAGTATACACAAAAACGCAAGGTTTCGCCCGAAGAGTGGCACAATTATTACGACCGTTATCTTGCTTTCGACGCCGAACCTGTGCTACCTATGCCCGTTTTGGATCTTCCCGAAGAAAAATTCAAAATACCATCGCGGCTGCGTCAGTTTGCTGTGTTCATAAAACGCGATGTTTTGGCAAAACTCACTAATACTCAGTATCTTTTAATCACGTTTTTTGAGGCTCCGATTTTGGCGTTTATACTTGGCTTTTTTACCAAATATATCAATGATGACGGTCTTTACGTGTTTGCCGACAACAAAAACCTGCCTGTTTTTCTGTTTATGGTGATAGTGGTGGCGTTGTTTACGGGACTAACCTCGTCGGCAGAGGAGATTATCAAAGACCGGCGTATACTCGAACGCGAAAAGTTTCTCAATCTCAGTAGGTTTAGTTATATTGCAAGCAAGGTTGTGATAGTGTTTGCAATTTCGGCAGCGCAGACATTATCGTTTGTGGTGGTGGCAAATATGATTCTCGAAATTCAAGGGATGACTATATCTTATTGGATAGTAATGTTTAGCGTGGCTTGTGCCGCCAATGTGCTCGGATTGATAATTTCGTCGGCGTTAGATTCTGTGATTGCAATTTATGTGCTAATACCGTTTGTGCTTGTGCCTCAGATACTTTTGGGCGGTGCAATGATTGATTTCGACGATATTCACGAAAGCGTGAGCGACAAAATCAACGTGCCTGTTATTGGCGACTTGATGATTTCGCGGTGGGGATACGAAGCTCTTGCCGTTGAGCAGTTTGCCAACAACCGCTACGAACGTGAGTTTTTTAATCTTGATATGGGCAAAAGCCACTGCATATACCTTTCGGCGTTTCTTATTCCTGAATTAGAAAATATTACTAACCAATGTGTTAGCACTTGTGGCGACCCAAACAAGCGTTACGATTTTGAAAACCTTCTTTTGATTCTTAAAAACGAGATTAGTTATCTCAACTATCGCGACAAAAATTTCGCCTATCCGCATATCGACAAGTTAGAGCCTTACTCTTTTACTACTATGGACGGTCTCAACTTGCTCAAATATCTTGGCGAAAGGCGTGTATTTCTCAACACCGCCGCCGATTCGCTCAATATTCTCCGCGAACAAAAAATTTCGCATATCGAAGACAGTCTCGGCACGCAGGGATTCTTGAAATTTAAGCAAGATTATTACAACGACCGCCTTGCCGAAGTGGTGCTCAACAAGATGGCATTGAAAAAGATATATTTTTCGCCCAAGCATAGGCTTATTCAGAAAAAAGATCCAATTTTTATGTATCCTGTTTCGGATATTGGAAGGGCTCATTTTTTTGCTCCCGTAAAGATAATCCTCAACCATAAGTTCCCCACATATTGGTTTAATATTGCGGTGATGTGGATAGTGTCGGCGGTGCTGTTTGTGCTGCTGCTGTTCGACTTGCCGCGCAAAATGATGTCTATTTTTAATACTAACCCCAAAAAGACCATTCTCGGTTTTTATCAAAAACGATTGTCGAAATGAAAAAAATTCTACTCTCCTTGACTTTTGCTGTAATTTGCGTCACAGGTTTTGCACAAAAATTTGTTAGCATTACTGACCCTAATGTGCTTATCGAAGGCCGATATGTTGCCAACAACGGCAGTGCGAGTTTCAGTTATCCCGGAACAGCATTTTCTATTTGGTTTACAGGTAGTTCGTGCCGTGTTCAGTTGAAAACCTCGGCTGGATATTTTGTAAAGAGCGTTGACGGAGGCGCTTATCAAAAATTCGACACTTACAATGGTTCGTCAGAGCCGTTTACCGAAATAACCCTTGCCGAAAACCTTCCATCAGGCAATCATTCAGTAAGGATAATGCTCATTTCCGAAGGCATTTTTTGCAGTCCCGAAATCAAGGGCTTTGTTGTTGACAATAATGCCAAGGTGTTGAAGCCTGTGCGCAAGAAACTTAAAATTGAATTTATCGGCAATTCTATCACCTGCGGCTACGGCGTAGAAAGCAACAATCCCGAAGAACATTTTGCCGACAGCACAAGCAATTTTGCCAAATCGTTTGCAGGCATTACCGCCAAAACTCTCGACGCTGAAACAATGGTGGTAGCCCGCTCAGGTATAGGAGTTTACCGCAACTACAACGATAATCCCGCTGGCTCGGAATGGCCTATGCCCCGTGTTTACGAATATGCTTTGATTAACGACACCGTTACTAAATGGGCTTTCACCGATTCTAAACCTGATGTAGTGGTAGTTTGCTTGGGTACTAATGATTTAAGCACTCCGGGATACGATAAGGAAAAATTTACAGTGGCATACGTTGCCTTTATTAAATCTATTCGCAAACATTATCCAACAGCTAAAATAGTAATGTGCAATAGTCCTATGCTGCATTACGAAGATGGACAGTTGCTTAGTGACGCTATCACCAACACTATATCCACTCTTTTCCGCCAAAACGATTCGCGGCTTTACCGTTTTGATTTTCAAGAGCAAGACGACTCGCTTGGATATGGTGCTGATTATCACCCTTCTGCCAAACGTCAAAGCGATAATGCAAGGTATCTTTCATATTTTATTCAAACAAGTGTGCTTGGAAAAAAGAAGTAAAATAATAGGTATTAATAAAAATATACTATACCTTTGCACCTTGATTCAAAAACATAAAGTATGAAAAATTTTCAATTTATTGATAAAATAGCAGGGTGGGCGGTGTTTGCCGTGGCTACGCTTTGCTATATACTTACTATTGAGCCAACTGCAAGTTTTTGGGATTGCGGCGAATTTATCGTTACCGCATTCCGCCAAGAAGTGGGACACCCACCGGGAGCACCTCTCTTTATGATTCTCGGACGTTTCTTCTCGCTTTTCGCTTTTGGAGACGTTACCAAAGTGCCCGTTATGATCAACTGTATGAGCGCGTTGGCATCGGGATTCACCGTTTTGTTCCTTTATTGGAGCATTACACATATCGCTAAACGAATTATCTGCGGATACAGCAATCAAGTGCCTATGGCTAAGGCCGTTGTAATAATGGGCTGCGGCATTGTGGGAGCTTTGAGTTTTGCATTTACCGACACATTCTGGTTTTCGGCAGTGGAAGGCGAAGTTTATGCTATGTCGAGCCTGTTTACCGCTGTGGTTTTCTGGTGCATACTCAAATGGGAAGATTGCGCCGACGAACCTTATGCCAACCGCTGGCTTGTGCTTATCGCTTACCTGATGGGTCTCTCGATTGGTGTGCATTTGCTTAACTTGTTGGCAGTTCCGGCAATCGTGTTTGTATATTATTTCAAAAAATACAAAACCGACGTTAAAGGTGTTATTAAAGCCTTTGTGATTTCTACCCTCATACTTGGCGGCATACTTTATATAATAATACCCGGTGTGGTTTGGGTAGCGTCGATGTTTGAATTGATGTTTACCAACGGCTTTGGTGCTCCATACAACACTGGTACAATTATTTACGCTATTCTTGGCTTGGGTGCGCTTGTGTTTGGTCTTTATTACACCTACAAAAAGGCTAAACCTGTGCTCAATACCATAATTCTCTGTATAACAGTTATTATTATTGGATACTCGTCGTTTGCGATGATATGCATACGAAGCGCTGCCGACCCGCCTATGGACGAGAATAACCCTAATAATGTATTCTCGTTGCAATCGTACCTCAATCGTGAGCAGTATGGCGACCGTCCGCTCGTTTCGGGTGAATATTTCAATTCGCCTTTGGTAAGTTACGAAAACGGAAGTCCCACTTATATTCAACGCAACGGCCGTTACGAGGTGGTAGACTACAAATCTATTAGACATTACGACCCCGAAAGCACAACTGTTTTTCCGCGTATGTATAGTCCTGACCCAACGCACATTAGAGGTTATAAATATTGGGCAGATATCGAAAACACCGACATTAAGCCTACTTTTGCTCAAAATCTGAAATTCTTCTTTAATTATCAGATTGGCTATATGTATCTGCGTTATTTTATGTGGAATTTTGTGGGACGGCAAAACGATATTCAGGGCAACGACCGTAATGTGATGAACGGCAACTGGATTTCGGGTGTAAGTTTTATCGATAATGCCCGCCTTGGCAATCAAGACCTCTTGCCCGACAATATCAAAGAAAACAAGGGTAACAACAAGTATTTCTTTATTCCGCTTTTGCTGGCTATTTTAGGTATGATTTTTATGCTTCGCGAAAATCAAGAAGGCAAAAACTATTTCTGGGTGGTGATGCTCTTCTTTATCTTCACTGGTGTGGCAATTATCGTTTACCTCAACCAAACTCCTTATCAGCCGCGCGAAAGGGATTACTCTTTTGCTGGTTCGTTTTATGCATTTGCTATTTATATCGGCTTAGGTGTAGCGTTCCTTTATAAGATGCTTGAAAACAAGGTGAAAGATAATAAGTTAGTAGCATATTCAGTTTCTGCTATCTGCCTTGTTTCTCCTGTGCTTTTGGCATGTCAAAACTGGGACGACCACGACCGTTCGCACCGTTACACTGCACGTGATTTTGCCAAAAACTATTTGGATTCGTGCGAGCCGAACGCCATTCTCTTTACCAATGGCGACAACGATACTTTCCCGCTATGGTATGTGCAGGAGGTGGAAGGCTACCGAACCGACGTGCGTGTGGTAAACCTTGCATATATCAACACCGACTGGTATGCCGACCAAATGAAACGCCGCGCTTACGAGTCTGCTCCGCTGCCCATTAGCCTAACTCACGACCAATATGTGGCTGGAACGCGCGACCTTGTGTATTACAGCAAGCAAGACGCTCTTTTGGTTAACGAAAAATTTGAGGCTAATGCCGAGTTTAAACCTGTTTACGAGCAGTTGTATAATAGTTTGGTTAACATTCTTTCTAATTCTGACTTTAAAACCAAACATCAAGCCGACTACGAGGCAATTGTTAACCGTCAAGTGGGACAGTTTTCTAAATTTGCCGCACTTGTTAATACATTGAATACCAATCCTCAACAATACGGCATTAATAGCGATGCTATAAAGCAGTTGAAGACCTCAACTGATGCTCTTTTGCGTCAGGTTTGCGATGCTCATGCACCTTTGAAGAGTGTTATTTCCTTTATTGCCGACGATAGCGATTATTCTAAACTAACATCGCAGGGTGGCGAAAAATCTGATTTTGCTCCTACATTTAAGTTTTTGCTACCTGTTGATAAAAAGAAAGTTATCGAAAATGGAACAGTTCCTGCCGAGGATTCTGCATTAATAGTAGATGCTGTAAAATGGACTCACCCTGGCAACTATATCCGCAAAGGACAGTTGATGGTGCTGGATATTCTGGCTCAAAACAATTGGGAACGCCCTGTATATTTTGCAATTACAGTGGGCAGCGAATCGTATCAGAACCTCGATGCATATTTCCGTCTTGATGGTTTCACCTACCGTGTGGTTCCGATTAAAACCACAAGCGACAATGGCGACAAGGGTTCTATCAATTCTGATATCCTTTACAAGAATGTGATGGAGAAATTTCAGTGGGGCGGCATCAACGACCCGCGGGTTTATCTCGACGAAAACAACTTGCGTATGCTGATGAACGTCAAGAATAATTTCCTACGCCTTGCTTCTAAACTTATCGACCAACGCAAAACCGACAAGGCTCGTCAAGTGCTTGAAAAATGTTACGAGGTGATGCCGTTTGAGTGTGTTGCACCATCGTTTTATGATATTTTCCTTGCCGACCTTTATTACCGTATGGGCGACAATGATAAGGCTCGCGAAATAATTGACGTTGTGGTTAATCAAACGTGTCAAGAACTTGTATATTTCAACTCGCTCAGCGAAGATCAGGTGGCAACAGTGCAGGAAGACCGTTACCGTGCTGCCGCTTTTTCGCACGAGATTGTGCGCATTATGAGCGAAAATCACGACACCGATAATGCTCGTGCATACGCCAAGAAGTTTGCCGACATTATTGCCACATTCCCCGAGATTGTTAAGTTTGAGAGTATGGATATGAACTCGCCGGCGTTTGGTCAGTGGTATCAAACCCTTCCGCAAAACCGTCAGCAAGTGATTGCCATCTATCTCTATTTGATCGATCCTAATCAGTTGTAAGATGGATATTATAGTACATCCGCCAAATTTTTTAAGGCAGTTTTTTAAGAATTTTCTCTGGAAGATTAATCCTGAGGAGGGTCGCAAGGTGATTTACATCACTATCGACGACGGCCCTATTCCTGAGCTAACTCCCGGAACGCTTGAAATGCTTGCCGAGTTTGGCGCAAAAGCCACGTTTTTTTGCGTGGGCGAAAATGTACAACGCTATCCTGATATATATCAGCAGATTATCAAAGACGGACACAGCGTGGGAAACCATACTTTCAACCATCTCAAAGGTAGCAGAACCAAAATTAAGGAGTATGTGCAGAATATGCATTTGGCAGATGAGTATATCAAATCTCACCTTTTCCGTCCACCGCACGGCATACTGCGCAAACCTCAGGCCCGCATTATCAATAAGGAGAAAAAAGTGGTGCTTTGGGATGTGCTTTCCGAAGATTACAACCGCCGTCTATCGCCCGAACAATGCTGGAAAAATGTTGAACGCAACACCACTTCGGGGTCGATTATTGTTTTTCACGATAATATTAAGGCGGAACCTCGGCAGCGTTTTGCCCTTAGGCAGACATTAGAGTATTTTGGCGCTCTCGGTTATGAATTTGCACCAATCCCCGATGGTGTAAACAATTTTTGGAAAAATCCCGAAAAATTAACGTAATTTGTGTACACTATAAATAAAAATATGTAATTTTACGGTGAATAAAATTAATTTATTATGCCAGAGTCGGTTGAAATTAAACTTCTAATCAATTTATTTGATATCATCATGATATTCTTGATAGCATTTGGTGCTTATAGAGGATATTGTCAAGGTGCTATTGTTCAAAGTATATCTCTGTTTACACTGCTTGTTGGCCTTACTATCTGCGTCAACATTGCCAAGTTTATTCACAATGCTCTTGATGCCAACAAGCCTTCGCACGATTTGGTGGCAATGATGATAGTTGCGATATTGTTTGTGGGTGCTATTTATGTTACTATGAAAATAAGTGCTGTGGTTTATAGGCATATTATGGAATTGTCGAAAGGATTAACCAACCGTGTGTTAGGAGCTATTTTTGGCGGAATGAAATATTTCTTTATCACCGCAGTTTATTTGGTAACTTTGTTTACCATCGAAGAACATTCTCCTTTCCTTCCCGACAATGCTAAAAAAAGTCGTTTTTCGGCAGCAAGTATATGGCTTATCACTTCTATTTTTCCGTATCTCGATTTTAAGAAAAATGTGGACGAGAGCACATATCAATACATGGATTACCCCAACGACACTAAAAACAATAGATAAATATGATTGAAATAGGATATACCAACAAGATGCAGGTTTTGCGTTTGAGCGACAATGGCATCTATCTCAACGGCGAAGACCTCGGCGAAATACTTATGCCCAAACGCTACGTTACTCCCGATATGAAGGTGGGCAGCGAGGTGGAAGCTTTTGTTTACACCGACTCAGAAGACCGCCTTGTGGCTATTACCGATGTGCCGGTGGCTCATGTGGGTCAATTCGCTTGGCTCGAATGTGTGCAGACCTCTAAGGTGGGCGCATTTCTCGACTGGGGTTTAGAAAAAGACCTTCTCTTGCCGTTTAGCGAGCAGAAAGATAAGCCGAGCGTTGGTCGTAGATACTTTGTTTATATTTACTTAGACCAAAATACCAACCGTATTGTGTGTTCGCAAAAACTCAATAAGTTTCTTTCTCCCCGCGACCCCGAATACTACCACGGCGAACGTGTGGAAATTTTTATTCATCAGCGCACCGAACTTGGCTTTAAAGTTATTGTAGATAATGCCCACTGGGGAATGATTTACAATTCGGAGATGTTCCGCCCCGTACATTCTGGCGAATACACTTACGGCTATGTAAACAAAATCCGCGAGGATGATATGCGTATCGATGTTATGCTCGAAAAATCAAGCGCAAAACTTGTGGATTCTACCGAAGAGATTATTTATAAGAAGCTCCAAGACAACCGCGGCTACCTGCCATATTCCGACAAATCTTCACCCGACGACATTCAGCGTGTGTTCGGCATTAGCAAAAAGGTGTTTAAAAAAGCAATCGGTGGATTGTATAAGCAGCATCTTATTGTTATTGAAGAAGATGGAATACGAATTGCTAAATAATTAAAATTATTTTCCATTTTTTTATCCGTTTTTCATTTTTATCCGTATATTTGCACTGATAAAACAAACAAAACAAACAATCAAATTAATACAATTATGGCTTATATTATTGTAAAAGACGAATGTCAGGCTTGCGGTACTTGCAAGGACGAGTGCCCTCAAGAGGCTATCATGGAAGGCGATGTTTACTCTATCGACCCCGAAAAATGTGTTGAATGTGGCGCTTGTGCAGATGTTTGCCCCTGCGGTGCTATCAAACCAGAATAAAAAAGTATTTTTTCATTTTAATTAAAAAGCCCGATGTCGTTGACACCGGGCTTTGTTTTGTTATGCCGTTGTGCGGATATGCTTAGAAACTGCCGCTTCCGCCACCGAATGAGCGTCCACTTGAACCGCCGTGGCTGCCGCCTCCTGAGGATTTTTGTGGCGGGTCGTAGGTTTTGGTGGTGTGGGTGCTTACAAAAGTGTCGCGCTTTACTGTCAGACGGAACGAACCTTCTTTAACATAGTTGGCTGCCGATGTGGCCTTGCGGATATTTTTGTATTTGCCTTTTTCTACACAAAGCAGTATAAATCCTAATATCAGTGAGAATATCGAGCATTTCCACCACGGGAAAGTAATTTCGTATTCGTAGTCTGATTCGTACGAGTCGATAAAGGTGTTGATAGCAGAGTAATAATTCTTTGCAGTGAGGTCGGGAGCCATTTTATCGATGTACGACTGATAGTTGTATGCTGCCACGTTGTATTTGTCGTGGGGTTGACCTACGTCGAGCATCGAGAATTTGCGGTTTTCCATATCAATCACCAATATAGCTCCGTCGTAGCCTTCTTTAGCTTGAACGCCTTTGCCAAAATCGTTGTACTCATAAAAATCCATTGCAAAGTTTTCGGTGGCTATGTTGCCGTTGCTTGCCACTTTGTTGTTGTGATTGATGGTAACTACTACCATATCAACGTTGTGCTTGTTGATAAACTGGTGGATACGTTTTTGTAGCTTGGCAATTTCGTTTTCGCTGAGCAGACCTGCCGCGTCGTATACCTTTACGGCGGTGTCTACGTAGGGCGTTTCGAGAGCCAACCTGAGTTGCTCCTGAGTAAGTTTGCCTTGAAGGAAAGATTTAAAAACGTAAGGATTCTGCTCGGTGCGCTGTGCTATTTGGTATTTAGCCCAATTGTCGTCGGGAAGGTCAACGGCTGCCGATTTGTGATTATCTGAAGTGGATGTGGCTCCTCCTAATGCACAATTCTCTACTACAGATTCTATGTACGCCTCAAAAAACTCATCGTCGGTGCTATCATCTGTGAGAGTTTCTAATGCGGCTTCAAAACTTGAGTTGATGTATTCTTCGTAATCTTTGAGGTGGCCGGCAGTGGTGATGAGGTATGTGTTTTTTACATAATCCAGAAAGAGTATTACGCAATTGTCGCTATATGGACTTTGGCTGTATAAGTCTGCCAAAAACTTGTTGTAAACCTTACATTGTGTGGTAATTATTAGTACATCGCCTTGAATGGCTTCCGATGCTGTTGCCAATTCGTTGTTGATTTTTTCGTATACATCAAATTTACCATCTGAGTCTATCATTATGCATCGTTGATCTTTGGTAACGGTGGGCAGTTGCGTCTTGTCGGTTATCTGCGCACTTGCCGCTATGGTTATCAGCAACGCCGTTATTAATATGCTAAGTTTTTTCATTATTCTATTGGTTTATAGGTTTTACATAAATAATAACCACGACAGTCCGCAGAGGATTGCCATTGCAATTAACGTTCTTACAAAGAAAAATCTCCACGCCTTGCCCTTGTCGATAGGTATGTCGCCCACGATTTTGCCGGTTTGACCGTTCATAGCAAATGTGTACATCTTGTCTTTAATGCGTGTGTTGAGCATCCATACGGGCAGCATTGCGTAGCGGATTGATGTAAACACGGTCTGCTTGTTTTCTTGTGCTCCGATGAGCGTGCCGTTGATGGTGGAATAGAAGCTAGAAATCAGCGAGTTGCCCATACGTAGTTGTGCGCGTTCCTTGTCTTCCTCAGGGCCAACGTCGTATTTTTCTGCCAAAAAGCCTGATAGAAACGAGTAGTTAAACGGCTGAAACTCATTAAAATCAAATGGTTCGATAGAATCCATTGTATCGTCGTCGAACTTTTTACTGCCGTCGGCGGGCACTTTTTCAAAACTGATGTCGCCGGCGCGTTCCACGTGGTAGATGTCGGTTTTGGTGTAACGGTAGTCGCCGCTTCGCCAAGTGGTTATGTCGTGACGTTCGCCCGAAAGCATACCTCGTGAATTGCCGTCGTAAAGCCAAAACGGAATGTACACGCCTGTGATTTTGTCGATATTCTCTTTTTTGCCAAACTCGTCGGGTGCAAGGTGCTTGCCTTTGCGGTAGTTGTTGTAGGCGTTGATGGCGTCTTGCTTGGTGGTTTTGAATGGAATAATGAGTTCTGGACGGAACTTGCCTTCCAAACGGCTCTTCATTATGCCCGCGCTGCCGCAGTATACGCAGAAAGTGGCTGCTGTGTTTTCGTCGGTAACCATCTCCGCGCCGCAGTTTTGGCAGTGAAAGAGGTTGAGCTCGGGTTGCTGTTCGATGTCCTGACCTTGGGTTTTGGTATCCTCGGCGGAATCTTGCGTTACTTTAAAAATTTCTTCTTGGGTAAATGCCGACCCGCAAAACTCGCATTTAAAGTTTTGTGTCTCTGCCGTAAATTGCAGGTTAGATCCGCAGGTTGGACATTTTAGTACGGTTGTATCCATGTATAAAGGTTTTAAAATGTTTTGCGTAAAGTTACGGAAAATTTTTTATTGCCGTATGTTTTTTTTACACAAAAATAATTCCAACTGCAAACTCTATAACTCAATCTCGCCAATTTTGTTGGCTTTCAATTCGTTGTTCCAAAGGTCGTTGGCAAATTGTACGGGGTAAGAGCCGTCGGTGTCCGACACTTTTAAATATATAGTGTATCTGCCTGCGGCGAGGTTTTCGGTAGATACCGTTAATGCTATTGAGGTGGGATCGCTTGTGCCGCTGGGTGCATTGGTAAATGCTTGTTTGGTAGGTATCTCAATTGCATCGCCGCTTTCGGGTTGGAGTATTACCGATAAAACTTTCTTGCGGTGGAATGGCATATTGGCAAATCCGTCGTTGCGGTATTGCAGGCGTATTTCAGCAGTGTTACCCTTGGGCTCTATCTCCGAATTGGTGAGCACGTAGCGATAACCCAAATGTTTAAAAAGATAGAGAAATGCAGTTTCGTCTTTGAAGTCGGTTTCGCTTAATGCTTCAAATACCTCTGCCTTATAGCCTATGTTTAAGAACGATAGGTGAATGGTAAACATTTCTTTAACTGAACCTTCAAGGTCGGATAGCCACAGCGGAATTTCGCTTTTGTCGCTGCTTCGGGTTATTTCGCCGCCGTATGGTGTGCTTTTGGTAAAGAAAGACATAAAACGGATTTCGCCTTCGCGGTCTTTTTTGCGGAATGTGCCCAGGTCGCTGTCGGAACCGAGATAGCCGTCGTTAAAAAATCCAAAGATGTGGTTTTTGCCTGTGAGGTCGGGCGTGGCGGTTTTGTAGTCGGTTTTGCCTGTGAGATTAAGGTAAGAGTACATAAACCTCGGCTGACGTACAAGTAGCGGAAGGTCAACGCCTTCTTGCTGCATAGCGTCGGCAAAGCGTTCCATTATTTCGGCAATGTATCCGCACTCGCGGCCGTCTTTATCGCCAGCAAATATGGTGGAATGCATTTCGCCGTAAGGACCTACCATTCCGCATCTTATGGCGGTGATATATTGTTGGTAAGGCTTTACAACGCTTACTATTTGCGAAACGTGGTCTAACAAAAGGTTGAAATCTTTGGGCTCTACATCGGCATAAACCTCCTCGCCTTTGCTGTTGGTGGTCTTTTTGCCGTCGTAGTCGGGGTCGTAGGCAAATTGCACAAAAGCCGTTTTGCCAGTGCCTTTAAACGAAGCGAGTATTTCGGCAATGTCGCTCAAAGCCTTGTCGGTGAGTTTTTCTTCCTTGCCGCCGTTGCGCGACGAAAACGCGCTGATGTCGATTTTGAGCAGCAGAATGTCAAAATTGTCGTCTTTGTTGTAAGTTCCGCTGAAACGTCCTGCCGGTTTGGTAATCTTTTTAATCACCGATTCCTTGTTGGTAACTCCGTCGGGGGTAACGGTAACGAGTTTCGACGAGAAGAATCCCATATCAGGATTGTAGATAATTTGGTTGGCGTCGGTGTAGTTGAGGTTTTGAACATACTCGCCGGTAGGTGTCGGGTTAGTTGTCGGGTCGACAGTTGGTTCGGGAGTTGGGTCGTCGTTTTTTTCTTTGCTGCACGATGAGGCAGCAATAGCAGCAGCAAGCGCTATTAATAAAAAGTGTTTTTTCATATCTTTATAATGTGTTTGATTTTAATGATTATGCTTTAACGTTATGCCATTACTCTTTCTTTTTGAGTACAAAGTTGACGTTTTTTTCGGCCTTACCCTGATACCAGTCGCCGTCGCCGCCTTTGTATTCCACATTAAATACCAATGAGTCTGGCTTGTATTCTTCGTTGGGGTCGGAGCAATATATGGTAATGGGTGTGCCCAAGAGGGAGTTAAACTCCATATTGTAGTTGCCCTCAGCATCGGTTTGGGTGGTTTTGTAGTAATCTTTAACCGAAATATTCATTTTTTCGAGGTTCTCACCGTCTTGGTTTTTAACATTGCCGTTAAACTTGTAGTCGGCATTAGGACAGCCGTAAAGCATTTCTGATGAGCAGGCAGCAATTCCCATAATACCCAGCAATACCGTAAGAATTTTTACCCAACGTTTAATGATAATTTGTTTTAGCTTTTGCATAATGTTTTGGTTTTAAATTGGTTTAATTGTTTTGTTTTACCTTGCAAATATAATAATAAAAATAATATTACTGCCTTTACCCCAAAAATATTTTTTAAAAACGCGGACATCGTCGCCACACAAAAACCCCGGACATCATCACCGCACAAAGGCGGTTCGATGTCCGGGGATACAGAGATACCGTCTTCCAGACGGGGGGGATTCGTTTCATTCGTAAAAAAATTATTGTACAAATAATTTTTTTGTATTTGTTGTTGCCACAGCAGATATTCGTTCCCTTCGTTTAATTCGGTGTTAAAAATAAAGACCCTCCGTGTACTCTGTGTCCTCTGTGGTTAAAAAAAATTGCAAAAATTAAAGGTCAATATTATTGCCACAGGTTTCGATGCGCAAGCTATTTCTCAACTTCAACCAGCTCCATTACCTGATAATAATCTATCTCTTTTGAAAAGGATATGTAATTGGTTTAAGAGATGTTTTGGTTAGACATTTATCCCCATATCATATTCACCAAAAATGCCACTATCCACGCTAATGCTACGCTGTAACCTATTGAGAGCCACATCCATTTGCGAGAGCCGGTTTCTTTGCGGATGGCTACGGCGGTGGCTATGCAGGGCATATAGATGAGCACAAAGAGCATAAAGCCGTAGGCTTGCGCAGGGGTGAGAGGGTCGGTGGAGGTGTCGCTTACAAGTTTTTCGGATAGCGAGGCTGTGTCTTCGCCGTCGCCGTGGTAGAGCACGCCCATTGTGGATACCACTATCTCTTTGGCGGCTACGCCGGTGATGATGCTTACGCCC
>JAEEGL011665373.1_pt1 | contig 23374 bp, 21 predicted proteins | sample 9134231 | NCBI WGS metagenome assembly JAEEGL01 (sample SAMN16246548, study PRJNA631951) | gut metagenome | biome: gut microbiome; feature: rumen; material: fiber-attached | host: Bos | place: Iran: Karaj | collected 2018-10
ATCAACCAAGAACGGTCGTGATTCTGAGTCAAAGCGCCTTGGAGCAAAAAGAGCTGATGGTCAGTTCGTAAAGGCTGGAAACATTCTTTACAGACAGCGTGGAACACATATTCATCCTGGTGTTAATGTAGGCATCGGTTCAGATGATACATTATTTGCTCTTGTTGATGGCGTTCTTAGATTTGAGCGTAAGGGCAGAAGCAAGACTCAGGCAAGTGTTCATCCTGTAGAAAAGGCTGAGTAATTTATTATTTAGCGCATGTTTTGAGCAATTAATGGGGACTCCGGACGCATTTGTTCGGAGCCCTTTTTATTTAATGACAACAACGTTGAAATTTTCTGGAATATTTCAAAACTTTTGGATATGTTTACATATCCGAAGATTTAAAATTTTTGAAGAAAATTCTCAATCTTTTGCGACTGATGGAATGGAGGCGGTAGCCTCTGTGATGACGGTCAGAAACGGAGTATAAGATGCCTCAGTTTGTAGATCAGGCAAGAATTTACGTAAGAAGCGGTAAAGGCGGCGACGGCCACGTTTCATTCAGAAGAGAAAAATTCGTCGCAAATGGCGGCCCTAACGGCGGAGACGGCGGTAAAGGCGGCGACGTTATCTTTCAGGTAGATAACGGTCTTAATACACTGTCAGATTACCACTATGGTGGAAAGTACAAGGCAGTAGATGGTGCAGAAGGCGGTCAGAACAGATGTACCGGTAAGTCCGGAGATGACATCGTGTTAAGAGTTCCTGAAGGCACTGTTATCAAAGAAGCCGTAAGCGGCAAAGTCATTGCCGATATGTCAGGCGATAATCACAGAGTTACAATTTTAAAAGGCGGAAGAGGCGGTAACGGTAACATGCATTATGCCACATCAACGATGCAGGCGCCAAAGTATGCACAGCCCGGACAGCCTGCCAAGGAACTTGAGCTTATATTAGAGCTTAAAGTCATTGCAGACGTTGGTCTTGCAGGCTTTCCTAATGTTGGTAAGTCTACATTCCTTTCAAAGGTTTCTAATGCTAAGCCCAAAGTTGCAAACTATCACTTCACTACACTTACACCTATGCTCGGCGTAGTAGATCTTGACGATGCTAAGGGATTTGTAGTAGCTGATATTCCAGGACTTATCGAAGGTGCATCAGAAGGTGCAGGCCTTGGACATGAGTTCCTCCGTCACATAGACAGAACCAGAATGATCATTCACGTGGTTGATGCTGCAAGTACAGAAGGCAGAGACCCGATCGAAGATATATATGCAATCAACAAGGAGCTTGCTAACTACAACTCAGACCTTGGAAGCAAGAAGCAGATCATTGCTGCCAACAAGCTTGATATGCTCACAGAAGAAGAGGCTAATGAGGTTGTAGAGAAGATAAGAGCTGAGTTTGAGCCAAAGGGCGTTAAAGTATTCCCTCTTTCTACACTTACAGGTAAGGGACTTAAAGAGCTTCTGTATTATGTAAGTACCAATCTTGAAGAACTCGGCGAAAAGCCTGTCGTTTACGATCAGGAATATGATCCTGAAGTTGAACTTAAGACAGTTAACGAAGCCTTCACTGTTGAATATGACAGCAAAGAGCACGAGTACGTCGTTGAAGGTCCTAAGATTGAGAAGATGCTTGGTTATACCAACCTTGATTCTGAAAAAGGATTCGCATTCTTCCAAAACTTCCTTGCAGAAAATGGAATTCTGGACAGACTCGAAGAACTTGGAATCCAGGAAGGCGATACAGTTCGTATGTATGGTCTTGCATTTGATTATTACAGAAACGCTGATACTAAGTCACCTGACGATATGGATGATGATTTCTATCCGGAAGATATGGATGATTCTGATTTTGAAGAATAATAATCGGATAGAAAACCTAATATTGATTTATAGTGTATGACCGGAAGTTATCTTTAAGAAGCAGTCCGGCAAGAAAGGAATATATGCAGTTTACAAGTAAACAGAGAGCTTATTTAAGAAGTATCGCTCAAACAACAGATCCACTTTTCCAGGTTGGAAAAAGTGCCGTATCTCCTGAAGTTGTTGGTGCAATTTCAGAAGCATTTAATACAAGAGAACTTATAAAGATAACAATTCTTAAGAATTGTCCTGAAGATGTAAAGACAGCAGGAATCACACTTGCAGAGCGTACAAGATCAGATCTTGTAGAAGTGATCGGACGTAAGGTTGTTCTCTACAAGAGATTTCAGGAGAATCCTGAGATCATTCTTCCTAGAAAATAATCACTTTTGATGAAAAAATTAATCTGATCTTAATAAATCAAATCCCGGCATTGTGCTACAATTGTAATGTAGACATGGAGGTTGCTTAAAAAACACTGTAAATGTGCCATGTTCTATTTTTACAAAAAGTGAATTTTGAAGAGGGAGACTTTCATGGAAAAAAGACGTATTGGAATTATAGGTGGTACTTTTAACCCTATTCATTATGCTCATTTATTTGTTGCAGAATGTGCACGCGAGCAGTTTAAACTTGACCGCGTTATCTTCATCCCAAGCGGTGAATCTTATTTCAAAAGAGGTCAGGACATCCCAAGTGGCGAGATCAGGTATCAGCTTGTAAAGAAAGCTACTGAGGATAACCCTTTCTTCAAAGTATCAAGAATAGAAATTGACAGACCGGGTGATACCTATACGATAGAGACTCTTGAGCAGCTTTCTGAGATGTATCCTGGTGATGAACTGTACTTTATAGTTGGTGCTGATACTCTCAATCAGATTGATAAATGGGTACGTTTCGAAGATGTACTCAGAGCCTGCACCATACTTGCAGCAGTTCGTGATGATACAGATGAGGACAATCTCCAAAATCGTATCAAAGAGCTCACTCAGATGGTTCCTGAAGCTAAGATTGAATCCATCAGAATGGGTAGGATCGAGATTTCCTCAACTATGATCAGGGAAAGAGTTAAGGCAGATAAGTCTATCAAGTACCTTCTTCCTGAAAGCTGTATCGAATATATCGCATTAAAGGGACTCTACAGCGACAACCAAAGTACAGAAGAAGATATCATGGAAGCACCAGACAAGATTGTTCCTTAAGTGGTACATAGAAATTCATCCATGAATTTCTGAACATGTACTTAGTTACATCCTGTAACTGATACATAGAATTTTTTCTTGAAAGGTTTCGCGCAATGAAGATTATTGAAGCTTCTCAGAAGTACCGTATTGAGATGGAGAAGGTTCTTAAAAAGGACAGATTTGATCATACACTTGGAGTTGCCTATACCGCAGCCAATATGGCTTTTGTGTTTGATGAAGACATAGAAAAGGCTATAATCGCAGGAATGCTCCATGACTGTGCCAAGTGTATTCCACACAGCGAGCAGATTGAGATCTGCAAAAAGTATGGCGTAGAGCTAACAGACGTAGAGATGAGAAATCAAAAGCTTATCCACGCTAAAGCCGGTATGTGTCTTGCAAGATACAAGTATGATATCGAGGACCAGTATATACTTGATGCCATCAGATATCACACAACCGGAAGACCGGATATGACCAGGCTTGATAAGATCATCTTTACAGCTGATTTTATAGAGCCCAACAGACGGATGCTTAAGGATATGGATGTTATAAGAAAAGAAGCCCTGTCAGACCTTGACGAGGCCGTATACCATATCTTAAAGAATTCCCTTGATTATCTGGGCGGTCAGGACGATGAAATGGATCCTATGACGATCCAAACCTATGAATTCTATAAAAACAAGTTACAGAAAGGTGAACAGATTTGAGTAATATTACAGAAAAGTCAAAAGAAATGGCAAGACTTGCTATCAAGGCACTTGAAGATACAAAAGCAGTAGATGTTAGAGCGCTTGATATCAGTGAAGTATCAGTTATGGCTGATCTTTTCATCATTGCAAGCGGCTCAAGCACCAAGCAGGTTAAGGCTCTTGGTGATCACGTAGACGAAGCTCTTGGAAGAGCTGGCTACGAAGCTAAGGATATTGAAGGCTATGAAGGCGCTAAGTGGATTCTTATGGACTACGGCGATATCATCATCCACATCTTCGACGAAGAGAACAGAAAGTTCTATGATCTCGAAAGAATCTGGAGAGACGGCCAGCAGATCGAAACATCTGAGTTATGATTAGACGCCCCCTTGCTACGGCAAGGGGGTTTTGTTATATAGAATTGCAGGGGGGCTTTGTGCATTCCAGAGGGTGGCAGTTAATAAATGATTTGAGTGTCGTGAAAATTATATAAAATTCAAGGCATGATATCTGGAATGATATATTCCGGGATTTATAAACTCGCTTCGCTCAGACAAATAAATCCCAAACAGAATATATCATTCCATCTATCAAGCTCTTGAATTTAATATAATTTTCAAAGACACTCAAATCATTTATTAACTGCCACCCTCTGGAATGTTCAAAGTTATCGTGCAATTTTATATATGCAAAATTTCAGATGATTTAGAAATCGAAGATGTCGTTGTGTTTGGAGTTATCTTCGTAATTATCACTATCTTCGGTACTATCAGTATCTCGCAAGTGCACCATCTTGGCAGCGTGGCGTCTGTTGGCGTCACTTTGAGCTGCATAATGTTTACGGGTGGTGTTTACGTCTTTGTGGCCTAAGACGTCTGCTACAAGGTAGATGTCACCGGTTTCGTTATAGAGGTTAGTGCCGAAAGTACTACGGAGTTTATGGGGCGTTATCTTCTTAAGTGTAGTTACGTTTGAAGCGTATTTTTTCACGAGGTTTTCAACAGCTCTTACTGTGATCCTGCGGTTCTGCAAAGAGAGGAACAGTGCTTCTTCGTGGCCTGAGTTAGCGACGATGAGATTACGCTGTGACAAGTAAGCTTTCAATGCTTCCTCAACTTCTTCGCCAAAGTAAACGATAGATTCATTACCGCCTTTTCGGTGGATTCGTATACCGTTAGTATTAAAATCTATATCTTCGATATCAAGGCCTACGCACTCAGATACACGGATTCCGGTTCCGAGAAGGAGAGTAACGATAGCAGTATCGCGTACTTTGGTCTTATCATGGAACTTCTTTTGGGCTTTAGTGAGTTTGTTGCCGTCTTCAACAACGTCCAGCATCTGTTTAACTTCATTGGGTTCAAGTCTTATGATAGCTTTTTCATGAGACTTTGGTGTGTTGATCTTGGATGGAGCGTTGGTCTGGATTCTGTCTGTTTTGAAGAAGTAATTGTACATGGATCTAATGGCAGCGATCTTTCTTTTCTTGCCATTTTCTGTATTAGAGAATTCCTTGCCGTTCTTGTCGTACAAGGATACGTATTCAAGGTATTCTTCAAGGTCATCTCTTGTTATCATATCAAGGATCTCAATCTTAAAATCCTTAATGTCTATTCCTTTTAAAGCTGAATTGGTCTCGTGCAGGAATTCAAAGAAGATCCTTATGTCATATGCGTATCCAAGTCTGGTTCTTACTGCGGTATTCTCAGCAATAGATCTAAAATAAGACTTGCAAAAATCAGGTAGAGTCGCAAGAACCTCCCTGAATTTTTGTATATTTTCTTTATCCATTTCCTGGTAATATTTCAGATTATCTGAAGCGATATTATTCTGCATTAGATTCCCCCTGCAAATAAAAAAACGAACGTCCATGTAGAAAACTTTAGCGATTAAAGATAAATCGCAAATCCTTTATATAATATTTTAACACAAGAATAGTTCGTGATATGATATATATATAATCGCATTAACGATATTTTTATGTGGCTATTACTCAGACTTCATACATTTAAAAATAACTAAAATCTTGAAGATTCCTGAGGAGCTTTGCACGTGAATATGAATAACAGTGTTGAAGCCTTAAAAAGAGAAAATGAAGAGCTAAAGAACCAGCTTGACGAGATCAAGCACCAAAATCTTGTCCAGCAGGAATTCATCTCGCGAATGTCCCACGATATTCGCTCGCCTCTTAATGCCATAATCGGATTTGCAACTCTTATAAAGAACCATTCTTTTAATGCCCAGAAGGTCCATGATCAGGCTGGGAAGATTCTTAAATCAAGTGATTATATGCTTGATATCATCCAGGACGTTCTTGATCTTAATAAGATCGAATCCGGAACCATAAAGCTTAAAAATGATGTCTTTGACCTGGACCAGTGCATAAATGACATTAAAGAGATGATAATATCTCAGGTACATTCAAAGAATCAAAGGTTTTCTGTAAATATAGATCAGCTACAAAACAAAACAGTCTGTGCAGATGAAAACTATATCAAACAAATACTTCTGAATCTTTTGTCCAATTCATGTAAATATACGGATAATGGCGGCGATATTACACTTACTGTTAAGGACAAAGAATCGTCAAGATGCGGATTTGTAGATGTTACGTTTGAAGTAAGTGACAATGGACGCGGAATGTCTGAGGAGTTTCAGAAAACTCTTTTCACACCATTTAAAAGAGAGCAGCAAAGCGGTATCGCTGATCCCGGCGGTACAGGGCTGGGACTTGCTCTTATCAAAAACATGATAGAAATGATGGAGGGAACCATTACTTTTGAAAGTAGTCTTGGTGTTGGCACGACTTTTACGGTAATGATCCCTATGATGCTGACATGCGAGGTTTCATGCGGGTTTGATGAAAGGCCTGTTGTATTAGAATCGCCTTCCTATAAAGGGATCTTAAAAGGGCTTAATATCCTGGCTGCAGAAGATAACGATCTTAACAGGGAGCTTTTATCTGAGATACTTGTTGATCTGGGAGCCAAAGTCATAGTAGAGCCTGATGGCAGAAAACTTGTAGACAGGTTCCTGAATGAGCCAGAAAACACTTATGATCTGATTCTTATGGACATTATGATGCCTGATGTAGATGGATATGAGGCGACGAGGCTCATTAGAAACAGTAATAGAGAGGGAGATAAAAAGATCCCGATCATAGCAATGACGGGTAATGCCTTTGAAGAAGATATACAGAAAGCGCTTAAAGCAGGAATGAATGCGCATATTACCAAGCCTTATGATGTTGATGCCATTGAAAAGGCTGTAGCCAAAGTTTTATGAACTGTGATAGCGCATTGACTTTATCGTATTAAGCTTTTCATCGGCTTCTTTGATAAGCTTGAATATTTCTTCTTTGTTATGGATTATGCCTGATGCAACGCCGAAGTTGACTTTTACAGGTTCATCTATATTTTCGATCCTGGTAACTGACAATTTTTTCTCCCAAAGTGCCAGCCTGTCCCGGAATGTATCTTCAGTAAGATTGATAGCGACTATCAGGAATTCGTCGCCTCCATAGCGGTAACAGTCTTTTTTTCTGAATACATCAAGAAGAGCCGATGCAGTTGCTTTGAGAACTTCATCGCCTTTGATATGACCATACTTTTCATTAAATGCCTTGAAATGGTCGATATCTGACATTGCGATCTGACATCTTACTGGATTTTCAATATTCGGAATATTATCAAGCGCATATCTGTTCATAAGACCTGTAAGCTGGTCCTGAGAAGACTTTAGTGCAAATTCTTCAGCCATAACTTTGGCAGTGTAGGTCGAAGATGCAAAATTAAGCACTCTATAGAAACTGATCTGACTCGCCACGAGAATTATTAGCATATAGATGATGACATTAGGCACTATTATGCCTTTTGCACCATCATAGTTATATAAGATCGCATAGAAAATAGAATGTTCCACCAGGATGAAAATAAGCTGGAACAGCGGAGTTATATGAATAAAGCTGATAAGACAGACGTTTACTGCATAAAATATGATGATCTGTCTTCCGGCAATATAATTCATATATGATACAAACATTGAAAAACAAGTCATGGCAGTAATGGTGAACACTGCTATGATCACAGCGATATTATGTCCTTTGATCCTTTTTTTCAAAAACAGATCCGTACTAATAGCTGTTATAAGATTAATGACAATAATTGTTGTAAGTATGATCACTGTAAGATCAAAGTTTAAATAGTCTACATTATGAAAAAGTAAATGGATCAAAGAAACACTTTCAACGGCAACAGTAAGAAGGCTCATGACCCTTAAAGATGCCATGTTGCTATGATCAAACAGATTATAGATCTCTTCATTTCTTTCAGGAAAGAGAACATTTTTGATTTTTTTCAAAATATTCATTTGTTATCCTTTTCTTTGTGAAAAGATCTTTTTCCGAAAACTTGTGCTATCTTGAAAATGAAACTTTACATATGTTTATTTCGGTCTGATTGTTCTTCAAATTTAGCCGATATACTAGTTAAGGCAATTAATATTTCATATTGATTGAAGGAGGAAAAGATGCTGGATATTAATGCGACAAATGATGGTGGAAAGATGAATGTAACTCTCGATGGAAGAATTGATACCACGACAGCTCCACAGCTTGAGGCAGTTCTTAAGGAAAAACTTGGAAATTCTACAGAGCTTACCTTTGATATGACAAATGTAGAGTATATTTCTTCCGCAGGCCTCAGAGTTTTGCTTTCAGCTCAGAAGGCTATGAACAAGCAGGGCAAAATGTATATCAAAAATGTATGCGATGCTGTTAAAGACATTTTTGAAGTAACAGGATTTTCAGATATTCTCAATATAATTTAAATCACTAATTTTCAAAATGCGCATAATATGAATAAGATCAGAGCCTATTTATTTGCCGGATCAGCATTTACAATAATACTGGTTGCCGTATTTTTGTGGGTTCTTAATTTTAATGAACCTTCAGAATATACGTCAGTACCCTTCAGTATTCTTATCGTTCTGACAGCTATAGCAGTCCTTGCTATGGCTATTTTCTGTGCAAAGGGACCTGTTTTCAACATTGAAGGACAGCTGGAAGCTGCTAACATCAATGCCATGCTCATAACTGTTCTTGTCATTATTCAGGTGGCTTTTTTCTTTGAAATATTATCTGTTCGTAATCAGATGATCAATTATCAGACATATACTGAGATCAGAAATAATATTACTCGAATTGAAAAAATCTCAGAAGATGAGCTTGATAGAAGCCTTCCCCATCTTTTAAATGATACGATAACGGATATCATGATACTTGATGAGGATATGAATGTTGTTCATTCATCTGATGCATCCCTCATCGGCACGAAAGCTACTTATGATGTTTATGATGAACATACTTATCCTTTCAGCAAAGGAAGACGTATAAGCTTTATCGTAAACTATGATCATAATATCAGTGTGATAAAAAGCATTGCGCTTAATCTTATCACGGTTTTGATCACATCTGTTTTTTTCTCAGTTGAGATGGTCCTTTTGATCCTGCAGATCATCAAAAGAAATATGCAAAAGAGCTTTAAACAGGAAGTCTCGTCAGAAACTAAAGCCGATGATTCAGACGGCATGATCTCATCTTTATATTATATAAGGCAGATTTCATTTTTGTTTTACTTTGCATCAAGGCTGTCATCTGCCTTTATTCCCACCATGGCCAAAGAGCTCATAAATCCCATCTCATTTATTTCAGCCAACGCAGCGGCAGGCCTTCCTCAGTCGGCAGAGACCCTTCTTACATGCTCGGCCATTTTTATCACGACCATTATCCTTGAGAAAAAAGGCTGGAAGCTCCCCTTTATATCAGGTCTTATACTGGTAGCTTTAGGCACCTTCCTTTCAGCTATATCAGGGAATCTTTTGATGTTTATCCTTTCAAGAGCTGTAGTTGGTCTTGGATATGGGCTTTGCTGGATGACGCTTAGAAATCTATCTTTGTTTGGCAAAGATTCAAAACAGCAACTTCTTGGCTTTGCCCTCTTGAATGCAGGTATCTACGCAGGTATGAACTGCGGTTCAGCTCTTGGCGCCATACTGGCAGATATATTCGGCTACAGAATTGTATTTTATATTTCTGCAGTTCTTACGATCACGACATCTCTATTCATAATCAGGCTTGAAAACGCCGTTCTGCCACATAAGGAAGCTGATATTAGTGATACGTCTAAAGAAGTCCCGCTCGGATTTACAGACAAGCTTCAGGCAATCATATTCGTAATACTAATGATAGCTCCTGCAAGTATAGCTGCATCCTACCTTAGCTATTACCTGCCGCTATATTTCCAGAGCATAGGCGGAAGTACCACGGATGTAGGTAGAGCGCAGCTTATATATGGAATGATAATAGTATATGCAGGTCCGCTACTTTCTGTGCTTCTTACAGGTAACGGAAGATCATTAAAGAAAATAAATGTTGTTTACAGCGTAATGATCGCAATATCTTTGTTCCTTCCCGGCATTGGATCAGGATTTATCCTCGCCTTTGCAGGTGCAGGGCTTCTTGGACTTGCTGACAGCTTTGGTTTTGGCGTTCAGAACAATTATTACCTTGATCTTCCTGCTATTAAAAAGCTTGGCGCATCCAAATCGCTGTCTGTCCTTTCTTTTACCAAGAAGATGCTTGAGATGATAGGCCCGTTTGTATTTGCATTTGCCATCGTGATAGGTTATCAGGCAGGAATCAGGGTGCTGGGAATCATATTCCTTTGTGCAGCGATTATGTTCATGATAATCGGAAATGTCAGTAGTGCAAACAGAAGATAAAGTTAAGGTTCTACGTAGCTTTATGAAGCTAATACATATTAGATCATGATCATATAAAAGATAGTACAGATCAAGTAATGGTCAAATATTCTTTTAATAGAGGCACAGTATGAATGTAAGTATTGTATACGGCGGAACTTCCGAGGAGAGGTTCGCTTCTGCGAAAAATGCTCATGATATAGCTGACGCCCTTAATTCACGCGGCTATACCACTAAGCTCATAGAATTTGGTCATGACATAATGGCGACCATAAAGGCTGCTGACACTGATGTTGTTTTTGTCTGCACTCAGGGCAAGGGCCATGGCGATGGCACGCTTCAGGGGATGCTGGAACACGAGAATATTCCCTATACAGGGAGCGGCCTTCGAGCAGCGAGCCTTATTAACGACAAGATACTGTGCAAATCGCTTTTCGATAAATATAACATCAGAACTCCCAAGTGGGAGATTTTGGAAAAAGAAGACTACGACAACAAAAACTTTGATTTTGATTCATTTGGATACCCCTTTGTAGCCAAAGCCCCCACACAAGGCGGAAGCTTCGGAATTGCCCTGATACAAAACGAAGGCGAACTTTCAAAGATTGATGACATCTTCAAATACGACGATCCGATCCTTTTGGAAAAATACGTAAAAGGTAAATTCTATACAGCAGGTATATATGAAAGTAAAGGCGAGATCATCTCTCTTCCAGTAGTAGAAGGTCAGGACCTTGACCTTAATAAATCTGATCCGGATGCCCCTGAACTTATAGTATTTACCGGCAACTATGATGCGACTGCTGCCAGACTGGATAAGGATACAGAAGATGAAATATTAAGAGTAGCGCGAAAAGTCTGGAACATCACCTATGCAAGAGGCCTTGCAAGAGTTGATTTTATGGTGTCCCATGAAGACTCAAAGCCATATGTACTTGAAATAAATGCAGTTCCCGGCCTTAAAAGATATTCTCTAATGCCCAAAGAAGCTGAGATTATGGGCATTGCCTACGAAGATTTTATTGAAGAGATATTACTTACAGCCCTGAACCAGCACCAGGATAGATAATCAGATATCTGTATATCTGAAGTCAGAATTTAGACAATAAGACATCAGGATATCTAAAGATATATTGTCAGATAATCAATATCGAAGATAACAGCCTCAAATCAGGAGGACTCCTATGTTTAAGAATATGAAGATCAGTATCAAGATTCTCCTTGTAATAATGGTAATGTCCCTCGGGTCACTACTTATCATATTTGGAGCATCAGCCTATTTCATGAATTCCATGGTCGACGAATTCGAACAGACCAACATAACACTTGGCCTTAATTCGTCTACGATTGCCAAGGAGTCCTTGCTTGATCAGGCCAATAATTATCTTGTAATGATCGTTGAAAAGCAGGCCCAGGCCGCTAACGAGAAGTTTTACTCTGTTAACAGAATAGTTACTGAGTCAGCTGAATATACCAGCAGTCTGTATACTGATTCTTCCAATTTTGTGGGAAAAGATATTCCTGCCCCTGACGAAACAGTTATGGGAGAAGCTTCTTCTAAGTATTTCCTTGTTAAAGGTATTGAAGAAACGCCTGAAATTCAAAAAGAAGTCCTGATATTGTCTAATTGCGAATATATGTTTGCTCCATTTCTTGAAAATACTGAAATACTCAATAACATATACATTGGCACCCAAAGCGGCATTTCCTACAGATATTCAAGATCCAATCAGTTCAATCCTGATTACGACCCAAGAGCACGTGACTGGTATATAGAAGCAATGAATACTCCCGGTACTTTGGTATGGCTTCCGACATATCTTGATTCTTATGGCAATACTTGTATTACAGCAGCTATGACCTATGATGATGCAAGTGGCAATAGAGCAGGAGTTGTTGCATCTGATGTTGCCCTCCAGGATCTGATCGATGATGTCATGTCCATGAAAGTAGGCGATACAGGCGCATGTTTTATCCTTGATGATAATTACAACTTTATAGCTCATAAGGATATGGATGAAGCGTCTTTTGACCCGGATATCAATAATCATTTTGATAATGATGACTTTATAAAGGCTCTTTCCGGTAAAACAAGCGGAATCGTAGAAACTGTCTATGAAGATGAAAATAGCTATGTTGCTTTTTCCAAACTTGAAGAGACAGGATGGATATTCTGCGCAAGTATAAATACTTCAGAAGTAACCCTTCCCGCAGATCATGCCAAGGAGCAAAGCGACATGATGACAGCCACGTCACAGGAAGAAATGCAAAAGCGCCTCTTTGATATCAATAAGCTTTTCATCATATATTTTGCAGTAATCGGTATCATCCTGATCATGGTATCCTTCGCAGTATCAGGAACCATCACACGTCCGATGCAGGCACTTGCCAAAAACGTTAAGGCTATCGGTAAAGGTAACTTCGACATAAAAATTCCCGTTGAAAGCGGCGACGAAGTCGGACAGCTTGCAGAAAGATTTAATGAGATGCAGGATGACCTTAAGACCTACATGGAAGACGTAAAATATGCTACTGCTGAAAAAGAAAGGATCGGTACGGAGCTTAACGTCGCAACTCAGATCCAGGCAAGTATGCTGCCATCTATTTTCCCTGTATATTCAGAAAAAGCTGAATATAAGATATACGCGACCATGCATCCTGCAAAGGAAGTCGGCGGTGACTTCTATGATTTCTTCTATGTTGATGAAGATCACCTTGCCATGGTAGTAGCTGACGTATCCGGTAAGGGCGTACCCGCAGCTCTTTTCATGGTGATCGGTAAGACTTTGATCAAAGACCATACGAAGCCAGATACTGATCCGTCCAGCATCTTCGAAGAAGTAAATTCTATCCTGTGCGAATCCAACGAAGGCGGCATGTTCATTACTGCATACGAAGCTGTTATAGACCTAAGAACAGGCGAAGTCAGATACGCCAACGCAGGCCATGAGCACCCGTTTATCATGCACAAAGGTGAAGATGGCAAGTATGTCTATGAGGAAATGAAGATCAAGGCAGGCTTTGTCCTTGCAGGAATGGAAGATATGGTCTATAAGACAGGTTCCTTCAAAATGGAACCCGGAGATCGCCTGTATCAGTACACTGACGGCGTCACAGAAGCTACAAACGCTGATAATGAGCTGTACGGCATGAAGAGACTCACTGACTTCCTTAATAACAATATGGATAAAGATCCTGAAAATCTGCTGCCAGCAATAAGAGCAGATATAGACGAATTTGTTGCTGGAGCACCGCAGTTTGATGATATAACCATGCTGAGCTTTGAATTTTGTAAGTATAAGGAGTGATTAGTCTCACTGAACATTTGATTTTGAAAGTATGAAGGTTATTAGCTTTATGAAAATACTTGATTGTCTGTTTCTCATTTCAAAAATATACGAAGTATAAGTAATTTTGATTGATTCTATAATTGCTCTTGTTATGTGCTTTCGCTCATTATTTATGTCTGTTAAACAATGTTATAAGTAATATTGATGGATATACTAGCTTTTTGGTACATGTTTTTGTACATTTTATGACATTTGTTTGCCCCAAACACCGTTCTTTGTTGTATAATGTTTGCATATCGTTTTTTTGATTTGGGTTACTCTAAAAAAAAGAGAAGGGAAGATTTGGGGGAATGAATGATTATATTTACTGGCACCTGCCAGGGTTTAGTGTGTTCAGAGACCTGAACAGCACTCTTATTGATGTTATGAAGGAATATCCGGATTGCTTCTACGATAATTACCGTGTTGGTAGTGTTTACGGCACATTCCCGGGAGCAATATGGAATGGTGGCAGAACTGTTCTTGGCTTTTGCCCCAAAAACGAGATTGAAAATATCATCAAGCTCTATAATTCTAAAAATGTTCCGGTCCGCTTCACCTGGACCAATCCTCTTATAGAAGAGAAACATCTCGATGATACTTTCTGCAATCTGATTATGCACATTGCTGACAATGGCAAGAATCAGGTTCTTGTTAACACGCAGATCCTTGAAGGCTATCTTAGAAAGAACTATCCAAATTTTAAATTCATTTCATCTACAACAAAGAGAATCACAGATCCAGAAAAGCTCTATTCAGAGCTTAATAAAGATTATTTTATGGTCGTTCTTGATTATGACATGAATCATAACGAGGACGTCCTTAAAGAGCTAGAACCAATGGCAGACCGCGTAGAAATACTCGTTGACGAGATCTGCTTTCCAAACTGTCCCAAACGTCTCGAACATTACCGCGATGAAGCCATGAAGCAGCTCCAATACGAAGTCGCAAGACCCTTCCCATGTCCCAACAGACAGGAAAAGAAGACCTTCGAAGACTGCAAGAATAAGCCCGCCTTCATCTCCAAGGAACAGATGAATGATTACATAAAAAGAGGCTTCCGCAACTTCAAATTAGTCGGCCGCGGCCTTCCTCAGTCCGTAGTCCTTGACTCCTACATGTACTTCCTTGTAAAAGAGGACAGCCAGAGCTTTATAAGGGACAAGATCACTAAGAGACTTAACTTTATAGCTCAGCAAAGGCAGAAATTAAGAAGATAAGAACAATAGAAGATAAGAACAACAGAAGATAAGAGACGATGGGTAAGCGTTTTGACCCCATCGTCTTTTTAATTTTCTATCTCTATCTGTTTGTCAGGCAATTTTTTGTAATACATTAGCCTATTTCTACGGATTTATCTTCGATTTGCCATAATCATCTATTTAAGGTAAAATTAACGAGCTTAAATTTATAGAAAAGTTATTGGGGAATAACTATGTCAACGTATGAAAAAAGGTTAAAAGAAGATCTAAAAATTCTAGGGGGATTCTTAATTGCTGCAGTAATAATCTCTGCAATTTTCATCTACCTAAATTCCTGCAACAAAGGTGAAACCAGATATGTTCTGGATACGGAAGGAAATATTATTTGTTCTCATAAGAGTACAGAACCCTTGGATATTCATGGCAATAATACAGTAACGTACACATATACTAATAATTGGAGCGAGAAAAGCAACTTTTATAATAGTCAGAGCGGAAGTTATAATTTTGAAACTAACAATGATTCTGATACTTTATCCACTGATAACTATATCAGTTCCTTTTGGTGGGATTTTTTCTATAATTCACCTAAAGATTTTGCAATATATGCATTTTATGTATCTATGGATGACTATATTCCAAATGAGTACCAAAATGATTCATGCCTTCTTGGTGATGGTAATATTATATTGTTGAATCCTGATATCAACGGCTATAACGGCAAATATGGAATTACAGATAAATTTGGTAACTGGATAGTAGAACCTGAATATTACAAAATAGATACCTACTGCGTTGATAATGGTTTTCTGATTCTTAGAAGTAATAGCGGTACGGGCGTGATGAATCTTGATTATGAGTGGATCATAGAACCGAATTTTTCTGAGATCTACATTAACAATAATTATATTGAAGTTACGATATATAAAGATAATATCGAATACTACGGAGCTTATGATTTCAGTGGAAACATGATTCTAGATACGGATTACACTGATATTTGCGATTTTGGTAATTTTATATCTTTTGATAAAAAAGATGATGCCGGACACAATTACGGGGTATGTGATATAAATGGAAACGTACTACTTGAGCCAACATACGAATCTATTGATATAGATGAAAGTTCTGAAAGACTTATTACTAAAGACAGTAATGGTAATTATATGTTTTTGGATTATTCATGCAATAATGTTCTGAGCGAAAGTTTCAAATATATAAATTGTATAGAGCCTTCAGATGATAGCGATATACCATCTTTCTTTATTATTGAAGACAATAATGGAAAGTATTATATCTGTGATAAAGATGGTAATAAACTAGCTGATTCGCAATATGATTATTTAGATACATGGCTGTATAGTGATGATTACATTATTGCTGAGGTAGATGGAAAAAGAGGCCTAATAGACTGCTTTGGAAATATCTATATCGATTTTGAATATAAAGAAATAATAAGAAACTATAATACAAACAATGATAGGGAAGATAATTACATTGTTATTACAGAAGATGACTGCGTTGGAATAGTTGATTACGATAATAAAACAGTCATAAAGCCTCAAAAATATAAACTATCTGAAACCGATGAAAATTCTGATTATTATTATGCATACGATGCAGATATCCTGTTTTTTCCATATGATATCAGTAATTGGGTCATATTATCATCTAATAGCGAACCTGTAGAAATCAAATGTGACAATCTGGAATATTTAGGAAACGGCATTTTTAAAGCATGCAAATATTCTGATCAAAATTGTGATAGTGTCATAGATTGCAATGGTCAGTTGATTTATGAATTAGTTAATAACTATGATATTAGCATATCTACATTTAATGGAAAAACCTTAATAGCCATCGTTAGTGATAACTATGGAACTATTATTTATGATGGAATAAAAGTATTAGATACCGATTTTATCTGTTCAAAATGCAAATCAAACTCTAATGGTACCGTATTATTTTGGGCAACAAATATTATGAAAGAATATAACGCAGCTGGGGAGTACCTTGGAACCAAAGTAAATACAGGCGAAAGCAAAGACGTTTTGGGCGTTATTAAAGATGAATCAACTGGTATGTATGGACTTGTTGATACAAATGGAGAACAGTTACTAGATTGTGAGTATAAATATATTGAAATTTCATGCATTGTTAATAGCAGCCATGAAAATGAAACAGAACCTATTGCTGTTGTACAAAACGATAAAGGCCAATACGGTATTGTTGATGCGAATAAAAACTGGATATATGAACCCCAGTTTGATTGGGTATCAGTAGAGGATGGAATGATTCAGGTCACATTAAGGCGGGGGCAAAAAATCAAGAAATGAAACTAGTTAATTTTATTGATAAAAATATATTAAAGTATATACCTAAAATATATGCTTTCTATGTTCCTGTTAGTTTTGCTTTATTTATTTTTGGTAGCATTACAGGAATAGGCCATGTGTTTTTTGGTTACATAATTGATCTGGTGAAAATATGCGTAATATTGCTGTTTTCTTACTATGTTCTAAAAAATTATAACATTGAAGATGCTGACAATAATCCAAGTAAGTACTTTTTATTTTTTTCAGGCTTTTGCTTTCTGGAGTTTGTTATTACAATCTGTTTACATGGAAAACTATATTTTGGAAGCCAACTAATATCATACATATATCTGTTTTTATTTATAGCAGAATATTTATCTGAAAATATTGCTATATACAAATTAGATGCTACTTTTGACGATAATGAAAATAGATCATGGATCTTAACTAATTGTATAATCATTTTTTTCATTATTGTAATACTGATCGTCAAAGTGCTTGCATTAATATACATTATAGGATTTTTATGTATCTTTAGAGAATTTTTGCGAATCCGCTGCATACTTAAATTTGAAAGACTAGTTAAGATGGGGGCAGAAAGTTAAGAAATGACCAAGTATATACCTAAAATATACGCATTCTATATTCCGATAAGTATTGCTATCTTTGCATTCATAATCCTCGCAGAAATAGGACATTCCTTTTGGATATACATTTTGGATCTGTTGAAGATCTGTATAATACTAATGTTTTCCAATTATGTTTTACAGAACTATAAATCAGAATATCATAATACAAATCCAAGCATGTACTTTAATATTTTTGCAGGATTATGCTTTATTGAGTTTATTTATAAAGTTTGGTTATATTGGATTATAGATAATGAACACTATAGATACTACTCTGATTTGGATTTATTATTTGTAATACATGCTGTAATCCTTCTGATAGAATTCTTATCTGAAACTATTGCAATAAACAAATTAGACTCCGCATTTGATGACAACGTGAAGAAAACCTGGGACGTAATCAATGGGCTTATTGTTTTTTTCTTTGTAGTTGCAGTGATTTTCGGCGGAAAAGCTCTTTTGATTGACATAGGAATCTTTTGTATTATCAGGGAAGTGATCAGAATCCACTATATATTAGAATTTGAAAAGACTGAAATTAATACAAATCCAAGTGTTTCATGACAGATATAAGAAATAGAGATGTGAAAAGAGCATATATATTATGAACATGTTCATTTAAAATGAGTAAGACACAGCTTGTTTAATTTAGCAGGCTGTGTCTTTTTATGCATACGTAGAGCTTCAGAAAGAGAAGTTTTGATCAAAAACCAGATATTTTGACCAAATGAAAATAGAGTATTGCCAACTATGCTTTAGTATGGTAGAGTGGTAAAAGATTATCACATTAAAAATACCCCTGGAGGAAAATTAATATTATGAAGAAAAAACTTATGGCTTCTTTACTTGTACTTACTATGGTTATTGGCATGACTGCATGTGGAAATGCAAAGAAAGACGCAGAAAGCGACGTTGAATATATCAAGAATAAAGGAACACTTATCGTAGGAATCACAGATTTTGCTCCTATGGATTACAAGGATGAAAACGGTAACTGGATCGGTTTTGATGCTGATATGGCCAAAAAGGTTGGCGAATCTCTTGGCGTAGAAGTTGAATTCGTAGAGATCGACTGGGACAACAAGATCCTTGAGCTTGAGAACAAGTCTATAGACGTTGTTTGGAACGGAATGACTCTTACAAGCGAAGTTACAAGCGCTATGGAATGTACAAACGCATATCTTAACAACGCGCAGGTAGTTGTAGTTCCAAATGCTGATGCCGATTCTTATAAGACTGTAAACGATGTTAAGGGACTTAGCTTTGCAGTTGAGTCAGGATCTGCCGGTGAACAGGCAGCTATTGATAACGGTTTTGACTACACATCTGTTACATCTCAGGCAGATGCTGTAATGGAAGTTGCAGCAGGAACATCCGGAGCCTGCATCATCGACCTTCTCATGGCTGGAGCTATGGTTGGCGCCGGCACAAGCTATGCAGATCTTACACACACAGTAGAACTTACAACTGAAGAATATGGTATCGGTTGCCGCAAAGGTTCAGACCTTGCTGCATATATAAATGACCAGCTCAAAGCATATTATGCAGATGGCTCTATGCAGGAAGTTGCTAAGACATACGGCGTACAGGATGCGCTTGTAGAGCAGAAATAAGGAGCAGGCATCCATGTTCTATACAGTAACTTTATCCCTTTTAGAGGGCTTTTTAGGGACTATCAAGTTATTTGCACTTACACTTGTTTTTTCCCTTCCTCTTGGCCTTTTTATCTGCTTTGGATCAATGAGCAAGGCCGCTATAATTAAATATCCCGTAAGATTTATCATATGGATAATCCGTGGAACGCCGCTTATGCTGCAGCTCCTTGTCATGTATTATGGCCCTGGAATATTCCTTGGAATAAATGTATGGGGCACAAGCACAACAGGTAGATTCATTGCAGCCCTTGTGGCATTCGTTATCAACTACGCATGCTATTTCTCAGAAATATACAGAGGCGGCATCCAGTCTATTCCTGCAGGCCAGTATGAAGCCGGTCAGGTCCTTGGTATGACCAAGAAGCAGATCTTCTTTAAAGTTATCCTTCTTCAGGTTATAAAAAGAATCGTTCCGCCTATTTCAAACGAAGTCATCACTCTTGTAAAAGATACATCTCTTGCCAGGGTAATCGCCGTATATGAGATCATCTGGAATGGACAGGCCTTTATCAAGAGTAGTGGTATAATCTGGCCGTTATTCTACACAGGCGCTTTCTACCTTATATTCAGCGGACTTCTGACATGCCTGTTTGGATATATTGAAAAGAAGCTGAGCTATTTCAAATAATGATAGTTATTTCAGAAATAATCTATTACCCAAACTACTTGAAGCAAAATCATAAAATAAACATTCAAATAAAACCAGTTAGTTCATAAAACCCTAACGGCAATATATATGAAATCAACATAATTCATAATAGGAATTCAATAACAATATGCCAATTTTAGAAGTTAGAGATTTAAAAAAGAAATTTGATAATACACAGATCTTAAAGGGAATAAGCTTTGATCTTGAGGATGGACAGGTCATATCCATAATAGGATCTTCAGGAAGCGGTAAAACAACCCTCCTTAGATGCCTCAATTTCCTTGAGACTGCTGATGCTGGAACGATCACTGTTAAGGGAAAGCAGCTCTTTGATGGCGCAAAACCTGTAACAAATGCCGAGGAACTTAGAAGAAACAGACTTCACTTTGGCCTTGTTTTCCAGCAGTTCAACCTTTTCCCTCAGTATACAGCGCTTGAAAATGTAACTCTTGCGCCGCTCCTTAACGCTGATAACAGTCAGAAGGTTCAGATCATAAAGCATGGCAAAGAGCTTCTTGATCAGATGGGACTTTCGGACCGCATGGATAACTATCCACACCAGCTTTCAGGCGGCCAGCAGCAAAGAGTTGCTATAGCAAGAGCACTTGCCCTTAAGCCCGATATACTGTGCTTTGACGAGCCTACATCAGCTCTTGATCCTGAGCTTACAGGAGAAGTTCTTAAAGTAATCCGTAATCTTGCAGACCAGAAGACAACAATGATCATCGTAACTCACGAGATGTCTTTTGCCAGAGACGTGGCTGATATAGCCATATTCATGGATGATGGAGTTATAGTTGAAAAAGGTCCTGCAAAAGACCTCATAGAGAATCCGAAAGAGGAGAGGACCAGACAGTTTTTATCAGGTCTTTCCAAATGATCGAAAAAAATATGCCCCGGGTAATTTAATTACCTGAGGCATTTTATATTGGCTGAAATTATCTATCTTCAGATGAAGTATGTCTTACAGATTTTATGCTATATAGCTTATCATCAGCTTTTTTGATAAGAGCCATGAGATCTTCTTTAGAATATACGATTCCGCAGGCAACACCATAACTAATTCTTATAGGTGTATCAATTCCCTCAACCCCGGTTTCCATAACTTTATTTTCCCAAATTGACATCTTTTGCTTAAAGGTAACTTCGGTCATCTTTGTAGTTAGGATCAGGAACTCATCGCCGCCATAACGGAAGCAGTCTTTTTTCCTGAATATCTCAAGGAGATTAGAGGCAGCCATTTTAATGACTTCATCGCCTTTTAGATGTCCGTACTTATCATTGTAAGTCTTAAACAGGTCAATATCAGTCATTGCAACGCAGAAAGTTAAGCCTTTCTTGATCTTGATAGAATCAAGTGCGAATCTGTTCATGAGACCTGTGAGCTGATCTTCAGATGATTTTATATAGAAATCTTCAGCACGTTGTCTGGCCTCGTAGGTCGCAATAACCGAATCATTTTTCCGGTGATAACTAACAACACATAAGATCAAAATTACTATGAGATAAGAAAACGCGTTTATAAATACAATATTTTTGGCTCCGTCAACGGAATATAACATGGAATACAGAAGGATAAATTCAAAAATCAATAGCACCATATGATATAAAGGTGTTATCTGAAGGAAAGATATAATACTGACATTGGCTACAAACAAAACAAGAATCTGCCTGCCCACCTTATAGTTAGTATAAGAAGTATACATACTAAAAAAGGATATGATTATTATAAACATTAGCACGATAAACACAGACAACTTATGTCCATGAATTTTGCCCTGAATAAAAAGATCAGCCAACGTAGCTAATATAACACACGAAAAGACAACTGTTATATTGACTGCTGTAGTAAGATTAAAATATAGATTTTCGCGATATATGATCAGATAACGCATCATTACAAGGCTTTCTACAATAGCTGTAAAAATGCTCATAGCCTTAATGCTGGACATATTGGCCATATCAACAATATCATTTATTTCTTTTGGATTCTTTGGTAAAACTAATGACCAAAATTTTTTCAACATATCCATATAGTCCCAGTTCCTTTTTGCAAAAGCGCATTGGTAGTTGGTGGATATTAAATCTATAAAAACAGAAGAGTAAGGTTCAAATCAAACTTAGTCACTACTATATATCGGATAATAATCTAAAAAATCTTATGACAAAAAAGAGCGATGGTTATGCGGTCTTGCATAGCCATCGCTAAGTATTATAGATAATATAGAAAATTTCAATGTAGTTATAATCAGTCTAAGATTTCATTTACATCGTAGATTGTTTCTTCGTCCCAATAAAGGTATATTTCACCGTTTTGGTCAGTGTCATATCCCCAGCCATGATATACACAATGAACGCCTGAAAACATAAAGTTCTTGTATTCATAGAAATTCATCTCAGGATCCATAAAGCCTAAATTGTGACTAGCAATAAGTTTATGTCCATCCATTTCAATAACATCTTCTTTAAGTGGAACAACTTCTATAATTTCACTAGCTAAAATATAGGGAAGAATTGGCATACATATCATAAGTAAGCCAAACAAAAACACAGATGAAATTCCTAATTGTACTTTTTTGTCTTCAGTTTTAGATGCTTTTTGTATAAGTCCTGCAACAAATGTAAGACCAGTGGTCACAACCCATATAACATTGATCCAGGCTCTGAACTGCAAGCCAAAGAAGGCTAAAAATACACGAATGAAAAAATATCCTGCAACTAGGAAAGCAAATGTTTTAAGTAAGTTTTCAAAAGGTTTTTTTAATGTTTTCATGTAGTTCAGTATAACACAAGAGCATAATATAAACAGCTAAAATATTATAAAATCAAGGGTTACAAGATAAGTGAGCACTTGATTGTACTCAAAGACAGCACTGGTGCGGATTCACGCGACCCGGGTCAAAGTTGGCTACACTTCGTAAAACTCGCGTTTTGCGAATAGTTAAAGATACAGGAAAACACCTTCCCTCCTTAATTGAAGAATTTAACGCAACTTTAGGTTTTAAAAAGGTCCAAAATAGTTGCGCTAACCTCTTCACTGTTCATGGTCATAGTTGCATTCTATAATTTATCTATGGATAAATTATCTAAAGATCAAATCCAACTTAAC
>JAEEGL010601287.1_pt1 | contig 23373 bp, 9 predicted proteins | sample 9134231 | NCBI WGS metagenome assembly JAEEGL01 (sample SAMN16246548, study PRJNA631951) | gut metagenome | biome: gut microbiome; feature: rumen; material: fiber-attached | host: Bos | place: Iran: Karaj | collected 2018-10
ACAAATAGAGTCCACCATCCCTCAAGGTTGATACTTATGACGCCGGTGAGTTCCATTACCCATACGGCAGCGAATGCCAAAAGTGCTATTCCGCTGATTATTCTGCTGATTCGATTCATTTTTTTGTCTTGTTTTGATTGAAATTAATTTTATTGTCGGTTTTTATTTTTTTATGCAGATAAAAATACTGGATTGTGACTCTTATTTTGGCAAGCGAACGAGCAACACTTCGAAGGCTAGCATTAGCAATGCAAGCAGTATGCACCAGCGCCATAGGCGATGACCCTGCATCTGCTCCTTGAGGTAGCTGTCGAGTGGCTTGTCGACGTTGCGTACCACAGAACAGTTGTCAAGATTATAATCTTTAAGCATTTTGACCAAGTCGCCGCGACTTGTGAAGTCCATTTGCGACTCAAGTCGCGAGTAGTTGAACGACAATCCTTCAACATCCTTGCCGTCTTGCACAATATGGTAGTTGCCGGCATCGGCAAGGGTGCCGTGCTGAACGAGTGTGCTTGTGTTGCCGGTGCGTCGAATGTCGGGGATTCCTTCGTGTTTTTGCCGTTCAACCGATACTAGTTTGACACTTCCTGCCTCGTTGTCGTATTTTGCTGAAAGAACTATGGGCATCGTTGAACCGAGTGTCGTTGCCGGCGGCGTGGGGCGGATGCTGTAAAGAGCCATATTGTATAGTGTCGGCACAAAAAGTGCTTGTCGCACAAAGTCGGTGTGTGCATCGCGCAGCGGAGCTGCAAAAAGGTATATACGACCGTTGCCGCACGGTGTGGCGCAAAGGTAGTCGTCGCCATTGGCAAGGGTGATTATTGGGTCGCGAAGTGTGGCGGAGTATGCTGCCAGACGGTGGTATCCAGACACCGTGGGCAGTTCGATATTGTCGTTCGATTTCGAGGCAAATACGTTGCGGTACAACTGGTTGTCGAAGTCGACACGCGCTGTTGTAGAGCGTCCTTTGTTGTACCCTGACAGCTGCGGTGCGGCAAACAGCCGCAAGGCTTCGTTATAGCTTGTTTCGTCGGCGTTGGCGGCAGGGATTACGACCAATGTGCCACCGTCGTTAACAAAGGAATGCAGCGTTTGAACCATACCCGTTGTCAGGGAAGGTAGTTCATCGAGAAGTATGATGTCGTTGCCTTCGATGTAGCTGAAGTCCATCTGCTTAATGTTCAGGGTTTTGTAGGCTATCGACGAGTCGCTGCCAAACAGGCGGTTCAAGTATTCGTTTGTGCTGTTTCCTTCAACCGTCAGCATCTTAATGCGTTCACGTATATTGAGCGAAAAATAGTATTTGTCATCGAAAGTCACTGGGTAGTCAGTTGTTTCAACACGTCCGTCAAGAATTCCGTTGCCGTCTATTGTGAAGTGCATATCTGTCGTTGCTGTAGCTTGGGCAGGGATGTCGACATTTGCAATGGCACGCTGGCGGTCGTTGATATACAGTGTAACAGGTGTCTTTTCAAGGTTTTCGTCACCGTCGTTGCGCAGCCACACGGTGGCTGTGACGCTATTGCCGCGGTAAAAGGCCGGTGCGTTGAGTGCCAGCGAATCAATGTAGACATTGTTTTGCGAGGTCGATTCCAGTGGAACGAGTGTCGTCGTTATGCTGCTGTCGCGCGGGAAAATGTCAAGGTCAACCACCGAGCTTTGAAAGTCGGAAATTACGAAAGCCTGTTTGTTGTTGTTGCGGCCAGATTTGAGGAAATCGTTTTGTCGGCGCGACACCGTCGACAGTTTTGGTGATGCACTGCTGACTTGCACTTCGTCGATGGCTGATAACATCTCTTCTTTCGACAGCCAGTGGAAATGTCGTCCTTCGAGGTCGTTGGTAATCAGTTGAAAACGGTCGGTAGGGCCATAGGCGGCCACGATTTCACGCGATTTGTTCTTGGCTGCTTCCAGCAGCGTGGTGCTGCCATCGCTGTTTTCCATACTGAACGAATTGTCAACATAAATGCTGACGTCGCTGGCACCTGTGCGCAACGGACTGTTGTGGTTGGGAGTAACAGGTCTGGCAAAAGCCAGTACAAGGAAAACAATGGCCATAATTCGTGTGGCAAGTATCAGCAACTGGCGCAGTGTCGACTGGCGACGTGTTTCGGTCTGCAGCTGTTCAAGGTGTTCCACATTGCTGAAATATACTTTCTTATAGCGACGAAAGTTGAACAGATGCACCACAATGGGTATAGCCACGGCAACAAGGCCTGTCAGAAACAACGGCGAGGTGAAAACCATATCTCAATTATGATTTTTTTATTCTGGTTTTTGAACTGTTTTGATTTCGCTGATGATGGCGGCAGATGTCGCTGATGCCGCATTCGGCACAGTGTGGTGCACGGGCGGTGCAAACATATCGGCCGTGCAGTATCAGCCAGTGATGGGCTATTGGAATCTTTTCGGCGGGGATATGCTTTTCGAGTGTTAGTTCTGTCTGCAAAGGCGTTTTTGAGTTTGTTGTCAGACCAATGCGGTTCGACACTCGGAAAACGTGTGTGTCCACAGGCATTACAGACTGGTTGAAGATTACCGCGGCGATGACGTTGGCTGTCTTGCGACCCACACCTGGCAGGGTTTGTAGTTGTTCTACACTGTCGGGAACGACGCCATCGAAATCGGCAAGCAGTTTCTCGGCCATAGCTTTCAGGTGGCGCGACTTGCTATTGGGGTACGACACCGAACGTATATAGCCGTAAATCTCCTCCACCGATGCTGCTGCCATTGTCGTTGCATCGGGCATTGCCGCAAAAAGGGGAGGGGTGACCATATTGACGCGCTTGTCGGTGCACTGTGCCGAAAGCATTACGGCCACAAGCAGTTGGAACGGGTTGTCATAGTTGAGTTCGCTTTGGGCGGTTGGCCGTTCGCGCTCGAAATACTCAATCAGTCGGTCGTATCTTTCTTTGGTTTGCATCGTGGTCTTGTTAAATGCGTGTTTTTGAATTTTGTACAGGTGTAGTTACTCGTTGGTCCTTTTTAAGGTGGTGATGATAGGGTAGTGGTCAGATATTTCAGACTTGATGCGTTTGTAGGTCAGTGCTTCGAAGTCGGGAGTGTGGAGTACCATATCGATGCGGTATGCCGGGAATGTTGCCTTGCGGCTTCTGGTGAACAGGCCGTGGTAAGTGGTGCTGAAGCCCTGTCCGGCCTCGCAGTAGCTGTCTTTGAGGTAGGCTTTGCACTGTTGATAGAAATATGATGCCGGTGTTTCGTTGAAGTCGCCCGCCACAATCGAAAGAATTTTGTGGTTGTCGAAATAAGGCTGCAGCACTTCCCATTCGCTTTCGTGATTGACAATGGTTTCACGGAACTTGTGCAGTGTGCTGCGACCAGTGAGGCTGTCGACGTTGCCGTGCGATATGTCGTGAATCTGCTGATGGTCGCTTTCGTCCAGGCCATACGAGTTGAGGTGCAGACAGTAGAGCCGCACCGTGTCGTCGTCCCAAAGCAGGTTGGCATAGAGCTTCGAAGGTCCTTCGATGCGCACGGTGCGCACTATCGGTAGTCGCGAGATGATGACTTCGCCTGAAATAGAGCCGTTTTCATAGCCGGTGGTCATATATTTGTATCCGCGACGCCGCAGGTGATCGGTCAGATGCAGCGTGTCGCCGCGGCCTATGTACTCTTGCAGGGCCATAATGTCAGGTTGCTCCTCGTCGACAATCTTCAGAAAATAGGCCATATTCGAGTCGCCGAATTCGTTACTGAAATCCACTCCGCGAAAGTGGTGGGCGTTGAAAGTCATCACTTTGAGCATCTTGTCCTCTCGGTTGTCGTGGTCCAGCGTGTCACTGCCGCCAATTTGGAAATAGAGTGGCAGGAAGGAGAAGCGCACTAGTATTGCCGACAGTGACAGCAGAAACCATTTGCTGCTGAAAACGAGCCAGATAATTACGAATACAATGTTGATAATCAGAAAGTAGAGGTACCCGTAGCTGAGCAGAGAAAAGCCGATGAAGCGCGACGGAGCTACGCGACCCGCCAACGTCGAGCCAAGCATCAATACAACAAATACGATGTTGATTACAAGCAGTATCAGTTTCAGTAGTTTTTTCATTCCGGATTACTTGTATTTGAATAAAATCTCCTTTTCCTCCTTGGTGAGGTTTTCGTAGCCAGAACGCGAAATTTTGTCAAGAATTTCGTCGATGCGCTTTTGGTCGGCGGCACGGCGACGGTTGTATTCCTCATCGCTGACGGGTCTTCTGCCCGAAGACTGGTGATGATGGACTATCGTGCTTTTAAAAGGCTTGCTTTTCAGAAATTTTCCTATGTCGGCGCGCAAAGCCACAACATAAAGCCATCCTGTCAGCGCGCCACCCAGATGAGCTATATGGCCGCCGGCGTTGTTGGCCGGAATCGAAAGCAGGTCGATGACAACAAAGGCTATGGCAAGATACTTGATTTTTACATTGAATGTGCGTATCAGCCACAACCCCACCTCTTGGTTGGGGACATATACGGCCACGGCAATGAAAACGCCCAGCACTGCCGCCGATGCACCGACCAGCATAGAAGTGGAGGTGCGTCCGATGGGGAAAAGGTTGTAAACCAAAAGGTAAAGCAATGCGCCGACCAGCCCCGAAACGAAGTATATCCATCCGAAACGGCGCGGGTTAAGGTAGCGGCAGCACATAATGCCACCAAAATAAAGCATCAGCATATTGAAGACAATGTGCCAAAACCCATCGTGGAGAAACATATAAGTGACTATAGTCCAAGGGTGTCGCAGAAGGTCGTTCCAGTTCGACGACAGTGCAAACCACTCGTACCATCCTGTTCTGGCGCTGTCCGACGGCAGCGTGTAAAGATAATCTACCAACGGGAACAGCAATGTCAGAACCCAGAGTGCGATGTTCACTATGATGAGAATGGAGAGCAGACTCCCACTTTTGAGGAATGAAGATAGTTGACTTTCAGTGCGTTGTTTCTGCATATTGTTGTTCTAATCGAACTGCAAATTTACACAAAAAAAATGATTTGTCAAGTCTTCGTTTTTTTTTGCTTGATTTGCCGTTTTTGAAGGGCAAAAAATACCTCCCATAGACCCTTTTCCCGGACAGGACCAACATAGGCCGTTGTACAGTATATGTACAGTATATGTACAGTATATGTACGCTTTAGAAGCGTACATATACTGTACATATACTGTACATATACTGTACAACGGCCAGGGAAAGTCTTGTAATGGTTTGGTTTTTAGTTTGTTATCTCAATTTTGATGCTTTTGCTTAAGATGTTGTAAATGAATAATATAGGTGTTTTGTGTGGTTATTTATGAATTTTTAACTATTTTTTCTAAACTTTTCGAAACCGTAGATGCACTTATCAAACCGTGAGGTGTTCCCAAGGCAGAAAAAGCCCCATTGCGTCTTGTTGCCTGCCGACGAGTCATCTGTAAAAAAGATGTGTGTGTAATATATTGATAAAAAAAGTTTTATAATAGAATTGAGTAAAATGGGAAATAAAAAAGTATGAAAAAGATGATATAATTGAAAAAAATGTGTAACTTTGTACGTTAAAACCACTCTGTCATAAGTGTTTATGATAGAGCGTAAATGGTGTATAAACGATTATAAAAGAGAAAAATATAAAAATACTAATATGAAAAAAGCATCATTGCTATCGGGACTGATTTTTCTGATTTTCGCTTTTTCTGCGCAAGGTCAGATAGTGACAAAGTACCAACAAGGTTTTGAGACCACGGGCGAGTCGCACTCGTACACTGTTGTACAGGGTACTGCTGCGCCGGTTACAAACGTCGCCTCGTCGGGCAACCGAGGTCTTAAACTGTCACACGGTTCGACTGAGACTATCATTGTTCTCGACACGCTCGACTTTACCGACAACGGCTCGTTCCAGTATTTCTATCTGGACTTTATGCACATCTGCGACGTCAACCCTCTGTCGTGTGCATCGGCAACGGATGTTGCCACCGTCGAGGTGCGCCGTGTCACTGAGAGCGAAACTGACTGGCAGCGTTTGGACGGTACGGACTATTACGACAATTCGTGGGGCGGCGGAAGCAACGACTTCCTCGGCACTGACTCGTACAGCCTCAAGTCGTATTCCACTTGGAGTGGTGTTTCCATCAACAATTCCTGGTGGAAACGCGAACGTTTTAAACTTGCTTTGAAACTTTCAACGGTACCGCTCGACCAACGTAAACTGTTGATCCGTTTCCGTTTGAGACCGCGCACTGTTACTGGTACCTCCAACTCGGGATGGTATCTGGACAACATCAAAGTGCAATGCAGCCCCAACTCGATGCTGCTGCCCGTTATGACAATGTTGGACTATCCTGATTTGGATTGCTATCCTACAAGCCGTGCGACTCATTTGAAAGCCAGTTTTGTCACTACATTGCCGCAGGGTATGTGCGACGACTCGGTGTATGTCACCTATAAGCTTGGACACGACGGTATTACGCGCAAAAACGTGATGACGCCAGTTGCTGGCCAGGCTGGATGCTATGAAACTTACCTGCCTTTCTGTGGCTATGACACCATCGTCAAATGGCGCATCGTGGGTAAGGATAATTCGGTGAACCACAATGAGACAAGTTTCCCTGCCGACGAGGATGGATGGATGCAATATCGTTCGGTGCGTGGCAAGGAGTCCAATTCGGCCATCGCTGTTGTGGGCGATTTGGACTACACACCGGGTACGAACAACACGATTCCTTTCCCCAATGTTGGCGACTCGAAGCACGAGATTATTTTTGACAGTGCTGAAATGTCGCGGCATTTCGGTCCTGCAGCCATCACTCAGTTGCGATATCCAGTGGTGTCGAATGTCACCAATTCATCGCGAAACCGTGTCATTATCAAGATGCGCAACCTGGACAACAGTTTCGCATACAGTTCGGACAACTACTACAATACTGATTTCCAAAAGGTGGTCTACGACTCGTCGCTTGTCATCACCCAAAATGCACAAACGCTGGGTACCATCAATCTGCAAGATACGTTCTTCTACGCTGGCAAGGGTCTTATGATTACTATTATGACAGACAACCTTGTTAACGACCCTTCAGCTGTCAATATCAGGACGTTCAACGCACCGAACGGAAGTACGACCAAAGGTACGCTGACCAAAGGTTTCGATGTGGGAACAAATATCGATATCTTTACTTCTACCTATATGGAAAAAGGTAACCGCACAATGGCACGTCCCAACTTTACGCTGAATGCCAGACCCAACAGACCTCTGCTTTACGACTGCGGTATTAGTGGATATACCTACCCCAACGACTCTACTCCGGCTGTGGCCAATGTCAACAACAATGTCATCCTGACATTGAAGAACTACGGTGCACTGCCTATCAATGCAGTACGCATCTACTACAGTGTCGACAACGGTGTCCACCAATATTATGATTGGGAGGGTACATTGGCTGGCGGTGCCCAGACCAATGTCACTGTCAATACTTCACAGACCTATGCTCCCGGTTATCACGAGTTGTTGGCGTGGGTTGACGACTCGGTGACGGCTGGCGGTTTACGCTACCGCGACCACGAACCTTTCAACGATACCCTGGCGACTCGATGCATAGCCTGCGACGGTCCGATGCACGGTGTGCGTACCGTTGGCGGCTCGACACCTGACTATCAGACATTGGAGAAGATGCTTTATGCTTTGAGCCAGTGCGGTGTCGACGGTCCGTTGACGGTAAAGCTGGCTGCAGGATATTATATGCCGCAGACCTTCCCGGTCATCCCTGGCGTTTCGACTAACAATTATATACAGTTCGAACCCCTCAATGGCCAGGTGACTTTTGTGTCGGCAATGAGCGACACGGCACAGGTCAATTCATTGGTCAACCTGCAGAAGACACACCACATCAGATTCAAGAACATCCGTTTCCAATCCAATGCCCAAAGCAACGCCGCTACCTATCTGGTGCGTATGGGTACCAACAGTGTTGGCTGCCAGTTCGACAGCTGTTTATTTAGCGAGGTGCAGGGCGGTTCTATGTCGGAGAGCTATATGGCCGCATCGGCTTTGCTTTATTCTGGCGGTGCTGACTCGATGGTTGTAACCAACTGTCAATTCAATCGTGGTACGGTGGGTGTCAGCCTTGTTGGTCCTGCACAGGACAATATGGCCCACGGTAGCACATTGAGAGGCAACTTCTTCCAGAACCAGAACACCAACAGTATGGTCATCCGCAACCAGTTTGACGCTGTTGTGGACAGCAACGTCTGCGACAAGGTGTATGCCAACTCGAGCTACGCCATTCTGCTGCAAGACTGTAGCGGTGCCACCAAGGTAACGCGCAATACGGTATATGTCACCTCGGGTGCCTCTTGTATTGGTGCAACACAGCTCTATGGCAGTGCCACGGGCTATGCTGTAATTGCCAACAATATGCTGGTCAGTAACGACGACGGTACGTCGAATATGCTTACCACGCCTCTTAATATCATTACTGCCAACTACGCCAAAGTGCTGCACAACTCGGTCAAGCTGACGGCTCCTACCCGCAGTGGTATAGCTGCTGCCACCTTCGGTGGCGGCGAATTGCAGAACAGTATGTTCTACAACAATATTGTCACTTGCTTCGACACAGTCAACTTTGCATTCAATTTCATTCCCAATGGCGAGACGACTAATAATATTGGATACAATATATATTATTCGCGTGGTCCGCTGCTGAACAAGTATGACGGAATCAACTGTCTGTCGTTCCTCAACTGGCAGAGCCACTGTCCGACTGACGGCAATTCGCAGAATGTTAACCCTGCGTTCCTCAACAGCACACTGACTGACCTTCGCTCTTACAGCCAGAATGTCAAAGCCCACGGTGTGCATTTCGACGAAGTTACCAACGATATCTTCGGCACGGCACGTAATCTGACGACACCGTGTGTCGGTGCCTTCGAGTTCTCGGCATTGCCGTATGACTTTGAAATCATTGAGTTCCTCGAGCCTTACAATGATTATTGCGACGCACCCAGTGCGGCTCCATTGCGCGTGGTCATCAAGAATAGTGGTGTCAATGCCTTTGATCCCAGCACAAGTTCGTCGAGCGTCCAACTCAGCTATTCACGCAGCAATACTCCTGGTGTGATGGCTCCTGGTGTTTCGGGCAATGTGGTTATCAATAGGACGATTCCTGCTTTGGATACCATTATCTTCAACACAAATATCACTATCCCGTTCCCGACGGCTGGTATGGACGATACTACATATCATCTCTATGTGTGGCTGACGTCGACCATCGACCCCAACCCGGCCAACGACACCAGCTTGACAATGGTCTCCGCCCACTATCACGCTCCGGCACCCGACAGTATCAATGTCAATTCGGACTATGGTATTCCGGCTACAGTAACTGCAACAGGTGGTCTGCAGACGTGGTACTCGAACATATATACCACCAGCACCCAACACAAATCGGAAGTATACTGGTATCTCACTCCCGAGAGTGACACTGAAATATGGCGAGGCAACACTTTCACCACCGACCCGCTGTATACTGACACTACATTCTATATCCGTCAGAAACGTGACTTCCCGTTGGTTAAGATTACTGAGGTGATGATAAAACAGAACCAGCCTGGTGTGACATATCCGATGCCCTTGTGGATGAATGCCAACACGGCTTTCGCCATTGAGTTTACCAACGTTGGTGATTATCCTGCCAATTTGTTTGGTGACACGGTCAGAATTATCGGCAGCCAGAGTTCATTCAACAACAAGAATTATGCTTTCCCGAATGTTACCATCCAACCGGGTCAGTGCTTGGTGCTTCAGTACAGAGGTGGCGTGAATACACCGGACTCGTCTGTGACATTGTCGACCGCTACCCTGTCTCCGCAGCAGGCTACAAAACTTGGTATTCTGTATTGCCACAACGGCGTCATTGAAGATGCTGTTGCCATCAACGACACCAACTACAACAACTGGACTAACAAGCACGTTCCCCGTACGGCGTGGTTTGGTAACGGTATTCAAATGCCGCCGGACAGTGTTCCCACAGCTGGTATTTACCGTAAAAGCTGGCCACAGTATCCGTCATCGCTCACCACTTCTTCGACGATGTGGCAGATAGCCGACGATACGCACAAGATGACTTTGGGTACTCCCAACAGCAATTTGATACGCTATTATGACAATGGCTGTCTCGGTGATCCCGCACCGGTCCACATCCATCTTATCAATCTTCCCAATGTGGATATGGATGTCGACGGCCTGGAGATTACTGACGGCTGCGGTATGGGAACAACGCCTATCACCGTGGCAGTTCACAACCGTGGTGCTTTCCCAAGCGGCGAAGTGATCCTCCACTATCGTGTCGATGGATATCCTCAGTACACTGGACAGGCATTGACGCTGCAGACAGGTTGCGATACCCTTACTGCCGGTGTGGCTGCTTCGTCGACGGTTATGCACACTTTCAGCACGATGCCCAACTTTGCTGTTGCCTCGGCTTCAGTTGACTTCGATGTTACGGTATGGGTCGAGAAGGTGACAGTAGACAACACTAATTTCAACGACACAGTGCGCCAGACACTGACATCACTGTTTATGCCTGGTCTTGCCAATGTTAAACAGTACGACACTGTTGCTTATGACGGTATATTGACGCTGCACTCGATTACACCTCCGACTGACTCGCTCGCGTGGTATGACCGCAATATGATGCCGCTGGATACCTGCAATGAATATACGACTGGCCATATCTATGCTAACGATACTTTCTATGTGACTGCTTTTGGTGCTCGTATCGAGAATTACCAAAGTGGCAATTTTGGCAATACCAACTCTGCCAGCGGATATCCTTCGCCGTACAATCCAAACAAGAAATATGTTAAGGAACAGTATCTGTACACTGCAGAGGAATTGAGCGCTACCGGTCTTCTCCCCGGTGCTATACAGACAATATCGTTCTATTTGGATACTATTCTTGCTCCTGCCGGTACGATGACTTTTACCGACTATGTCATTTCGATGGGAACAACTTCGCAGGCTACTTTTACTTCCAACAACAACTGGCTTGCCGTTTCGCCGGTTTATTCTGCAACCTCGTTGACCCTATCCAACAGTGCCAAGGGCTGGATTACTCATAATCTGTCGACTCCTTTCCATTGGAATGGTACTGACAATGTCGTCATTCAGGTAACTCGTACTATCAATCCCAATATTACACAGGGTGCTAAGACATACTACACCAATGCTGGAAACAACAAGGTGCTGTACAAGAACGACAATACGAACAGTATGGTTGATTTCTCCGGAAATGGCACCCGCAGTGCCAATCGTCCGGATACGCGTTTCGGCCACGTTGGATATGGCTGTGAGGGTCCCGCCAAACCAATTTATATTACCGTAACGGATATTCCTGCATCGGATGCCGCTTTGGCTTGGGATGACAGTGACACGTTAGTATCGGGATTCACTTCCTGCGATAGTACAATGCTTCGAGTCAAGTTACTCAATATGGGAGGTCAATCCTTTAGCAACTACGCTATTGATTATTGGATTGATGCACTGCACGGAGTTTACAATGGAACTGCAACAATAAACGACAGCTCCTCTGTCAGTATTCCGATTGTAAAGCATTTGTTCTCTCCCGGTAGACATATGTTGAAGTTCGCTGTCACGTTGGATGGTGACACTGTACAGTCGAACGATACCATTTCCCGAATGATAAATGTCCGTTTCTGTGCTGGACATTACACGATTGGTCCGAATGGTATGTACCCAAGCTTCACCACGGCTATTGATACACTTCACAACGCTGGTATTGACGGTCCTGTGATTTTTGACGTGGAGAATGGTACGTACAACGAGCAGATAACCATAGGCGCTGTAGACGGCTCATCGGCATTGAACACCGTCACTTTCAGAGGCGATGTGCAGAGCTCGGGTAATGTGATCCTGCGCTATGCACCGGTAAATACGTCGAATTATGTCGTCAACATTAACGGAGCTGAATTCATCAATTTTGAATGGATGACACTCTTAAGTCGTGGCGCAAACAATTACTCCAATGTTGTCAATATTGAAAACTCACGTCAGATACGTTTCCAAAATGACTATATTAGAGTCAAAGGTGGCTTGAACAATGTCAATGCATCGTGCGTGGTCGTTGGTGAGGGTGTCAAGTCGTTGTATATTGACTCTTGCGTTGTGGACAGTGGTTATTATTCAGTCAGAAGTATGGTGACTGCCCCCGATCTTACCGAAGGCATATACATCACCAACAGTACACTGCGTAATTACTTCTTTATGGGAGTTTATACGCGCAAGGTTAACGATGTGTATATTGTCGGCAACCAAATCAACACCGGAGCTTCAACCAATGGCAAGGCATTGACTGGTATTTTTGTGGCGCAGCACGAAGGTCCTGCAACCATCGAACGAAACAACATTGTTATATACGACAATTATACAGGTGCCAAGACTGGTATAAAGTTGGTCGATGTGAATGGTTCCAACGCCACCCGCAGCCACGTCCACAACAATATGTGTGCAATCTATGGCGGCAACAATGCTACCTCATCAGGCATCTCGATAGACAGTAGTACGTGGGTTAATGCATACTATAATAGTTGTCAGGTGTATGCCGGTACAGGTGCGCAGGGTCGAACATCGAAGGCTATGTATGTTGGTACCACAAGTAATGGTATTTACATCTTGAACAATATCTTCTCTAACATAAGTGCCGGTTATGCTTTTTACGCTCAGTTGGCTGCCAATGTCACCAATTCAGACTACAACGACTACTGGTCGTCTGCCGAGGAACGTTTGGCTTTCTGGGGCGGTGAGTGCGACTCAATGCACATCCTGCGTCAGACAAACGGTATGGATGACCACTCAATGAATGAGAAACCGTACTTTGTCTCTAACGACGACTTGCATCTCTCCATTGGTACATTCTGTGAACGTGCACAGTACAATACTGAAACGCCGCAGGATATAGACGGCTACATCCGTCCGCAGATTCCCAATCCTTGTATGGGTGCCCACGAGTTCATTAGATGTAACCATAATATTGCCATTATGGAAATTGTCAGACCGGGTATCAAGACCTATGCAGCGCAGACATCTGGTTTTACCGACAATATTGAAAGCGATACATTGTGGGTTGTGGTTAAACTGACCAACGACGGCACTTCAACAGAAAGCAACCTGCGTTGGTGGGCACAGATGAAGGATATTACACCGACACTGCGCTCGACAGATCGTATTATCGACGAGTTGTTACCGCAGGAAAGTATTATCGACTCAAACTACATTGTTATGCCGATAGGTATAATCGATACCCAGATTGTATCGGCTTACTTCCCGCTGGTCAACGACTGTGTTCCTGAAAACAACTATGCAGAGAAGACCTGTTTCCTTGACCCGGCATATAACTTTATGGCCGAGCAGGTGAGAATTTACGACAGCATAGGATGCCGTTTGTACAATTTGCCCATTGGAGTCAAGATTAAAAACGTCGGACGTAAAGCGTTCCCCGGCGGATGGCAAGTGCCTCTCGGATTCCAGGCCATTCTCCAGACCTCCGGCATCACCGTGCCGAACCTTCCTCTGACGATTACCGAAAACGTCACTTTGCCGTATGACGTTGAACCCAACGAGTCTGTGATACTTGATTTCAGCCAGACTGCCAACATCTATCCTACTGGAAATGACAAGGACATCGTTGTCAGGGCACGCATCTGGTCCAGTCATCAGTATGACCAGAAACCGTTTAACGATACTTCGACATACCTCAACATCAACTCCTACTATACCCCGAGAGCTCCTATAGGAACTGATCTTCATATACCTTATGCCACTTGGGACACTATCTTCGCTACTCAAACTGACTACCCGCCGACCGGTGCGCCAATTCACAACAAGATACGTTGGCATCGTGACTCGACAGAGGCTCCTTATTACACTGGTAATACCTATGCATTGTCCTGCTGGTGGGAGACTCCTCAGTATTTCCACGACTCTACTTATTATCTCAGCACTATCATAAACCACAACAACACCTTTGGTCAAGTCGCTTGTACCAGCTATTACAACCCAGTGCACGTATACCTCAACCCACGTGTGCCTGTGGATATGGCAGTCCTCGATGTAGTTGAACCAGTTGGTACTCGCGTCTATATGCACGATGACTCGGTCAAGGTGTCTCTCATCAACTATGGAGCGCAACCAGTTACCAACATTCCGGTTGTTTACCAGTTGTATACTCACACAAACAACCTGTTGCAGGAAGTTACCGAAGTATGTACAGCGACAATACAACCCGACTCGGTATATGTTTTCCGTTTTGACTCGCTGCTGCAAATACCGAACTGGAACAGCCAGCATCCTTATCATTTGCGCGTCTGGACAGATATGCCGAACGAAAATGTGCGTTTGAATGACACACTTCGCGAATTCTCGTATTTCTATGCTGTTCCTGACAATGTTTACGCTTTGCCCAATGTCAGTGAAAAGCCGGGTCTTGACATCACGCGTGTCGCCTATACGTCGATGGACAACAATGTTTCCGCCGCCGGTCACAAGTATATCAACTTTGTCAATGCTTCTTTGCTGAATCCTGCAATAAGCACTCCGCAGGCAATTGATGAAGTCTTGCCCGACTACAATGGCAACGCCGATGTCCAGAATCTTGGAACATTGCGTGCGCTTCATCTTGTCAAAGGTACTGTTGACACAATGATTGTCGAGTGCGATAACAGCGACAGATCCAGTGACTTCGAAACAAAGGGTTGGCTGTCTGTTTGGATTGACGTTGATCGTGACGGTGCCTTTAAGTATGAGCCGAACCAGATTACCGACGACAGTGCGGATTATAACCATCCTTATACAGAAATCTTCTATCAGGACACCATTGTCAGCGGCATACCAAAGAAGTTCCTTTTCGCTTTGCCCGACGACATACGTACTGGATATATGCGTATGCGTGTTGTTGTCCACCAAGGAACATCCAAACCTGTTGACGTAAGTCAAGATGAAATAAAGTTTGGATGTGTACACGATTACCTGCTCTATGTTGAGGACCGTCCGACGGATATCGACCTCAGTGCTTCGCGCATCGAGGCTCCTCGTAATCAGCACATCGGAAATGCTCCCAACATCACAGTGTATGATTCACTGCCACTGACTGTTTCGTTCCATATTGCCAACAAGGGACGTGAAGCTGTCAATGGTACGACTATAAACTATTCCTTCCGCAATGCCCGTTATGGCAATAGTTCCGGCACTATGCAGTGGAATGGTACCATCGAGCCTGGTCGTAGCACTATAGTCGAACTGCCAGAACACAACTTTGCCGAGGGTATCACCAATGTTGTTATCGCTATTTCTACCCTTGGCGACACCAATACTGTCAATGACACTCTCTATTACCAATACTACAGAGCTCCTATCAAGTTGCTTGTTTATACACAGAATTTCGACGGTCTGCACGACTGGTTCATACCGCGAGGATACACTCCATTCTCGAAAAACCTGTGGCAAGTTGGTCGTAGCCAGAAGCCTCATATTATGGCTTGCGTCAGCGACTCCAACATCCTTGCTACCGGCCTCACCGGACTAAACAGTGTGGCTGCTACTGGTAACGTCAGCTATGCATACACACCTATTTACGACATATCTACTATCCGTCCCGACACTCTTGACCTTTGGGTAGCAAGAGATATGACAACAGGACATTTGGCGCGACTCGAATATAGAGACTATCGTAATCAATGGATTACTGTTGGCACCGGCAACGATACATTGTGGTACAATTCAGGTACTGCTTGGGATACTGTCAGTTCGGGATATGGATACACCCTGTGTCGATTCCCGTTAGGTACTATAAGTGGCAACTTCCAGCAGCGTCTCCAATTCCGTATGGTTTACAAGGCCCAAACAGAGTCTAACTCCTGCGATGGTATTGCTATTGATGATTTTGTCGTTGGTCGTGCCCGCCGTGCACTCGATGTCGGAGTCATTGCTATCACTCATCCTACTCATCCTAAATTTGGCCAGATCATTAATCCGCGTGTTGTGATCAAAAACCACGGTACTGACACCATCCACACTGTTGAACTTGCCTATCTGCCTTACGGAGTCCACCTGCCACGCATAGGTACATACTACAGCGAAGAAGGTATTCTTCCCGGCAGTACGGATATCTATGAGTTCCCGACACCGTTCATTGTCAAGAATGATTTCCCCGATACATTCCAGATTTGCGCCTTTACCACGGTCAATATGGATATGTATCCCGATAACGACTCCATATGCAGTGACTTCTATCTCTCGCCGCTCGACAATGATATGGGTGCAGTCTCGTTCATCAGCCCACTCGAGCGTGTCATTGCTGGCGACTCTATTACGGTCACAATGCGTATTCGTAATTTCGGACAGGCACCTGTTCAGAGCACTCAAGTGACTTATGTTTACAACAACAACTTTGTTGTCACCGAAGAGATTAACTTCCAAGACATTCTTGGTCGCGATCTGCAGTCGTTCGAATTCTTCAATTACTCGTTCCGACAGAAGTTCCGTGCTTCGATGGGCTTTATGGATCTTGAAGCCTATCTGCAGATGCCCAACGATGACTATGTCTATAACGACACCATCGCAATCCGCCTCACTGGTCTTTCGGCAATAACCGACCTCAGAGCTCGTGAAATAGTCGTCGATACAGATGACTTCAACTACGTCTTCATCAGTCTCATTGTCGACAATATCGGTGCCCGTGGTGTCAACAACTTCAAGGTCGGCTATTGGTATTACAAAGACACAAGCACCCTCAGAGAGTATGAATATAATGGTGCTATGCCTCTGCCTGCATTGGGCTCCTTGTGTTTCAGATTCCCCGATACACTGCTTCATCATAGCGAGTATTACAAGTATGTCACAGCCTACGTCTACGTTGATGGTGACAACGACCGCTCCAACGATACTACGAGCAATATCGTTGAACCGTATATCGACTTGAAACCGTTGCGTATTCTGGTCGAAGAAAACCGTTACGACTCCTGTGCTGTCCGTGTCGAGGTGGCCAATGTGGGTAATTCTGTCAACCATCCCAACCAGGATATCAACAACACAGTCACCATCAATGGAGTGACATTGCGTATCAATGGTGTTACCACGCCTATCCAGCCAGGAAGCTATACCACTATCAACTTCTCGAAGAAAATACCGAAGAGCCCGACAAGAACCTATGTCGGATACGATTCGGTTAGTTTTATCGGTGACTACAATGTGTCTAACAATACGACCAATGTTGTCGAAGTGCTTAACTACTTCGAGGGTATCCCGCTGGTGAGCGAAGCCGACGGTATGGTTCTCAACCAGAACTATCCCAACCCATTCGACAACACTACACGCATTGAGTTCTATCTGCCCACACCTGGCGACGTCCGTTTCTTCGTTATGGATGAACTTGGCCGACTGATACACCAGAGTGAGAAGTTCTACTCATCGGGTAGCCAGACTATAACGTTCGGAAATGGTGAAATCTCGACCGGTGTCTATTACTATGGCATCGAGAAAGACGGTCAGCGTTTAATGCGTAAAATGGTACTCAAACGCTGACGATAGTGCAACAACAATTCATAAAATTCATCAATGAGGAGCACCTGTTTGCCGAGGGGCAACAGGTGCTCCTTGCTGTCAGCGGTGGTCGCGACTCGGTGACGTTATGCCACCTTGTTGCTCACGCTAAAATACCTTTTGCCATCGCACATTGCAATTTCCATTTGCGTCCTGGCGACTGCGACCGCGACGAGGCTTTTGTGCGTCGTCTGGCCCAAGACTACGGCGTGCCCTGCTATGTGGCGCAGTTCGACACCCAAAAGTACGCGCAGGAAAACAAACTCTCCATTGAAGAGGCTGCACGCAAATTGCGCTATGACTTCTTTGAACGCCAACGGCAGGCCATAGGCTATCAGCTTATAGCCACGGCACATCACCGCGACGATACCATAGAGACGTTCTTCATCAACCTGCTGCGTGGCACAGGAATCGCGGGGCTGCACGGCATTCCGCTGCGCAACGGCCACATCGTCCGCCCGTTGCTCCCCTTCGGTCGCAAGGAGATTGACGATTATGTCAGCAGGCAGGGCCTTGAATATGTCGAGGATTGCACCAACTCGCAGGCACTCTACCTCCGCAACCGAATCAGGCTGCAACTGATGCCACTCTTGCGCCAGCTCTCGCCTTCGTTCGACAGCGTTATGGAAGGCAATATCTCTCGCTTGGCTGATGCAGCCCAAATCTACCAGTCGCATTTCGAGCGTATTCGGACGCTGTTGCTGCATCCCGACGGCGAGGGCTATTCGATAGACATTAATGAGCTTAAGAGTCTTTCGCCCCTCAAGACTTCGCTCTTCGAGCTCTTGCGCCCATTCGGATTCTCGTCGTCGGTTGTCGACGAGGTTGTCGCTGCACTTGACTCGCAGAGCGGCAAACAGTTCTACTCGCCGTCGCATCTACTCGTCAAGGATCGTTCTTCGTTGCTGATAATGCCCGTCAGAGGCGATACAAACACGCTGGAATACACTGTATTCCCAGACGGAGACAACACACAGTTGCCGATACCGTTACGATTTGAAACGGCCGATGCCACGACAACCCGTTTCCGACTGCCAAGCAACGAAGCCTGTTTTGATTTAGACCGCATTGCGCTTCCTCTCACCTTGCGTCACTGGCGTCACGGCGACCGCTTCATTCCCTTTGGAATGAAGGGCAGCCGCCTTGTCAGCGACCTCTTCTCCGACCTCAAGCTGAGTCTGCCTGAGAAAGAGGCTGTATGGCTGCTCTGCGATGCCAATGGAGCCATTCTGTGGGTCGTAGGCCTTCGTGCATCGGCTACAGCCGCTGTCACTCCGTCAACAAAGAGGATCTTAAAGGTTTTACAATGATATTATCCTGATGCGTATTACATCACATTGCTGCTCATCACTGTGGCGAGGGCTTTGTTGAATGTGGAAAAAGGACTCTGGACAGGCCTTTGGGTGTGTCCGGAATAATTATGATGGGAGTGTGGAAAACGCCGAGTACGGTATGTCCTTGCGTATGGAAAACTAATGTATGCTTGTTGTGCGGAGCAAGCCTACAAGGCGGTCGTAGCGGGCACCAGGTGAACGATAGTAGACAAAGACTGTGTAGCTATTGGGCATCGCGAAGTGATCACCTTCAAGCGTCGCCGTCAGTGCCTCCTGCTCGCTGTAGGGCAGGAACAGCAGCTGGTAGGAATAGTAGCCTTGCTTCAACTGCATTCGCTTGGTGTAGGCTTTGTATTTGCTGTTCCATTCCATACGGCTGTCGTCGCCGAGGTTCCATTGAGTCAGTTCGCCAACGATGTGTACGCTGCCGTCGAGGAACGGCCGCTCCATCGGCAGACTGAAATTAACCCACACATAGTCTGCTTCGATGTCCGGATTTTGGCGATCGCGTATGTTGACTTTCATACCGCCGTTAAGGCTGTTGTATTGCGAATAGGCCTTTCGCGAGCGGTCTTCGTCGGGTTGCAAAAAGGCGAATGTCTCGCCGCCCCATTGTTCAATGCGCTGCACGTGGTACATTGCCGCTCTGAGGTTGCTGAGGTCGAAGTAGCGGAAATTGTTGCCTCCGGCAAATACGTTTTTGACACTCCAGTCGTATCGCAAAGTCGCTCCGCTGTAACCGCTGAAATCAAGTCGACGGCGATTGTCGTCACGACGGTTCTGCTGCACTTCCACAATGTAGTAGTTTTCTTGTGTCGGCAGGTAGCTCCCTGTGCGTGGTGTTATGCCGACGTTCACTTCTTGGTCGCGGTAGATGTTGCCGTTGGCTCCAGAGGGTTTGCCTATTCCGACGGCAATGTCCACAAGGTCCTCATACACGCGGAAGCGGCGTACAAAAAGAATGCTGTCAGGATCTCCCTGTGGAAAAACTTCGACTATGTAGTTGCCCGAGGCTGTGAAATAGCTGTATCGATCGGGAAAACTTTGTTCATAGTGGATGTAGTCGGTCAGTGTTGTGAACGATGATTGGTAGTTGTCTATGCTGTTTTCGGCCGGACCGCTGAGAAATTCGCCTGCTTCGAGTTCGTCGGGCTGCCAGTCGGCATTGCAGTGGCGCAACCGGTAGCGCAGATGTGCAGGCTGTGGACCGAGAATGTCGAAGGAAACAGTAATGGCTTCTCCGTTGTCGGCATAGGTGTCGCCAATGCGTACTTCCAATGGAGCCAGAACAACTGTTTTTACGTCGACGCTATAGTTTGTGTCGATAACTATCTGGCTGAACGACAGGCTATATAGTGCTGCAAACAATGTTGCGAGGAGTGTCTTTTTCATAATGCAAATATACATAATATTTCTGATATCACGCTGTTTGTCATTTATGTAGTGACATCAAAAAAACATAGGGTGTCCTGACGGGACACCCTATGGGCTGATTGTTGTTCTCTCTATCTTTAAATGAAGATGTATCTCAATATGAAGAGTATGGCCAGCACCCACATTGTCGGAGTGATCTTGCTGAAGCGTCCGCAGCAGGCGTTGAGGACAACGTAGCTGATCATACCGATCAGGATGCCGTCGCTGATGCTGTAGGCGAAGGGCATAACGACAAGTGTGATGAAAGCGGGGATGCTGTCGCGATAGTCAAGCCAGTTGATTTTGGTGACAGGCTGCATCATCATCATACCGACAATGACGAGCGACGGTGCCGTTGCTGCCGGAGGTATGGCCAGGAAAAGTGGTGCGAGGAAGAGTGCCAAGGCGAAACAGCAGGCTGCCGAGAATGCTGTGAGACCTGTGCGTCCACCGGCACCGACACCGGCTGCACTTTCAACATAGGTGGTTGTGGTGCTGGTGCCGAGGGCGGCGCCGCATATGGTTCCGATGCTGTCGGCAAGGAAGCACTGGTTGATGCCGTCGACGTTGCCTTCTTCATCCACAAAGCCGGCTTTCTCGCTGACTCCGATAAGGGTGCCCATCGTGTCGAACATATCAATGAAGAGAAACGTGAAGACCACGACAATCATATCTACAATACCCTTGCTGGTGGCTAACTCGCTCCAAGTGAATTGGAAAGCAATACCACTGATGCTTGGAGGTGCGGAAACAACGCCGCCAAAGGTGGTAAGAGATGCTCTGATGACCTCGCCATCGGCATCCAAAACATTGTAGATGGGCAGCAAACCGAGGAACGTTGTGGCAAGAATGCCCCAGAGAATACCGCCGCGGATGTGCAGCATCACAAGTGTGCAGGAAACCACTAAGCCTATGATTCCGAGTAGTGCGGTGCCATTGATGAAGGCTGCACCGCTGGCGTCGTGAAGTTTGAGACCGAGTGTTACCAGCGTGGCATCGCTGTTGACCACAATGCCTGCGTTCTGGAAACCGATAAAGGCGATGAATAGGCCTATGCCGGCGCCGATGGCGTGCTTGATTGAAATCGGTATGGCATCGACAATCCATTTACGTACATTTGTTATCGTCAGGATGATGAAAATGATACCTTCGATGAATACTGCTGTCAGTGCAAACTGCCACGAGTGTCCCATAACGAGGCATACGGTGTAGACAAAGAAGGCGTTGAGACCCATACCGGGAGCCAGAGCAAACGGTTTCTTTGCGATGAAGGCCATTGCCAGGGTGCCTATGACGGCAGCAATGGCCGTTGCCGTGAAGACAGCACCATTGGATTTCGACATTTCGCCGCCAAGGGCGTCGAAGATGTTGGGATTGACGGCCAGAATGTAGGCCATTGTCAGGAATGTGGTGAGACCTGCTATGATTTCGGTCCTGACATTATGTTTTTCGGGGTCGAACCCGAGCCATTTCTTGAACATATCTATTTATTTAAGGCTGTTAAATTTATTAGAAATTCCATTTGATGCCGAGGCAGGGTGCGATGGTGAAACCTTTGCGGTTGTAGTAGGTCGTGGGATAGGCACCCGAAAAGTTGTAAGCAAATTCCACTTCGCCTCCTATGTTGAGGTTTTCGCATCCAAAGTGCTGTCCGACGTTGTACCATATTTGCGGTTCGGAAAGAATCACCCAGTCGGTCTCTTCAACGCTTGAGAGAAGGGTTTCCTGCCATTGCTGCTTTTCGCCCCATATGTCGAGGAAGCCACTGAAGGTTAGACCTTTCACGCCAAACAGGTTTTGCATACCCCACACAAAGGTGAACTGGATGGGAATATAACTTATGTCGTTACTTGCCAAAGTACGTATGTTCTTGTACATTAGTTCAAAGGTGAAGGTGTTGGTGAAGTCGCTGTTGTGCAGGAAATACTCGCAACCAACCAGCCAGGCATTGCTGACCCCATAGCCTAAGCCTACGCCGCCGTTCCATTCAAGATGCAGACTGAGAGCACCAAGTTTGCTGTCCTGCCAGAAGTTGAATGCTCGCGCGATCTCGGTGTAGTAGTCGGTGGGAAAGGTGAAATCGTTGGGATGGTAGATGTCGTTGAAGAAGAACGTGCTTCCCCATTTGTCGGCCTTGAACATCTCAAGGGTTGTCGTGAAGTGGCCACGGTTAAAGTCGTACATCTCTTGGATGTTGGTTTGAGCCTTCAAACCAAGTGATGCCATAAGCATTGCTGCTACCAATAACTTTTTTTTCATAATGTTGATTATTAATGGTTACTATAGATTTGTTTGCTGAAAACAACTTTGTTTTCTGAATGCAAAAATAACATATTTTTTTGATAATTAGCAAAAATTAACAAAAATCCACCAGACATTAGTATGAGTGAAGTTTTTGGGAACCATTTAAACTGTTTAAAATGTGTATGCTATATGGCTGGCTATTTTGTATGGCTTGACATAAAGTTGGTGTGAGTCGGCATTGAGGAGATCCGTTATACCCCATTTCAGGTCAATTGATAATTGCAGGTTTTGTGTTAGCTTATAAGCAAGAGTCAGAACTATGCCCGCATTGAGGTTTCCCATAGCAAATAGTGGGTTGTCGGTGCGAGGGTTGTTGGCAATGGTGCGACTGAAGGGATTTGAAATAGTGTGGTCGCTGCTTTTACTTTTTATGATGAAGTGGGTATAGGGGCCTGCAAGTATTTGGAATGGAGTGTTTTTAATCCATAACTCGTAGCCTGCTTGCAACGACAGATCGCCGCCTGCAGAGGCGAGTTGCGTGGTTTTGCTGCCGTTAACAAGGTTTACACGTTCATAACAGGCAAGAGCGGTCAGTTGCAGCTGCCAAGCCTTTGAAATGTGGTAGCTGATGGCGGAACCGACTTCAGCTCCAAATAAAGGTAAAATGCGGTCTGGAGCGTTGTCGGTATTCTCTAAATAGATTCGATAGCCGGTGACATTGGGACCGCTCACAATACTCCAACTAGTATATTGGCTTATGCTGTCGCTGTCGTCAACGGCTTGCGCCAATGTCGGTGCTGTC
>JAEEGL012056518.1_pt1 | contig 23373 bp, 11 predicted proteins | sample 9134231 | NCBI WGS metagenome assembly JAEEGL01 (sample SAMN16246548, study PRJNA631951) | gut metagenome | biome: gut microbiome; feature: rumen; material: fiber-attached | host: Bos | place: Iran: Karaj | collected 2018-10
ATATCAGTTTTTTCAGGTTCTGCTGCAAACGGAGTTGTAGAGAAAAAATATACTCTCAATAAAGGAGAGTTCGGACCAAAAGTATCAAAATTTGCATTCTCACAAAAGAAAGCTGACCAGAAATGGAAAGCGGTATATATAGAATCCGACAAGCCTATCGTTGTTTTCCAGATGACAGGTGTGGAACCGGCCGGTGCTATACTTCCGCAGTTGGAATGCACAGGGTCGACAGAAGTAAGTTTCCAGTCGGTTTTGGACAAAGTATGGGCAAATATATTAGTAAAAGCAGATTATATCGACGGTTTTCTTGTGAATAACGATCCTAATGTGCTTACCGCTGCTGATTTTGACACTGTACCGGGTACGAACAAGATCTGGTACTACTCAAGAAAACAATTCACTGCAGGATCGGTGTTGCGCGTGAAAAACAAAAAGGGTTATTTCCACTTAGGCATGTATGACATGCGCGGCAACTCATCGTCGCTTGCCTATTTTTCAGATTTCAAAGGAGCCCAGCTTAGTGCCGCTTCATCGATTCCGTTCTATATGACAGGCGACACGCTTACTCTCGGACTATACGATGCCACCTCATATACAGATGTAGTATGGCAGTGTCCTGACGGTCGTGTAGTAACCGGCAATCCGCTGCAGATATACCCCGCTACAGAATCGGATGCAGGAATGTATACAGTAAGTGCAACTCATGTGGACGGATGTACTATCAACTCGGATGCCTACGTGGTTGCAAACGTGTTCAGTGTGAACCATACATACGAAGAGAATTGCAAGAACGAGCCTATCACTATATCGTCGTCTGACGGGTCAGACACCAAGACAGTTACACCTGCAGACACTACGGACTATGCTCTCAATTCGAAGCGTGCGGGACAAAACATATTGAGAGACACAGTGAATTTCACGAAAGTGAATGACGCAGAAGCTCAACCCGGACGCAGTGTGTATTCCATTCAGCAGGACGTTAATCCCGCAACAGCATATCAGATGTCGTGCCGTTTGCGAATTGGCTCGGGTTCGACCACTGCAGCAACACTTAATTTTGCCATCAACGGTCAGAAGATAGGACAAAGCTTTACTGCCACTTCGCAATGGGTAACACAGACTCAGGTATGGCAAGGCGGAGTAAGGACAAGAGTGCTATTCTCTATAGATGCCGACCAGCAATCAGCTGCCGGAGCACATGTCAGTATCGAAGATATAAAAATGTGCGAGATCTTTGAGGTTCCTGATACGGTAACCGTAAATGTTCGTCCTCTGCCGGAACCTACAATATCCGGAGATGAATACTTATGCGAGAGCAAAGCCGTAATAACTGCCAACGACGGCTTTTCATCATACGAATGGAAGAAAGTAGGCTCATCAACAGTTTTGTCTGACTCACCTACATTGCATCTTACCGAACCCGGCATATATGAGGTTACGGTGATGGATGCAGACGGCATATGTTCGGGCAAATCGTCCATACGTATGGATAACGGAATCAGTATCCAGGCAACGACTGAGTCATTTTCCCCTATTTGTTCCGATGAAACCGATTTCCTTATCCCGTATATAGTAAATGCTGGTGAGTTGGGCAGTGTAAGTGTAAAATATTCAGAGAAAGCAAAAAAATCCGGGTTTGAAGACAACGACAATCTGGAATTCGACGGTCAGTCGATCGTTTTGCCTTTGCCGGACAAACTGCGCCCGGACAAATATGAAGCGCAACTGACACTGCATGGAGTGAGCTATTGTGGCGGAACGCAGACGATTGATATACCCTTCATGATTAATTATGCTTCAGCTGATGTCATGGCGCAGAAATGGGATAATGTGATAGCACTTTATAATTCGAAGTACAACGGTGGATACAAATTCACTGCGCAACAATGGTATAAAAACGGTCAACCTATAGAAGGCGAGACCGGAACATATCTTCATTTGAATGATGCGACCCTCTCGCCGGATGATGTATACAGTGTTCTTCTTACCCGTGACGACGGAGTGCAACTGTTCACTTGCGATTTCACCCCTACTCTTTCAGCCCGTCCTGTACCGACACTTTATCGTCCGCGCGACCTGATTCAGATTGTTGAAGATGAAGCTACGGAAGTTACTCTAGTCAGACTGAACGGCTGGGTGGAGAAACACATGATTCTCTCTGTAGAAGAGGCTTTGTATGCACCAGAAGAACCTGGAGTGTACATACTGAATATACAAACTCCATCAGAAGTGATAAAACGTAAAATAGTAGTTAGATAAAGACCATGAAGAAAATACTTGCAATAACAATGTTGCTATCGCTGTTGTTTAATTTTACTTATGCAACAGAGACAGATTCTGCCAAACCGCTATTGACTATTGGTTGTTTATCTGACATTCACAATCAGAATTCGATGATAAATGCCAACATAGCAGACATACGGATTCGCCAATCTTTTCTTACCACACTCGACAGTATGCAACGTGAAGGTGTGGATATGCTAGTTTTGGGCGGAGACTATACTAGCGATGTAACTATCAGCGAAGCACAATGGAAACAAGTGCGCGATCTGATGGTTAATGCCACGCGTAATGTATTTCAGGCAGAACAGGCAAAACCTGTTATTTATCTTACCGGCAACCATGACTACGAAGTAGCCAATTTTGATGCTCTGCCAAAACAATGGAATGCCGCTGACTACTATAATTATCCCATGAAAGAAGACATAGGCGAACTCTCGGAGGACGATTGTTATTATGAGACTGCAGACAACAGCACTTCGGAAAAGATGCGTATACTTGCTGCCTTTCATTATGTGGTTGGAGGATTCGACTTTGTAGTTCTCAATCCTGGTAAGTATTTCTTTGCTTCAGCATGGGATTATCAAGTCACTAATAATGCCGCCAACTGGATTGACAGAAAACTGCCAGAGATATACAGCGACAATCCTGAGAAAACCGTATTTTTCCTTCATCACTTGCCGTTGCCAAGCCAAAATGGAGTACAGAGTGGCAAGACATTGCAAAGCAATGCGGCATCTACAACCTTATTGGAGAAAGTATTGTCAAAACACAAAAATCTGATATATCTATATGGTCATGACCACTCTACAAGCAACAGTTTCATCAGACAAAGCACACGCCAGAGAGTGACAGAATATGACCTAAACGGAAAAATCATCAAGCAACAAGCTGAGCCTCAAGAACCTGTTGTGAACAATGATGATACCGTTACGATTACCGACGGAAGAGCAGTGTATCTATGCAATACCTTCGGGCAGCAACCTTGTCTGCAAGGCAGCACCGGGAATCTTAAATCCGATACTGAAGCCATGCGTTTTGTGCTTAAGGACAGCAAAGACGGATTTTATACCCTCCAACTTGCAGCCAACGGACAATACATCAATTGCGGAGGTACATTCTCATTGTCTTCTACTGCTTCCGACCTGAAATTTTTCCGCCTTACCGCCACATCCAAGACAGAATCGCCATGGGTGACAGGCGTGAGAGTCACAAAAAAAGCTGCCGACTTGGATTTAAGCGAACAATATATTATTGTAGGGACAAGCGGGGATAAAGATTACGTGATGAGCGATGAAAACAAAAGCGGAAAACTCGGGTCATCATCCTCTATCAAATATCCCAATGATTCCACGTTCACCTACACTTCATCTTCGGGTTGGTATAATGCATCAGCTTCTGCTACCAACGGAATTATATGGCAGATATCGGAAGCTCCTGCTTCAGGCAATACCGGGCAAGGAACAGATATCAGCACACCCCAGCAGGAGGAACAAGCGAATGATAATGTAGGAATGGTAACATGCTTCATGGGCTCGATGCGCTACAACAGTTTTGACAGCAATTCATCGCCGGGTACAAGCGACTCTCCTGTGATTCAAGCACTTATGGTATATGTGTATTCCGACAGTATAGTTCTGCAAATGAAAAACTACGGCAAAACAGGTTCAGTGTCAGGTTCTGCCATCTCAGCAGAAATAAGCAATCCATTAAAACCATACGTAATCAAGAGGACAGTGGTGGGTGCTACCAATCAGAACACCGGCATTGTTCAAGACAATACGATCCGCACTCGTGCTTTCTTTCTAGGGAATACCTTAATGCTGACAGATGCGCAACCGGGCGATGAAATTAAATTGTATGACTTAGCCGGACGATGCTTGTACAAGAACATTGTTACATCCAATGCCGAACAGTTTGATATTGATAATGTTGCGGATGGCATTATGTTCGTATGTCTAACCGACAAAAATGGTAAAAACACCACATTGAAAACTATCAAATAAGGAAGAAATTCTATCAAAAAAAGAAGATTATGCATAAATTGGGAAAAATAATATTAATTTTGCTGTGCATAACACCAGTTTTGCATGCTCAAACAACGGATGACAAGGAGAAGCAAAAAGTGCCATTGGAACATCGTCTAGGCTTGTACGGAAAGGCCGGATATTCGGCTATGTTCGACAATCTTGAGAACATGAAAACCATAGGAGGCTATGGACTGGGACTTGGATTCGGATATGAATTGCGCAGACGACATCTGTTGTTTGATACAGGCTTGGAATTCGAATGGTTGAATTCCACTTCGAAAACGGCTGATTTCCGCCTCTCAAGGCAGATGACTGCTCCATATACGACAATGACATACAACTATGACTTCAGTCGTTATCGTGAGGCACGCAATATGGGACAACTGGCTATTCCTTTGATGCTTGGCGGACAATGGAACAAGTTCTTCTTTCTGGCTGGTGTGAACATAGGATACGGTTTGGCAGGCAATTACAAGACTCGCTCCAATATGGCAGTGTCTGCCGATGACTCGGAGTTTGTGGACCCGCTGACAGGAATGCCCAATCACAGTCTTGATGAGAGTATTATCGCTCAGAAAGGCAAACTGTCGTGGAATCTGAACACAGCAGTGGCAGCAGAATTCGGAATAGACCTGGATGAATGGTTGGCATACAAGCCGAAGACACGTTTCCGCCGTGGAAACCGCAACAGAAAGAAGAGTTTCAAAGAGTGTCTGCACTATCGTGCATCGGTGTTTGCCGAATACGGGGTGCTGAATGTGAACAACTACAGCAAGAACGAGATAGCCTCTGCCGCACTGATCAATTTTCCAGACGGGAGTGCTGACGCAGACATTGCAGGCAGTTCGCTCGGACTCAACAATGCCGTTGCGCATCCATTCCTCGTAGGAGTGAAGTTTACAGTGCAATATGAGGTACAACCCAAGATAAAGAAGAAAAAACCGCAACCAAGACCACAACCCAAACCACAACAACGTCCGAAAACACCTGTACAACCAAAGCCGAAACCGGAGCCTCAATACTTCTTGTGCGGTATAGTACGCGATGCAGAAACAGGCAAGACCATTGCCGCTCAAGTGGAGTTGTTCTCTGCTGACGGATCGGAACGCTTGTACGGAGGTAGTTCGGCTGAGAACGGAGTGTTCTCCACGCGTCTGAAACCGGGCACTTATAGTTCATATATTACTCAGCAGGGATATCTGCCGTATTCGGAGAACATAGTATTTGTAAAAGACACAATAATCATCGGACTTCAGGCTGTAAAGCAAGGTACTAAGGTAGTGCTGAAGAATCTGTATTTCGCCACAAACAAGACCCGCATATTGCCCGAGTCGGAACAAGCGCTCGAGGACCTTGCTCAGTTCCTGAAGGACAACCCTGAGGTTCGCATACGAATAACTGGTCATACCGACGATGTGGGCAAAGATGAAGCGAACATGATTCTATCTGAAGGTCGTGCCAAATCGGTACACGACAATCTGATAGAGAGAGGGATAGATGATAGTCGCTTGGAGTATGAAGGCAAGGGCGAAAGCGAGCCTATAGCTGACAACACTACAGACGAGGGTCGTCAGCAGAACAGACGTGTGGAATTCGTGATACTATAAAGTTAAAAATATAACACCTGAATAGTTTTAATTTAAATCATTTTGAAGGCATATAAAATAATATACTTATCCATATTTGCAATCTTAGCATGTATAAGTTGCAATAGCAGACAGATAGAAGATAATTCACCAAAAATGGAGGTGATAGTACAATACACGTCACCAAACTCGCTTAAGGGTGTTATACGTTTGACTGACAAAGAGAACATCAGCCGTATAGGTTTGCTATATTGGCAAGCAGACGATAGTTTGCAGACCACAGAGATGCTTGTTCTTGATGATGTGCAAACAGGTGATAATCCATTTGAATTGCAAAATCTTCAGTATCGTACCACTTATGTGCTGATGGGTTTTGCTGATGCAGAGCAGGGAGCAGATTATAAGTATGCAATCAACAGTTCTCCTACAAAAGCTATGACAGACATAGAGTTGCCAGATGCTGAGTATCAATTAGTATTTTCGGATGAATTTGATGAAGATAGAGCACCGTCAAGTCAATGGACATGTGAGACAACCTCCATTAGTTCTCGAGGACCGTTATGGACAGATAATGAAGAGAATGTGTACGTTAAAGACGGATGTCTGCACATTGTTATGACAGAAGCAAGTGGTATCAATAAAATGAATTATTCTGCATCGCTGAATACAAGAAAGTCATTCAACATGTGCTATGGCAAACTGGAATGCAGATTGAAGATTCCTGTTGAACAAAGGTGTCGCTCTGAATTAATATTGTTTGGGAATATGCATTCTTGGCCAGAGAGCGGAGAGATAGATGTAGCTTTGTTGGAAGATTGCAAGATAAACTCTGCCATTGGATGGGGTAGTGAAGAAAAATGGATGCCTACATGGGAGCGGAACAGCATACCTTTAGATTGTATGTCGTCAGGCAATACAAATAATGATGTATTTCATGTGATACGGCTGGAATGGGATAGAGACAGCATTCGCACATGGTGTGATGACAATTCTGTTTTAGAAACTGATTTATCCGGGAAACAGAATAAAGGTATATATGGAGATGTGAACACAAACAATCCGTTTGTGTACTACGAAGACGGTTTCGGATACTATATAACTCTTCAATTGGACAGTAAATCTTTTATTGAAGGTATGGCAGAAATGCAGGTTGATTACATCCGTATATGGCAAAGAAAGAGGTTGCCTGAAGAATAAGATACAGCGATGAGGAAAGTTCTGTACATATTGTTTGTTGCGGCAGTTCTGTTGTTTGCAGGTTGTTCTGTGAGGGAGCAGCCGGAGACGGTGTATGCGGAGACAGAGCAGAGGCTGATGCAGGATTTCTTCATAGCCAAGACTGGGAACAAGCAGTTGAAAGAAGACATACGGTTTGAGTATGACTCTGCAAGCAGAACCTACAGTTATATAACCCAACGGCTGATACAGGGGCTTGACAGCATGCGCCCCACCTTCTTTGCGGACGGTGACGCATACGTGGGTGAGGAAGAACAACTGACAGGAATCACTAAGTGTGATTTCCGTCGGAGAGAGGTAGTATATACGGTGCGCAACACTCGAGAGTTAACTCAACAGACATGTACGGTAAGTATAGTCTCTCCACAGACTACAGGTCTGCCGGTATTGTGTATCGATATAGCAGGAAACAAGATCGTAGAAGACAGAGAGAACTACCTGCCTGCTACTTATGTGCTAAACACAACCGATACCACACTTCTGGGTACTCTGGAGATACGAGGGCGTGGCAACAGCACATGGTGGCAGAAAAAGAAGCCATACAAGATAAAACTGACAGAATCACGACAATTGCTCGGCATGCACAAGGCAAAGACATGGGTGCTTCTTGCTCATGCTCTTGATCCTACTCTGTTAACCAACAAGGTAGCACTGGAATTGGCTCGCAGGATGGACCTTCCTTTCACTAACCATGGTCAGCATGTGGAACTTTACATAAACGGGTCGTATGAAGGTAATTACTATCTTACAGAACAGATACAGGTGCACAAAGGACGTGTGGAAGCAGACACTATAAAGGGCGGATTTCTGGTGGAAATAGATACTAACTATGATCGCGATTACAAGTTTAAAACCCGATACTACCAACTGCCGATTATGATGCGCCAACCGGAGAGTGATGCCGGGGCAAGTGAAGTAAAACAGGTGTTCAACGATATAGAAAAACTTCTGTCAGAAAGCAATCCCGACTTTGAGAAGTTGTCGGCTTTAGTGGACATGTCAACACTGGCACGGTATATCCTGCTCAATGATCTGGTATACAATGGAGAGTTAGGTCATCCGAAGAGTGTATTCTGTTTCCGCAGGAACAGAGAGGCTCCATTGGAATGGGGACCAGCATGGGATTACGATTGGGCATTCGGATATATAGGCACAAAGTTCGTCTATTTCCAGCACTCCAACCGTCTGATGTTTGACGTAAGCAGGTCTGTTCAGGTAGGCGGAACCGGAGGAAAATTCTTCTCGAGATTTTTCCGTATGCCGGAGTTCAAACAGCTGTACAAAGAGGAGTGGCAGCGCATACTACCACAGATAAAGGATATAGACAACTATGTATGGCAGGAAGGAGAGAGACTGGACCTTGCATGGCTGGAAAACCAGAAACGCTGGGGAGCACCCGACATTTCGAAGCGGTACTACTATATGGAGATGATGGGATTTCTTAACCGAAGGATGGACAAAATAACAGAAACAACAAAATAACATGATAAAACGAATATATATATTGCTGTTTGCAGTACTTCCGATATTGCTGTTTGCGAATGATTACAAGCAACTGACCAATATCCCGACCGTATACATTACAACTGACGGGGGTGCTTCTGTAGAGCATGATACATACGTTGGGGGCAAGATAACTGTCGTGAGCAGTGTCGATTCAGAATGCATGACAGAAGCAGCCGTGAAGATAAAAGGTCGTGGCAATAGCACCTGGAATATGGAGAAGAAACCATACAGCATAATGCTCTCAGAACCTCAGCATTTCCTCAGCATGAATGCCAATGCTGAGAAGTGGGATTTTATTGCCGACTATGCCGACAAATCGCTGATGCGCGGAGCCGTGGCATTCCACCTTGGCAAATGGATGGGAATGGAGTTTACACCTGACGAGCGTTTTGCGGATGTGTATATCAACGGAACATACATGGGGAACTATCACGTAACCGACCATATGGAGGCGGCAGCAGACCGAGTGCCGGTGGCAGTAGAAAACCCCACTCAGACTGAAGCAGCCGAGTGTGGATATTTTCTGGAGATAGACGGATGGGCATCGTCAGAACCTCAGAACTTCACCACGAGCAAGAGTATGCCGATTACGATACATTATCCGGAAAAAATAACAACCAAGCAAAACACCTATATAAAGAAATTTATTCAGGACTTTGAGAATCGCTTGTTCAGCAGCAACTTCACAGACGCTCAAGAAGGCTGGCGTGCTATGGCGGACACTGCATCGCTTATAAATTGGTATGTGGCAATAGAACTCGTAGGCAATCCGGATGCTTTCTGGAGTACGTTTATCTACAAGAAACCCAACGACGAGCATTTGTATTTCGGACCCATGTGGGATTACGATATAGCTTTCAATAACGACAACCGGCTGGGTGAAGCCACCAGAAAAACAATGCGTGACAATGCACACAATCCGAAGACTTGGATTCAGCAACTCTGGAAAGACCCATGGTTCAGACATGCAGCAAACCGGAAGTTTCAGGAGATACTCTCAAAAGGGGTTGAGAAAGAACTTGATGATTATATAGAACTCAAAAGAACCGAGATATCTGCCTCTGCACAGAAGAATTTCGAGAAATGGAACAACATCTCCGAGCGTGTATATCGCGAGCAGAAGCTATTCAGCACATGGAAAGAGAATGTTGATTATCTAAAGACATACCTCAGTCAGCGCATTTTCTTCCTCAGTCAGGATTTTGAAACGGAGGATGACGGACAAGGCGGACAACAGCAGGAAGAAGAGATAAAAAGCAACTGGTTATACAACATAAAATGCAAAACCTCAGGCAACTTTGTCGATTTGCTTGATCAGGACACTGCCGTAAAAGCTAAAATAGTATCTTGGGAGGCTGTGCCGGCAAGAAACACACAGTTGTGGGAGTTCCGGAAACACAATAACGGTTACTACCAGATACTGAATTATGCAGCGAAGAAGGCTATTCAAGATTATCAAAACGGGAAGACAGTGCTAATGCTTGCTGCACCCGACTCCACTGCAGAACAACAGATGTGGGAGATGTATGATGCAGGAGAAGGATGGTATATGATAATCAACAAAGCGTCTGGTTATGGTTTCAACAACGAGGGAGGTTCTTCTGCCAATGGCACACAGGTGATTGCATATAACGCTGACAAATCATCGTCATCAAGCAACAGGCGTTGGGCATTGATTCCCGTAAAAGAAGTACCGAAGGAAATTATTGACGATGCTTTGGACTATAACAGGATGAACAATATCAGTTATGATGCTGCAACAAACAAACTTCTATTACGCAATGGCGAGCACAGCATTGTGTCGATATTTACCGTCAGCGGCAGATGCGTGTTTACAACAACGGCGAATACCGACTGTGTGCAACTGCCTGATTTGCATCCTGGTATGTATCTGATTAACATATCCGACCATTCACGAAACAACACTCTAAAAATAATCTATAATTAAAATCACAATACATGATGAAAACAACACGTTTGAAATGTCTTTTGGTATTGTTGCTCATTCCATTCGCCATGTTTGCACAGAACACGGTTCAGGGAACTGTTGTATACGGCGATGGAGAACCTATAATCGGTGCAGCAGTACAAGTGAAAGGCACAACAGTAGGCACTATCACCGATTTTGATGGAAACTTCTCTTTGTCGGCATCTTCCGATGCCACTCTTGTGATAAGTTATCTGGGGTTTGTGACGCAAGAGGTTCCATTAAAAGGAAGAACCAATGTGAAGGTAAGTCTGAAAGAAGACACACAGGCATTGGAAGAAGTGGTAGTAGTAGGCTACGGTACACAGAAGAAAGTTAACCTGACAGGTGCAGTGGGTGTAGCATCGGCCGATGCTATAGGAGCCCGTCCTGTAGTTACAGCCACCCAGGCGCTTCAAGGACTTGTGCCCGGTTTGCAGATTACCAACAACAGTGGTAGCATGGAGAAAACCGCGAATATCAATATCCGTGGTACTGCTACTATAGGTGAGGGATCAAGCGGCAGTCCGCTCATCCTTATCGACGGAATGGAAGGCGATATCAACACCATCAACCCGCAGGATATAGAGTCGGTCAGTGTGCTGAAGGATGCTGCTGCATCGTCCATTTATGGTTCTAGAGCTCCGTTTGGTGTAATACTTATCACCACCAAAAACGGTCAGGACGGCAAGATGCAAATCAACTACAACAACAATTTCCGTTGGGGTACACCTACTATCAAGATGCATCAGATGGACTCCTATATGTTTGCCAACTACTATAACGAAGCAGCACGCAACACACAAAACAACATGACCGATGTGGTGTTTACACAGGAGACTATCGACCGCATAAAAGCATATCAGGACGGTTTGATATCTACAGTGCTTCCTATGCCTGAATCAGGAACACAATGGCAAAATGCTTTCACAACCGCCAATGCAGACACCGACTGGTACGACATTTTCTTCAAAGATTTCAACTTCTCACATGAGCATAACCTCAGTGCCAGCGGAGGTAATGAGAAGATCAACTATTATGTCTCACTCAACTATATGATGCAGGAAGGCTTGCTCAATCTTGGAAAAGAGAACAAGCAGCGTTTCAGCGGTACAGGCAAGCTCAATGCCAGACTAACCGATTGGCTTCGCATAGGTTATTCGGCACGTTATATCCGTGAGGATTACACCAAACCTTCTGCTATGAACGATGGTCTTTATGAGAATCTTGCCCGTCAGAACTGGCCTAACCTACCACTTTACGACAACAATGGTAATCTGTATTCAGCCACATGGCCCGGTCGCGATTTCCTGCAAGGCGGTCAGTACGACAAGATATCCGACCATCTATACCAGCAAATATCGCTTACCATCGAGCCGATAAAAAATTGGGTGACTACCGTAGATTTCAACTATCGATTGAAGTCGCAGGATACGAAGTCGTACACTTTGCCTACTTACAACTGCGACATCAACGGCAATCCGATCGACAAGGATGTTGCCACTACCAGTGTGTCCGAACAACGCTATCGTGAAGATTATATACTTGCCAACCTGCGTTCGCAATACAATATCAGCATCAACGATGCCCACAATATTGCCGTTATGATCGGTGCTCAAGCAGAGAATCTTTGGCAGAAACAATACGGAATCACTGCATATGGTCTGGTTACTTCTGACAAACCTGAGATAGACCTTACTACCGGACTTGTATGGAACAGTTCCAACAACGAGTGGGAGAAACGTGAACTTACCCCTTACGGTTCGCGCAATTCCTGGAGTACGGCAGGTATATTCGGACGTATCAATTACGATTATCTGGGCAGATATCTTGCCGAATTCAATCTTCGCTACGACGGCACTTCACGTTACAGAGGCAAACTTCGTTGGAATCTGTATCCTTCAGTATCACTCGGATGGAATATTGCCAAGGAATCGTTCTGGGAACCATACGAGCAAATTGCAAGTACACTCAAACTGCGTGCTTCTTATGGTGAACTCGGCAACCAGAACACCAATGGATGGTATCCTACCTATCAGACTCTGAAACCTTCAGTGAACAGCGGTCTTTGGCTTCAGAACGGACAAAGAACCACCACCACAGGTGTGCCCGGAGCCATATCTACCGAACTTACATGGGAGAAAGTTCGCAACTGGAACGTAGGTATCGATTGGGGACTCCTGAAAAACCGTCTAACCGGTTCGTTCGACTATTATACCCGTTATACAATAGATATGATGGGCGCAGCCGAGGAGTTACCTTCTATTCTTGGATATTCCGCTCCTCGTACGAACAACACTAACTTGAAGACTTACGGATGGGAACTGGAGATTGCATGGCAAGATCGACTGAAAAACGGATTCCAGTATGGAGTGAAGTTTTTGCTTTCAGATGCCCAGACCGTGGTTACCAAATATCCCAACAACACCACCGGTTCGCTCAACAAATACGTGCAGGGTGAGAAACTCGGAAACATCTACGGCTACCAGACTATCGGCATTGCCCAGACTCAGGAGGAGATGGATGCATATCTTGACCAACTTGATATGAACTATTTCAACTACTACGGCAACTTCCCTAATGACTTGCGTCAAGGACAATCGGCTCTTGGTTCAGGTTGGGGTGCAGGCGATATCATGTATGCCGATATCAACGGTGACGGGCGCGTCTCCGAAGGCGAATACACTATGCAGAATCATGGCGACTTGCAGATAATAGGCAACTCTACCCCGCGTTTCCAATTCGGTATCGATATGAATGCTTCCTGGTATGGTGTTGACTTGAGGTTGTTCTTCCAGGGTGTGATGAAACGCGACTATTGGCAGAGCAGTTCATATTTCTGGGGAGCCAACACTGAACCTACGTGGTCGGCTGCTCTTGTGCAACACCTCGACTTCTGGCGTGATGAGAACTCAGTGCTTGTACAACAAGGCGTGATGGATGTGAACAAAGATGCCTACTATCCGCGTCCCAGTTTCGACAGAGGTGGCGAACGTCGTGGTTTCAGCGGACGTAACCACCAACCTCAGACCCGATATCTGCTGAATGCAGCTTACATACGACTGAAAAACCTGCAAGTTGGTTACACTTTCCCCGACAAATGGATGAGCAAAGCGCATATTCAGAAACTGCGTCTGTATTTCTCGGCAGAGAATCTATGGGTAGGTACAAAGATGGCTTCTATGTTCGACCCTGAGACCATTGACGGTGGTAACAACAACACAGAAAAGGACTGGCGTACGTGGAACAACGGTAATGCATATCCGCTTTCTACAGAACTATCCTGCGGCTTAAGTTTAACATTCTAAAAAAAATCGCGATTATGAAATATATATATTATCAGATTATTGCAATTCTATTGTTGGTTAATCTATCAAGTTGCAACGACTGGCTGACAAAAGAGCCCATGTCATCTGTCACTCCTGAACAATATTTCACGAGCGAAGCTGCCATACTGACTTTCGTGGACGGACGCTACACAGATATCCTTCCTGGTCACGGAGGTTGGTCAAGTACTACGGGTTGGGATTACGGAATGTTCCAAACCGATGCCACCACCGACAATCAGATTAGCGCTTCAAGTCCCGGCGACAAGTATCTTGGACTATGGCTTACACCACAAACCGGCGGTGACTACGGTTTCGGAAGTATATACAACTGCAACTGGTTTTTCGCACAAGTGTTGCCAAAATACGAAGCAGGTGAGATAAGCGGAGTAAAAGCCAATATCGACCATTACATAGGGGAGATGTATTTTCTTCGTGCATATGCATATTTCTCCAAACTGCGTCATATGGGTGACTACCCTATCGTCACCGAACCGCTTCAAGACAGCCGTGAGGTTCTGATAGGCGCATCCCGCCGGGCACCCCGCGACTCTGTTGCCCGTTTCATTCTTGCCGATCTTGACCGCGCCATTGCCCTTATGGAGGGAACAAGCATGCCCAACACCCGTATCAGTGCTGATGCGGCACGTCTGCTCAAGTCGCGTGTGGCACTCTTTGAAGGATCATGGCTCAAGAATTTCAAAGGTACCGCATTTGTGCCATGCACACCCGATTGGCCGGGAATGCAGAAAGAATACTCACGTGGCTACACTTTCCCTCATGGAGATATCACAGCAGAGGCCAACTGGTTCTTCCGTCAGGCAATGGATGCTGCCGAACCTATAGCTTCTTCGGCAGAACTCACTGTCAATACCGGTATGGTGCAGCAAACGGAGGCCGACGAACCCAATCCATATATGGATATGTTTGCATCCGAAAATCTCTTTGACAACCATGAAGTGATACTATGGTGTCCTTACGGGAGCAACATGGTAGGTCACAGTGTGGTATATTATGCGCAACGTGGCAATGGGGGCACAGGTGTAACGCGCGGATTGGTAGACAGTTATTTGATGAAAGACGGTCTGCCGATATATGCCAGTCCTCTCTATAAAGGAGATGACACTTTTGCCAATGTTCGTACCGACAGAGATACCCGCTTGAGTTGCTTCTTGAAAGAGCCGGGACAACACAACTATGTTTATCCGACCACAGAGGCAAACAGTGCTATCGAAATTGAGCCTTATCCGCTGCCCAAAGGTGTGGTGGAAACATATGCTACAGGTTATTCGCTGCGCAAAGGCAATTCTGTTTACCAGAAGCAATGCAAACAGGCCGGTTCTACAACCGGATGTATAACCATGCGTACAGCAGAAGCCCTGCTCAATTATATTGAAGCATGCTATGAACTGAACGGATCGTTGGACGGCAAAGCGGAAAACTACTGGAAGGCACTTCGCAGAAGAGCCGGTGTAGATGAAGACTTCACGAAGACTATAGCTTCCACCGATATGTCGAAAGAAGCGGATAACGACTGGGGTGCTTATACGGCAGGACAACTTGTGGATGCTACCAGATACAACATACGTCGCGAGCGTCGCTGCGAATTTATAGCCGAAGGACAACGATGGATGGATCTGATCCGCTGGAGAGCATTGGATCAGATGGTCACCACACCATATCACATAGAAGGCATACACATATGGAGTGCGGCCATGAAACATATATATGACAGTCTCGCTGTAACCACACCTGCATATGAATTGAAGTATGGAACAGAACAGGCAAACACCTCTTCTCCTTCCGACAGCGAGTGGTTCCAACCCTACAGGATGACTACCAAACAGCAAGGCTACGACGGACTGAGTTGGCGTATGGCTTATTATCTATCGCCAATCAACATAAAAGAATTTCTTCTTACTTCGGAAGACGGTGCTTCAAAACAGACATCGCCCCTTTATCAGAATCCATATTGGCCGATGGAGGCAGATATGCAACCCGAAAAATAGAATTAAGACGATACGACCTTACCCCCAAACAGACCTATCTTTACACTAAAGCATTCAGTCATGAATAGAATCACAAACACATTGTTTCTGATAATTCTGTCGATTACGATAGCAAACGGAGCTCAGACACTTGTATTCAAGCCGATATCCTCCCTCTCGCAATTACCTACCAATGAGATTCGCAAGATGCATCAGGATAGCGAAGGATACTTGTGGATAAGCACCTATAGCGGACTTGTCAGATACGATGGATATGATTATGTTGTCTACAAGTTGGACCCCTCTACAGGCGAGCAAGTGCTGAACAGTTTTGTCAATCTGGTAAAAGAAGATGCAGACAATCACTTATGGATTGGCACCCATGATGGTTTATACCGACTTGACAAGCAGACAGACTTGCTGACGAAAGTGGAATGTCCGACGCTGGAGCATAGCAGAGTGGAAGACATACTTTTGGGTAAAGAAGGCAATCTTTGGGTAACTACCAACAACGGTCTGTTTGTAAAGCAACACGACAGCGATGATTTTGAATATTGCATAGGATCGCAGTGGAATCTCGATCCTACCGACATGAAAGCGTTGATGCAGGACAAACAAGGATTCCTATGGATAGGAACTTGGGCAGACGGGTTGATTCGTTATGATATCGACAGGAAGAAAGCATACAAATACGGCAATATCCCGGCATTGAAATCGTCGCATGCCATATTTCTCGACAAAGACGACAATGTCTGGATAGGCACTTTCGGTCAGGGACTTGTGCGTCTTGTTGACCCGTATAACATGCAACGACAGGACTATATTCTCTACCAGCATTCAAGCAATAATCCGAATTCACTGGCAGACAATATAATATACACTATAGTTCAAGAACCGGTATCAGGCGATCTATGGATAGGTTCGCGTTCCGGACTGACAATAATGTCGTTGAACAGCGGTCAGCCTCAATTCCGCAACTATATCCCGGGTAAAGCAGACGACGAACTGCCATATAACGAACTCAACTCGATTATTGCCACCAACAACGATCTTATGTGGCTAGGTTTTCTCGGTGGAGGTGTTTATTATGTGGATGTGAAAGAAAAACGAGTGTCGGGCGATCCGATGACAAAGGTATATGAGCATTTCGGAACCAACTCCGTATCAAGGATATTCGAAGATCAGGCAGAAGGCGTTTATTGGGTAGGACTTGCGGGTTTCGGACTCACTTCCTACTCTCCCAAAACCGGTGATTTCCGCAACTTCCGTGACATCCCGGAACTTGCCAAGTTCAGTCAGTTGCGTTATATTCATACCATCACGTACAACGAGAAAACATCGGAATTCTGTTTCGGTACAGAGGAAGGTCTTGTCTTCTACAATCGCAAAACGCGTCACGTCAGACTGCTTGCCAAATCCACAGGAGCCCAGATAAAAGATGACTACATTAGTTCCGTATTCTACGACCATGACGGAAACATGTGGATATGTACGCGTGCAGATGTGGGATGCCTGGTGAACGATTCCACATATATATCAATCAACAACATGCTCCGCCAAGACCAGACACCAATGGAACAGGGAATGGTGTATGCCATTGATGAAGACAAGCAGGGAAACTTGTGGATCGTTACGAGAACCAACGGTATCTACCGCGCTTCCGACACTCCAGAGGGCAAGGTTCTGAAGCATTGGTCGAAAGCAGAGCAGTCTATGTTTACCGAAGGAGGACTATGTCTGCATATCGACAGCAAAGACAACATATGGGTCGGAACAGAAGCAGGCCTTCTGCTCTATGACAAAAACACCGAGACTTTCAGTATCTTCAAACCCAAAGAACTGACTTATTACGGAGGCACCTATGTGAATGGTGTTTGGGAAGACTGGCGTCACGACTTATGGCTTGCCACCAACACCGGAGTTCTTGAGATACACCTTGATGAGCAAACCGAACTGGACTACATCCGTCTGTATACATCGGAAGACGGTTTGCTTGACGACTCTTTCCACAGGAACTCTTTCTGTCCCACATCGGAAGGAAACCTGATTATCGGAAGCATGCACGGAATAAACTTCATACCGATAAAAGAGACGGAACCGCAACTGCTGAAAAACAACATTGCAATAACCGACTTCCGCATTTTCAATCGCTCTTTGAGAGAGTTTTCTCCGGAAGAAAGGGCTCGCATCAGCGACAAAGCCATTCAGTATTCCGACAAGATAGTGTTGCCCTACAACATGAACAACTTCAGCATTGAATTTTCGTTGCTCGATTTCCGTGATGCATCGAAAAACAGATATTCATATATGCTCGAAGGATATGACAAGGAAAGTATTATTACGGATGCCAAACACCGCTTTGCTTATTACAACAACCTCTCGGCAGGTACATACCGTTTCATTTTGGAAGGCAGCAATGCCGAGAATCTGAAGAACCCTGCACAACGGATTCTTACTATACGCATTAAGCCGGCACCATGGCAGACATGGTGGGCATATCTCATATATTTTCTTGTTATCGTACTGATTATATATATTGTATGGAGAATGCAGAACCACCGGCTCAAACTGGAGAAGGCGGTTGAGATAAGCGAGATGAACAGAAAGACATCCGAAGAACTGAACCAGACGAAACTACAATTCTTCACCAACATTACACACGAATTGCTTACCCCTCTCAGCATTATAGTGGCTTCTGTCGACGAACTCAAACAGCAACATCCCGAGATCCGCGAATATGACCTCATTACCAACAACGCAATGCGACTGATGAGACTCATTCAGCAGATTTTGGAATTCAGAAAGGCAGAAAGCGGAAATCTGAAACTGAAGGTATCGCAAGCAGACATTGTTTCTTTTGTAAGCAATTGTGTCAATGCGTTCAAGCCTCTTGCAAGCAGAAGAAACATAACTTACAACTTCATCAACAATATCGGAGAGCGCTATATTTGCACATTCGATACAGACAAACTGGACAAAATACTATACAATCTGCTTTCCAATGCGGAGAAATACAATCGTGACAATGGTAGCGTAACGGTAAGCATCAGTCTTGATGAGGAGAAAGACAATCTGATACTCACCGTTGCAGACACCGGCAACGGTATGTCGGAAGAAGAACTTGCCAATCTTTTCAAACGTTTCTATGACGGTAGTTATCGCCAGCATCATACTATCGGTACCGGTATAGGATTGTCGCTTGTAAAGAATCTGGTAGACATCCATCATGGCAGAATATCCGTGAACAGCAAGCATGGTGAAGGAACAGTTTTCACTGTCACCATCCCTATTCAGGAAGACGAATATCTTGAGAGTGAAAAGGAGAATATCGAGCAAGTATATACAGAGCAGAATATTCCGGTTGGAAACGGAGTCTCGATAGATTATCAGATTGATGATACGGATGCTGCTCTAACATCCCGCCCCCGCGTGATGCTTGTAGAAGACAACGATGACATGCGTTTCCTGCTTCAGCGTCATTTGCTTGCACAATGCGAAGTTCTCTCTGCCGAGAATGCAGAAACCGCCGTACGGCTCTTGCAACAGGAGAACATTGTAGATATAATAGTTTCCGACATAATGATGCCGGGAATGAATGGATACGATTTCTGCGCTTTCGTAAAGAACACTCTTGAGTTCTGTCATATTCCGGTTATTCTTCTTACTGCCAAACAGACCTCCGCCGACAAAATAACGGGTTACGAAGTCGGTGCAGATGCATATCTTACCAAACCTGTCAATCTCGACGAATTGGATGCTTTGATCAGGAATCTCATAAAGAAAAAAGAACGACTGGTGATCGATTACAAAAAGCAATTGATATTCAACGTAAAGGAACTCAGCTATACAAGCATGGATGAACGCTTCATGCAGAAGGCAGTTGATTACGTCAACCAGCATCTGACCGACAGTCAGTTCTCGATTGCCGATTTTGTAACCGAAATGAATATGTCGCGCACTACTCTTTCTGACAAACTGAAGAGTCTTACCGGCATGACTCCATCCAGATTTATCAACGACATACGTCTGCGCACGGCATGCCGTCTGCTGGAGCAACAAAACGAATCAATAAGAATTTCCGAACTGGCTTATCTGGTGGGATTCAACGATCCGAAATATTTTTCCACCCTGTTCAAGAAAAAATACGGAACATCACCGCAAGAATATATAAAAAAGCAACATTAGTGATCAGATAAAGATGCATTGAAAAACATCATACGTGTATGAAGAGAGTCATAGTAATAGGTATTTGCTTATGCTTGTTCTGTTGTCTAACCGAAGCAGAAGTAAACCACTATATAGGAGTTGATGCGGAATTGGCAGAGCAGTCGATGCTCAGCCACCTGTCGGATGGCAAATCGTTTTCGGGCCTTGGAATAGGAGGTGCTGCAGGAGGTGTCTACGAGATGCATGCCGGCAAGTTTGTTCTCCAAACCGGTATACAGGCAAATATAGCATGGACATCATTCAGCGTACCTGACAATACGAAAACCATAACAGGTGTGGTTGATGACGAGGGCGATAAGTTGGACTATATATTCAATCAGAAAAACCGTCATGACAGTTATACTGATCTATCCTTCCAGATACCTGTAATGATAGGTGCACAAGTGCGTAATTTCTATTTCCTGGCAGGTGTTAAAGTGGATTTGAGTGTTTTTGGAAGCAGCAAAGTAAAGGCCGAGTTTTCAACTGCAGGTGATTACGAAAAATTCATCGATCCGTTCGAGGAGATGCCTGAGCACCTGTATTATTCCAATCTGCAATACAACAAAAAACAGTCAATAAGTTTCAAACCCGACATCCGACCTTCGTTCGAGATAGGTTATGTTTTTGGCAGTTTCAACAAAGAAACAGGATTCGACGTGCCCAAGCAGAAAGACTTGTACAAGTTGGCTCTTTTTGTAGATTATGGCATTCTGTCGAGAATCGACAAGGGCACAAACGAGAGTTTCATTATTCCCCAATCGTTCAACTCTTCGGATATGAGCGAAGGAATAGAGGCCAACAACATATTGTCAACCACTGAGATCGACGGCAAAGCCAACTGCCTTTCTGTAGGAGTGAAATTCACGGTTCTGTTCCGTCTGCCGAACAAAAGAAAGTGTGTTATTTGTGACTTGTAAGCCAAGATACCTCAAAAGCATTGAAGTATCAATAGCACTTATTCCATATCTTTCAATCCGAGACCCGGCCGGTCCGGGAGGCAGAGTCGGCCATCGCAGAGGCCAACACCTTCATACAAGTCGTTGCTGATAAGCAGGTTGCCGTCCAGGTCAGCGAAATCTACCAACGGCGAGAGCGAAGCTGCAGCAGTTACGGCACAAGAAGTCTCTGTCATGCATCCAAGCATCACTTTCATTCCTTCCGCACGAGCATAATTGATCATCTTCACTGCCTCACGAATGCCGGTTGATTTCATCAGTTTGATATTTATTCCGGTGAAGGCCCCTTTGAGTTTTGGTATATCTGCCAGGCGTTGCACCGATTCGTCGGCAAAGACCGGCAACGGACTGTGCTGAGTGATCCATGCAATATCATCGAGCATGGTTTTCGGCATGGGTTGCTCAATCATTTGCACCCCCTGCTCACGCAACCAGCATATCTTGTCCAATGCCTGTCTGCGGTCGGTCCAACCCTGATTGGCATCCACCACAAGAGGCAGATCGGTTACTTCTCTGATAGTCCGTATCATCTCTTCATCGCCGTCATATCCCACTTTTACCTTCAGCACATTGAACATATCTGCGCACTCGAGCGTCTTCTCACGCACCACCTCGGGTGTGTCGATACCTATCGTATAGCAAGTGTCAAGCACTTTGTCTGGGTTCAAACCGAGCAATGCATACAGTGGTTGACCTGTCAGTTGCCCTACAAGGTCATGCAATGCAATGTCGATAGCCGCCTTCGCAGGAGTCTGATGCTCCTCCAGACCATCTATATAAGCAAGTATATCTTCCAACAGGAACGGAGAGGCAAATTGCGAGAGATCCACTTTTTCCAGAAACGCCATAGTGCCTTCCACGGTATAACCCAGATATGGAGGAAGCGAAGCCTCTCCATGACCGGTATAACCCTCATACTCGATGCGAACCTGCACATCGGGAGTGGTCTTTCTGGAGTAAGTGGCTACCGTGAAAGTATGCCTGAGTTGGAGTTCGTAACTGAAGAAACTCAAGTTCATCTTGCCCTTGTGTGGATTCTGACGGATATTCAAAGGTTGTCTGGCAGCCTTTTCCACACACGATGCCAGCAAAGATGGTGCAAAAACAGCAGCAGAGCCGTAAAGAACTGATTTTCGAAGAAATTCCCGACGTTTCATGGCAATAAAGACGTAATTGGATTTGTGATGCAAAGTTAATGCAAACTTTTCAAATCCGCAAGTTCACGGAGCATCAAGTTAGCCGGAAGAGGAAAAAGAGGTTTTGCCATTTACAGAATTATTCGTATCTTTGCGCTATGATTCAGCAGCAATTTCAAATATCGTCTTCCTACAAACCTACAGGCGACCAACCTGAAGCCATACGCGAACTTACAGAAGGTATTCGCGCAGGTGCGCCTGCCCAAGTGCTGTTGGGTGTGACAGGTTCAGGAAAGACCTTTACCGTTGCCAATGTGATACAGCAGGTGGGTCGCCCTACCCTCATACTGAGTCACAACAAGACGCTTGCCGCGCAACTCTACAGCGAGATGAAAGCATTCTTTCCGAATAATGCGGTGGAATATTTCGTATCGTATTACGACTACTATCAACCCGAGGCATATATTCCCTCTACTGACACATATATTGAGAAGGATCTTGCCATCAATCAGGAGATCGACCGCTTGCGTCTGAGTGCCACTGCCGCATTGCTTTCAGGGCGCAGAGATGTGATAGTGGTTAGTTCCGTCAGTTGTCTGTATGGAATCGGCAATCCTAACGAATTTGAAGCGAATGCCATTCATATTGAGCGCGGTCAGACCATAGTTCGCGATGACTTTCTGCTCCGGTTGGTCAACAGTCAGTACACCCGCAACCAGCTGGAACTTACCCGGGGAACCTTCCGCGTGCAAGGCGACACAGTGGATATTTTTCTTGCATATGCCGACTACGTGATTCGCATTGTTTTCTGGGGGAACGAGATAGACGAGATCTACTCATACGAGCCTATCAACAACCAGGTGCTCGATCAATACGACTCTTTCAACATCTATCCTGCAGCCATATTCGTAACCACGAAAGATGCTGCCACGCGGGCAATAGAACAGATTCGCGTGGATCTTGACAAACAGATAGAATATTTCGTTGAGACAGGCCGACCGCTTGAGGCAAAACGAATAGAAGAGTGCGTGTAATACGACAGAGAGATGATCCAGGAGTTTGGGTATTGCTGCGGAATAGAGAAGTATTCCAGATATTTCGACCATCGTCAACCCGGCGAACCTTCCTATTGTCTGCTGAATTATTTCCCCAAA
>JAEEGL012760592.1_pt1 | contig 23373 bp, 16 predicted proteins | sample 9134231 | NCBI WGS metagenome assembly JAEEGL01 (sample SAMN16246548, study PRJNA631951) | gut metagenome | biome: gut microbiome; feature: rumen; material: fiber-attached | host: Bos | place: Iran: Karaj | collected 2018-10
GCATGGAATGCCCGAGCTCGTGCGCCATGGTGTAGGCGTCGTCCAGCGTGTTCGTGAAGTTCAGGAGCACGTAGGGATGTACGCCGTATACGCCGGCAGAGAAAGCGCCGGTCGTCTTGCCCTTGTTCTCGTAGATATCCATCCAGTGATTGGCGTACGCTTCGTCAAGAAGCTCCTGATAACGCTGTCCCAGAGGAAGCGTGGCGCCTTTGACCATGCGCTCGGAATCTTCCAGACTGATCGAGAAGTCTACCTCCTCCATCATGGGATTGTACAGGTCGTACAGATTGAGTTCATCGAGCCCCAGGGTCTTCTTGCGCAGCTCGATGTACTTGCGCATGGTGGGAAGTCCTTCATGGATGGCCTGAACCAAGCTGTCGTATACGGAGATCGGGACGTTGCTGCGGAACAGGCTGGCTTCGGCCGCGGACGCGTATCCGCGTACGTTTGCGAAATAATTGTCGAACTTTACGTTGCCTCCGTAAAGAGCTGCCAGTGTATGCTGGTATTTTCTGAATTCTCCGAAATAGGTCTCGAAAGCGGCCTTGCGAACTTCGGGATCCTTGCTCTCACGGTATACGCTGAAAGTGCCGTGGGTGAGGGGAGCCTCGTTCCCGTTTTCGTCTTTGATGGGCGGGAAAGTGAGATCGACGGATTCCAGCATGGAGAACGCGTCTCCGGGTGTTCCCGCGGGTTCGGAAAGCATCGCGAGCATCATTTCCTGTTCCTTGGAGAGCGTATGGGCCCTTCCGCGGGTCATGTCTTCGATCATATGCCTGTACAGAGCAAGTCCGTCCCATTCCGTGAAGCTGTTGAGCGTATCCTCGGGAATGGCGAGCAGTTCAGGCTCCATATACGCCATGCGGGTCTGGAAGTCGACGTAGAGCCGGATCGCGCGGTTCTCCATCACCTGGTACTCGGGATCGCCGTTGTCGCCCGCCTTGTGGAGCGATGCGTAGGAATAGACTTTGTCCAGCTGTTCTTCGGCATCCGCCATCGCGTCAAGGGCTTCCTTCAGCGTTTCTCTGGATTCGGACAGTCTGCCTGCAAAGGATCCGGCCGCTTCGATGGCCTTCTCTGCACTGTCACAAGCTTCTTCCCAGGCCTGTTTGGTAGGGAAGATGTGGGTGAAGTCCCACATGTACTGCGGATCCATTTCTTTTCTTGATTTGAGTTCTTGCATGTTACCTCCTCAAAATGAGATTCCGGCAGAGAACTGCCGGAATCCCTCGATTCCAGTTCTCAGCCGATATCGACTTTCTTTCCCCAGACGGCTTTGCCGTACTGGTCTTTGCCTGTCAGGCAGAGCGTGGGTTCCCAGAGCTGCCAGTCCCATCCGGGAAGCACTTTGAACGTCTCGACCACGTTTCCGTAGAAGACCGTGACCGTATACTCATCTGTGTACTCCCAGCGTCCGCGGATCGAGTCGGTGGTGAAACGCCCGTCCTCATGGAAGGTCATGAGCACGGAGACCTGGATGCCCTGCGGGATGGCAGGCGTCAGTTTGATTCGTTCATAGCTGCCGACGATGTCCTTCTTCGCGACGGGCTGCGGGACTTCTCCGGCGTACTGCTCGGGTGAGATGACAGGCCAGCCGTCGGCAGTCCAGAGCATCTGATAGATATGCATCGTGGACATCTGCTGCTGTTTGAAGTTGTGAGGACGGATATGGCACACAAGGTACCAGCGGCCGTCGAAGTCGCGCAGTACGCTGTTGTGTCCCGGCCCCATCCAAGCCTGGCCTTCCGCGAACTGATAGCCGCAGGCGACCATGAAGCCGACTTCGTTGCGGTAGTCGTCCAGGTCGGTCATATCGCGCCCGTTGGGATCGACATAGGGACCGGTCACGCACTTGCTGCGTCCGACGCGGATATTGTAGTCGCTTTTCAGGGAACCGTAGGATACGAAGAGATAGTAATAACCCGTGTCGGGGTTGTAGCGGATATAGGGACCTTCGATGGCGCAGTCCGCCCATTTGGGTCTGCGGGCCACGCATTTGCCGATGCCTTCTTCGCCTGCAAGACCGGTCTCGGGATCCAGCTTCAGGATATGGCAGCCGCCCCAGAAGGATCCGTAGACCATATACTGTTCACCGGTCTCCTCGTCCGCGACGAGATTGGCGTCGATCGCGTTCACAGGGCCTTCCTCGCTGGTCTTCAGGACGCAGCCGCGGGGCAGGAAGGGACCTTCCGCATTGTCGGCCACAGCCAGGAAGATGCAGCTCTGCCGGACGCCCCAGGTGGAATTGGAGCAGTACATGCGGTATTCGTCGCCCACTTTGATGATATCAGGCGCCCAGATCGACTCGGCGCCGACCCAGGAAGAGGATTCGGCGGGGACTTCCGGCACGACCGTGCCGATGTTCTCCCATTCGAGCATGTCGCGGCTGCGGCGCCCGGTAGCGCCTGTGCAGTACGTATAATAGTTGCCCGAAACGGGATCGTGGTAGATCGCGGGATCGTGAGAGCCCCAGACGCTCTTCGGATCCATCTTGGGACGCTCAAAATTCTGACCGGGTCTGCGGCGGGGAAATTCGGGCTTGGGGAGCGGCTTGGGAGGCTCCGCCGGGAACTGTATGGAACTGTCTTTGAATGTAGCCATTCGATCCTCCTTAGAACGGGCTCTTGGGAAGGTCCGCCTTCTTGGCCCAGCAGACACGGCCCAGCGTGTCCAGACCGACGAGAGCGAAGGAGGCTTCCTGCAGTTCATGATCCCACACGGGGGTCACGCGGTAATTCTCCTGATAGGTGGGATAGCTGATGCGCACGGTCCCGTCGTCCAGGACCTTCCAGCTTCCCCGCATGCTGCCTCCGAGTTCAACGCGTCCTTCTTCATGATCGGGGATCACGAAAGCCCAGTCGTTGCGGGTCGAGGAAACGCCCTGCATCGCCGGGGTGAGGAAATCCAGCGCGACAGGGATACGTACGCCGGAAGCAGCCTGGGGCGTGAATTTCAGGAATTCGTAATGTCCGACCAGGTCTTCCAGGGAGACCTGCTGATCTGTTTCCCCGGCATAGAGCTCGGGAGATACGACGGGCCATTCATCGGAAGTGAAAAGGATCCGGCGGATCTGCGTCTCGGACTGAGGTTTGCCCTTGCATCCGGAATAAACGGAGGCTTCGCAGGCCATGAACCAGTTCCCGTCTTCGGTGCGCAGCACACTGGGATGAGAGAAGGCAGCGTATCCGGCCGAGGAATCCAGCCGGTAGCCGGAAAGGACCGTGGTGCCGCGGGAGGCGTCATAGTCGTCGATGTCGGCGAGATCGGCGCCTGCTGCATCCAGATAGGGGCCGTAGACCGAGCGGCTGCGTCCGACGCGGATCTGGCTGTCCCAGCCGTTTCCGGCCGTATAGAAGAGATAATACCATTTCCTGTCGGGATCGTAGACGGCGCAGGAGGACCCGACCGAGCAGCCGAGCCATGAGGGACGGCGCGCGAGGACTTCTCCGAAGCCGGTCACGTGCGCCAGACCGTTCCTGGGATTCAGGTGGAGAGCGCGGATGCCGGTTTCACCGGATCCGTAGATGAGGACGTGTTCGTTCTCGAATCCGCCTGTTTTTTCCATCGCGATGCTCGGGCATACGGCTTCAGGTTCACCGGCTCTGGAATACAGTACGGGAAGACGTCCGGTGTAAGGAGAACACCCGTCACGGGAACCTGCGACGAAAATGCAGGAATCGCCGGTTCCGTTCTTTGCCGAAATGTACAGACGGATCTCACTGCGTGCGCGTGAAGCACCGAAAGCGGGAGAGACGGTATAGTCTTCACCGAGAAATTCCCTGACGGCCGCAGGGACCGTATACTCGGGTGCGCCCAGATCGGTCCACTCCATGAGGTCCGGGGAAGAAAAAAGATGCCCTTCGGTATAAAGAAGATATATACCCTTGATTTCGTCCCGGATAAGAACGGGGGAGCCGCCGGGAAGCGGTTTTCCGCCCGAGTCGGGCGTCCGGAACAGCTGGTTTTTCAGAACAGCCATTATGACCTCCTTCAATCGTATATTTGTTAATTCTTCATCGGTTCCGTATTTCCTTCACTACGTCGTCAAAACAGGAATCCCGTCAGATAAATTAGCTTTATCCCTGTTCTGAGGCGAAAAACCGAGTGAAAATGGCCTGTTTTCTTACGATAACGGAAATGTTATAAATTTTACGAAAATGTTAAAAATTATGCTTGCATATGTCCGAGAATCTGTTATAATATGATTAACAGAAAACGGGGCGACCCGTAACGGGAGGTTTACCATGAGAAAGGCTGATACACGCAAACGCTTTGAGATGTCCAGCGTACGCAGTGTGAAGAAAACGGCGGGGAAGGCTGTGCGTTCCCTGATCTGCCTTGTGCTCGTTGCCGTCATGTGTCTGACCTTCCTGCCTCTCAGTGCAAGAGCTGATGATACCGGCGAGATCACCGCGACGAACGTCAACGTCCGTGTGGGCGCCGGTCTGAACTACAGCATCGCGGGCAAGGTGAGCTACAAGGATAAAGTGACCGTCCTCGGAGAAGAAGGGGACTGGTACAAGATCCAGAAGGGAAGCCTGACCGGATACGTGTTCAAGGACTACATCACGATCACGACCGACGCCGACAGAGCTTCGTATTCCACGGTCCGCGAAGGCGATACGGGTGATTCCGTAAAGGCCATGCAGGAAAAACTGATCAAACTCGGCTATCTCAACGGCATCGCGGACGGCGAATTCGGCGAGCAGACCCTGGCAGCCGTGAAACTGTACCAGAGCCGCAAAGGCCTGACAGTGGACGGCGCGGCCGGTTACAGGACGCTTTCCCTTCTGTATAAGGATAACACCACCTACGACGATACGTTCGGCAAACTGACCATCGGCGCCAGAGGCGACTCCGTCAGGGCGATGCAGAAGAAGCTGATCGAACTGAAATACCTCAACGGCGTTGCAGACGGTGTTTACGGGAACAAGACTCTGGCAGCCGTCAAGCTCTATCAGCAGAGCCGCGGTCTGGAAGTGGACGGCATCGCGGGAGCCGCGACACAGAAGTGCCTCTTCGCCGACAGCCAGCCCTACGTGGCGGTCAATACGGCCAAGATCTCCGCGGGATCTCTTGCAAAGGGCTCCAGCGGTGAGGAAGTGAAGAAGCTCCAGTCCGCTCTCATTTATCTCGGATACATGTCCGGCGGCGCGGACGGCAAGTTCGGCGACAAAACCGACACGGCCGTGCGCCTTTACCAGAGGACCAACGGGATGACCGTCGACGGTGTGGCCGGACCCAATACGATCAAGAAGATCAATGCCGAAAAGCAGCTCTGCGAAAACGTCGTTGCGACCGTCAAGGCGCAGATCGGCATCCCCTATGTGTACGGAGGTTCTTCCAGATCCGGATTCGACTGCTCCGGTCTCACGATGTACGTGTACGGAAAGTACGGCATCAAGATGGGCCACTCTTCCGGTATCCAGTCCCGCATCGGAAATGCGGTCCCGTACTCCCAGATCCGTCCCGGTGATATGGTCGGCTTCTACAGCCCCTGCGGTCACGTCGGCATCTATATCGGCGGCGGCAAGTTCATCCATGCGCCTCAGACCGGTGAACTGGTCAAGATCGCGGACCTGAGCAACCGCAACAATCTGACCTGCATCCGCAGATTCACGGGCGCTGTACCGAATATGGGATAAGGGAAGATGCCATAATTGTCAAATCCATGCCCTTCGCGGGATCGCGAAGGGCTTTTTGCATGAAAAAGTCGTCAGGTGTTTCCATTCTCCCGTATAGGTGATATAATACCCGTATGAATATTTTGAAGAACAAAAGAATATGGATCGGAGCAGTCGCAGCCATTCTTTTGGCAGCCCTGTTCTTTTTCGTGTTGCACATTTCCGGCGGAATAGGCAGTCCGATCCGGACGGAGATCCCGACCCTGCTCATACCGGATGAACCCGCTGAGACCCCCGTTCCCGTCGAGACGGCAGCACCCGCTGCAACGTCCGAACCTCTCGTGACGGACGCGCCGACTCCGGAACTTACGGCTGAACCCGGTCCGACTCCGGTGACCTATCTTCTGACCTTTACCGGCGACTGTACGCTTGGTTCCCAGAATGGGAGCGAGGCGTCCTATACCTTCCAGGGCGTCGTGGGTGAGGATTACGGATGGCCTTTCCGTCTGGTGCAGGATTATTTCGCCAACGACACCATGACGCTCGTGAACCTTGAAGGTACGTTCACGACCTACGGCGGCAGAAGCAACAAGACGTTCACGTTCCGAGCCGATCCCCGTTTCGCAGCCTGTCTCACCGAAGGTTCCGTGGAGGCCGTTTCGGTCGCGAACAATCACTCGGAGGATTTCGGACACCAGGGATTCTCCGATACGATGGACACGCTGGATAAGATCGGCATCAAAGCCGCGACGTTCACGGATCCGCTGGTCTTCACGACCGAAGACGGGTTCAAAATCGGCGTGATCGCAGGATACTATCCCAGTGTCGACGGTCTGAAGAAGCAGTATGACGCCTGCATGGAAGATAAATGCGACATCGTCATCGCCGCGATCCATATGGGCAACGAATACTACTATCATCCCACGGGCGGTCAGAAGTCCATCGCGCATGCCTGCATCGATATGGGCTGCTGCGCAGTCATCATGCATCATCCCCACGTTCTGCAGCCGATCGAATACTACAAGGAAAAGCCGATCGCCTATTCTCTCGGCAACTTCTCTTTCGGCGGCAACGTGAATCCCAGGGACAGGGACACCGCGATCCTGCAGCTTCCCGTGATCAGGGATCCCGAGGGCACGGTCACTTTAGGAGAACTGAAGATCATACCCTGCTGTCTGTCCAGCGGTCCCAGGAACAATTATCAGCCGATCCCCCTCAAGGAAGACGATCCCGCGTACGCAAGGATCCTCAGCAAGCTTGACGGGACCTATGCGGTGAACGACATCGCGCTGCATCCCGACAAGACCGAAGCACCCGAGGAGACTCCCGAGCCCATCGTCACGCTGAAACCGTCCAGAACACCCAAGAAGACGCCAGAACCGTCCGATGTGACGCCCAAGCCTACCGCTTCAGGATCAGATCCTACACAGCGACCTTCCGAAACGGCTGAACCCAAACCCACGCCCGGGCCTACACAGAAACCTGATGAGACTGAGACTCCTGAAGATACTCAGACGCCGCAGGATCCGGATCCCACGCAGGCTCCACCCGAACCCACGCAGGCTCCGCCTGCTGAAACGACGCCTCCCGGAGGAGGAGAAGATCCGGATCCCGGTCCCGGAGGCGGCGGTGACGACAGCGGCAGCGAAGACGGAAACGAAGGCTGAAACAGGAGACAGGTAAAGTAAAATGACTGAAAGCAAAAAAAGAAGACGTGATTCCAGAAGCGGAAACGGAAAACGCTCATGGATCATCGTGTGCATCGCTGTCCTCTGCATCGGGCTCCTCGGCCTCGGCGCATGGCTCTATTATCCTCATTACCAGTTCGGACAGAGGGAGAAAGCGCTTGAAACGGCCCGCAGCTTCGTGGAGGCCGGCGATCTGGATGAAGCCGACAGGATCCTTGCGGATCTGCTGGAAAAAGATCATCCCGGTGCGGCAGAACTGGAAGACAGGATCGAACACATCCGCGCCGACAGACTGTATGAGGCGGGAAAATACGATCAGTCTCTGGAATACGCACGAGAGCATGAGTTCTCGCAGGAAGAGATCGACGCGTTCGACAAAGCAGACCGTTATCACAAGGCTCTGGATCTTGAAAAGGACGACGCGACGCTCGAATCCGCCCGCCTCATGTTCGAAGAACTCAGCGATTATGAGGACAGCGCTGTGAGAGAGCAGGACTGTGCCAGAAGACTGAAGATCCTGGAAGCCGCAGCCTATGCGCAGGCTTTCGATTATGAAAAAGCCCTGAGGACCCTGAAGGAAGACCCTCTGACGAAAGATGATCCCGACGTCGAGCGCTATCCCGAAGAACTGGCGGCCCACCTGGAAGAGTCCCGCGAGGAATACAGGGACAGGATCGCAGCCGGGTTCTGGTACAACGCGGTGCTCGGTAACGACGGTGCGAAAGTATACGGCCTCGAACTGCATCAGGACGCTTCGAAACTTACGGGCAGCAGGATCTTCTCCGGTCCGTTCACTGCCGCGTCCCTGGATGAAGGGAACGTGCATTTTTCCGGATATGCATTCGCCGGACAGGAAGAAGCGGAAAAGACGACTGGCGTCGCCGATGTCGCGGTCGGATTCAACCACGTGCTTCTGCTCACGCAGGACGGCACGGTCAAAGCCTTCGGCCAGAATCAGTTCGGGAAACTTGAGACCGGGGAGTGGAAGGGCGTGAAAGACGTCGCTGCCGGCGTGTACCACAGCGTCGCTCTCCTGTCGGACGGGACCGTAGTGTCGATCGGATCGGATCATCTGGGACAGCTCGGTACGCAGGAATGGAAAGACGTCGTCGAAGTATCCGCCGGACTGAACCACACGCTCGGCCTGCGCGCCGACGGTACGGTCGTTTCCTGCGGAGACAACAGCTTCGGACAGTGCGAGACTTCCGAGTGGAAGGAAGTCTGCAGGGTCTATGCGGCCGGCAACAATTCCTACGCGCTGAAAAAGGACGGAACGGTCCTGGCCTGCGGGAACAATGAAGCCGGGCAGTGCGCTGTGGAAGCTCTTGAGAGCGTCATCGATCTCGCACCCGGAGGATGGAACCTGACCGCTCTGCACAGGGACGGCACGATCTCCTTCATCGGTCTGTCAAACTTCGGACAGGACGCTGTTAGCGGTGATACAGCTCTGAACCGTTATACGCTGGAAAGAGGTTTCGCTCAGAAGAAAACGGACAGCGGTCATTATGAATTTGCGCTCTGGCCCGAAAACAAGGAGTGGGGGCCCTGGTTCTACGGATCCACCGACCTGTTCGTCGAGATCACACTCAACTACAGGGAGGACTGCAGGAGCCGCTTCTATATCTCGCACATCATGACGCCCGGAGGGACCGAACCCATCGTGGACGGCCTCTGGTCCGACAACGGCAGAGCCGTCACGCAGCCCGTACGGCTCGCGCAGAAGTATCAGGCGATATACGGACAGAACTGCAATTACTGGACGGATCCCGAAAACGACAGAAGAGGACCGGATATCCGTGGCGGTGTGGTCAAAAAGAAGAACATGGGTCCTGATTTCATGTATTTCGACAAGGACGGCCAGCTTCTGACCTGCTATGCGCGTCAGGAACAGCTGAAGTTCGAAGACGTGGAGAAGATGGAGACCGAACATGTCTACGGCTTCGGACCCATCATGCTCCATGAGGGAGAACCTGCTACCGTTCAGCATATGCAGGGAAGCAATCTGTACGGTACCAATCCCCGCAGCGCTATGGGTGCACTTGAGACCGGCCATTACGTCGGCATGGTCGTCGACGGACGCAAACCCGGCATCTCGGTCGGCGTGAACCTTTCCAGACTCACGGAAGAGTTCCAGGCCTGCGGATGCAGGGAAGCCTACAACCTCGACGGCGGCCAGTCTTCCTGCATGCTGTTCCTCGGAGAACAGATCACGAACCACAACAATGAATCCGCTTTCAACGGACAGAGGCCCATCCCCGACATGATCATCTTCGGGACCTCCGATCTGTGCAAGAGCGATAAGAAATAAGTTCCGGACCCTGAACTGGACGTTCAGGGTCTTTTCATGTAAAACACGTATGAGAAGACATTTTCGGGAAAACGGGGGAAGAGATTTTTAGAATTTTGTGTTTTTTGTTGATTTTTATCCGCAGTACTGGTTTTAGTATTCGAACAGGTATACAATGATATTATTGTTAAGCAAAACAGAGGAGTTGCCATGTCCAACGAAGAAAAAGTTCCGGTTCCTGAACAGGAACAGCAGCAGAAAGCACCTGCTCCGCGCGGCAGAGCGTTCGATCTGGATATCGACGTAGCCACCGGCGCCGAAAGAAGAAAGATCATCATCGGCCTGACCTGGCCTGCATTTGCCGAGAACGTTCTGGCGTCTCTCGTGAACATGGTGGACACCATCATGGTCTCTTCTCTGGGGACCGCTGCGATCTCGGGCATCAACCTGGCTGTTCAGCCCCGCTTCATCATGCTGTCGGTATTCATGGCCATGAACGTGGGATGCACAGCGCTCGCAGCCCGTTTCAAAGGGGCAGGGGACAGGCAGGGAGCAAACAACGTGCTACGTCAGTCCCTGATGCTCTCCGCTTTCCTGTGCGTCATCATCGTCGGCATCATGCTTGTCGCCAACCAGCCGCTTATCCGATACATCGCGGGTCCTCAGATCGCCGAGAACACGATCCAGAACGGCATCGATTATTTCTTCATCCAGATGGTCGGATTCCCGATGACGGCTCTGACATTTGCGATCAACGCCGTTCTCCGCGGCGTCGGAAACACTCGCGCGGCTTTCTACAACAACTCCGTGGCCAACCTGGTGAACGTAGTCCTGAACTATCTTCTGATCTATAAATCCCGCACGATCTCCATTTTCGGGGCAGCCATCCCCATGTGGGGCGCAGGACTCGGCGTGGTTGGCGCGTCGCTGGCCACTGTCATCGGACAGGGCGTCGCTCTCATCATGGGCCTTTCCGTTGTCCTCAGCGGTACGCAGTACGTGCAGCTTTCCTTCCGTGCGAAGTGGAGACCGGATTTCTCTCTCATCGGCAGGATCATGCGCATCGGTCTTCCCGCCATGGTGGAACAGCTTTTCATGCGCGTCGGCATGATGATGTATACGACGACCGTCACTCGTCTGGGAGACGATTCCTTCGCCGCGCACGTCATCGCCAACAACATCCAGCAGCTCTCCTTCACGACAGGCATGGCTTTCGGTACCGCTGCGACCACTCTGACCGGTCAGTCCCTTGGCAAGAAGAAGCCGGAACTGGCACGCCTGTACAACCGCGACATCTGCATGATGGCCATGGCCGTATCCGTTCTGATCGGCGTCGGCCTGCTGACTCTCGGTCACCAGCTGGCACATCTGTATACGAAGGAACAGACAGTCATCAATCTTGCCTATCAGGCGCTGACCATCGTGGCGTTCGCACAGCCCTTCCAGTCCGCCAGATTCGTCTTCACATCGGCTCTGCGAGGTGCTGGCGATTCCCGCTTCACAGCAGTCATTACTCTGATCGGCATCCTGATCGTACGTCCCCTTGTCAGCAAGCTGACGGTGGATGTGCTCTCGCTCGGACTCATCGGCGCGTGGATCGCCCTGATCTCCGACCAGATGACATGCTTCATACTTGCCATCATCCGCTACGCACGGGGCAAATGGGCCGAACTCAAGATCTGAATACACCATCACAGAAGAGACGGAGAACAGTTCTCCGTCTCTTTTTTGATGAAAAATGAGAAGACATGAGAAAGGCGCGGCCCAAAAGCCGCGCCTTTGCGTAAGGTTCGGATCAGTCTACGATCCCGTCGAGAGCCATGAGCGCGCAGGCATAAACTGCGCAGCCTTCCAGCCAGGCTGGGATATACAGGAATTCGTCCGGAGCATGCGCACCGCCATGATCTTCAGGGATGAAGTCGGGACGTTCGCGCATGGTAGGCATTCCGGGTCCGTATGTGATGGCGTTCGGAAGGACGCGGGAATAGGTGCCGCCGCCCATCGTATAGGGAGCGCGGTCGTCACCTGTGATGCCTTTATACAGTTCCTGGAGAGCAAGGATCTTGGGATCGTCTCTGGAGATGAATACGGGAGCGCCCGCATGGATGCCTGCAGGTTCGAAACCCAGGCTTCTCGCGTATGATTCCATGGACCTTACGTTCTCGTCAGCTGCAGCGGCAAGACTGAGACGGCAGTCGATGGACAGTGAGATCGTGCGGCCTTCCGTTTTCGCTACGCCGCAGACCATCGTGGTCTTTCCTGTGTCGGGATCTTCGCAGGCGATACCGGCGTTTCCGCCGTAATAATCGGACGTCATTTCAGCCAGGCCTTTCGCCGCTTTGGCGCTCTGTCCATCCAGCGCCCCGGAAACGCTGAGCAGCGCTGCGAGGAGGTGGATCGCGGATATGCCGGCCTCGGGGCTTGCGGCATGTGCGGCTTTGCCCTGTACGTTCACGGTCGTGATTCCCTCTTTCGTATCGATCGTGAAGCGCTCCTTATCATCGGGGAAGTCTTTCTCCACGGTCTCGATGAGAACAGCAGGATCAGAGAGACGCAGTTCCGCCTTTGCATAGGGAGGGACCATGTTGGGTACTTCTCCGCCGGTGAAGGAAAGGATCTGATCACCGGCACAGATCGTCACGCTGCCTCCCATGGATCCCTTCTGAGCGTAGTTTACGGGGAAGGAGGCGTCGGCAACGAGGGAGACCTTCGGGCAGATGTGGTTTGCGGTATAGTAGCGGAAGTCTTCCATTCCTGTCTCTTCCGAGCAGCCCATCAGCAGACGGATCCCGTGCTTCTTTGGAAGCCCCCATTCACGGAGCATCTTCATGACATACAGACCCAGGATCGCCGAAGCCTTGTTGTCGGAGACGCCGCGTCCGATCAGGAAGTCGCCTCTGCGGGTCGCTTCATAGGGAGGGAAGACCCATTTGTCGCCTTCGGGAACGACGTCGAGATGCGCGGCGATGCCGATGGCGTTCGTACCGTCACCCAGTACGGCTGAACCGCAGTAGCCTTCATGGTCTTCGACCTCGAATCCCATATCAGATGCACGTTTCAGAGCGAAATCCAGCATGGTGCGGCATTCGGGCCCGAAGGGGGCTCCGGGAACACCGAGATCTGCGCGGCTCACGGAACGGATCCTCGCAAAGGACTGGAGATCCGCGATCATTTCTTCTTTGTGCGCGGCGATCCAGCCACGTGCTTTTTCGAAAGTTTCCTTATCCATCCTGTTTCTCCTTTATTTTTCAGTCAACAGACGCTGCATATCTTCGGGCAGCGGATCTGTGAAGTGCAGTTTCTCGCCGGATAGAGGGTGAGTGAGATAGATCTCTGCGCTGTGCAGTGCCGGACGGGAGATCAGCTCGGGTTCTTCTTTGCCGTACATGAAATCTCCCGTCAGGGGATGACCGAGTGAAGCCATGTGGACACGGAGCTGATGCGTACGACCCGTATAGGGGACGAGATACAGCAGAGACCGTCTCCCGTGGACGGAAAGAACTCTGTACAGCGTGCGGGAAGGAGCGCCGTCCGATCTGACTTCGCGTTTGACCGTTTTGCCTGCCATACGCGCGATCGGTCTGTCGATGATGTTCTCGCGCGGAAAAGGCACGCCCTCGCATACGGCAAGATAGGTGCGGATATAATCCGGTGAATGCATCTGCCTCTGCAGCAGGTCGTGCATGTGTCCGTTCTTCGCGACGATCAGCAGTCCGGTCGTACCTTTATCCAGTCTTGAGACCGGATGCGCGGCAAGGTGTTCAGGAAGATGACCGTGCAGATAATTCTCAAGAGCGTCTTCCCGTCCTGGCCGTGCGTGGATCGGCACGCCCGCCGGTTTGGACACGACAAGAAAATCCTCGTCCTCATAAAGAATCCGAAGTGGATAATCGACGCCCGGCGCTCTTTTCTGTACCAGGGGATCGTCCAGGCGCACGGTCACGACGTCTCCGGTGTGTGTCACGGCATTCGTATGGACGCGCACACCGTTCAGACAGATCCCCATGTCCTGGAGCTTGATATGGTTCAGGAGCGACCAGGAAAGCTGGAGAGGGCCGCGGCAGATGGCACGTACGCTTTGTCCGTCTCTTTCGGAAGGGACGGTGTATGACAAGATTCTCATGAGACCTCCGGATCGTATCCATTATAGCATGAATCTGGCCCCAGTGACAGTTCCGGGAACAAAAGGAAAGATCATAACCGGATGATAGTGTTTTTATGACAAGAAATGATTGACTGTAATCGCTTCTTTTTTTTATAATAGCAGTATGTAATCACTAGGAGGCTCCCGTGAAAAAAACCATTGTTTGGATCCTGATCACCGTTATGCTCGCATCCGCACTGTCCGGCTGTTCGATATTCCCCGAAGAGGAAGAACCGCTGCCGGTGCCGGTTGCAAAGAATCCGGAAGTCGTATATATCACGACGCCCGTTGCGAGAGGAGACCTGATTGACTCCGTGACTTTCAGCGTACGTCTCGTTGCTGTCGAAACTCTGGACGTCATGTTCGACAATGACGGCCGTCTGGAACAGATCCATTGCGAGGTAGGGGACCGCGTCAAAAAAGGCGATGTCCTGATGGAACTCGAAAATCAGGACGCTCTGTTTGAACTTCAGCTCGCGGATGTGGAAATGGAAGCCGCCAAGATCCAGTACGAATACGTGACTTCCCGCAACCATCCTGATTCCAACGCCTATAAGATCGCCGAACTGGAGTACAAGAGCAAGCAGCTGAGCTACGACAGGCTGAAAGCCCAGGTCGAGCAAAGCTATCTGTATTCTCCGATCGACGGTGTCGTGATCTGGCGTGAAAAGGAACTGGAAGCAGGCGACTTCGTGGAGAAGCTGACGCGCATGTTCACGATCGCCGACACTTCTTCTCTTATTGCGGAGAGCGGATACAACGAGGACAAGCGCCTGAAGATCGGTCAGGAAGTAGATATGGTCATGAATTCCACCGGTCTCAGGATCACCGGTACGATCGCGCATCTGCCCGGACAGACGATCGAAGGGACAGATAAAAAATACAACAAGATGCTGATCGATCTGAAGGACGAAGATCAGGAACGCATCGCAGACTACTACGGACAGTCTTTGGGGGGCACGATCTGGTTCGACCGTTACGAAGACGTCCTCTACATACCCGAATCCCTGATACGCACGGAAGGCAAGGACAATTATGTCCGCGTGCTCAAGGACGGAGTCGTGAGCGAAGTCAAAGTGGATGTAGGTGCTCATGTCAAGGGCAATGCCGTCATCCTTTCGGGCCTCTCCGAAGGGGACGAAATCATCGCTCAGGATTGACGCATATCGAAAAGCGGACTTTTGTCTGCTTTTTCCTTTTTTGAAAGGTTACGGTTTTCCCAATGTTCTTTTTCGTTCGTTCCAAGATGATGAGCCGGAGAGGGCTGATCGCATGTCTGCTTCTCGGCTGTCTTCTGGCTTCCGCCGTCATCTGTAGCATCCCCATGTATACGGATGCCATGCTGCAGCGTCTTCTCGTGCGGGATCTTGCCGGCTATGAACAGAACTATCACGTCAATCCCGCGAGACTGACCCTCACGCATAATCTCGAGTATCAGACGGAAACGGGTTACGATCTGTATCTCGGTGAGAGAGACTGGCTGGACACTGAGGATTTTGATGAGCTTGGAATGGACCTCTGGGACAGGACCTGTGTCCTGACGATGAACGGACTGCGCTTTAAGAACGTGAATGCGGAAAGCCGCCGTTTCACTCCCGTATCCGTGTACAGCCTGACCGGCGTTGAGAAATGGATCAAGGTCACCGCGGGAAGACTTCCCGAGCCCGGGCTCCGAGAGGATGGATGCTATGAGATCCTGATCCAGGCGAACACTCAGAAGCATCTGGGCGTGGCGCTCGGTGAAACCTACATCATACAGGACTATGCCCGTATCCTCAAAGGGGACAACCGTGTCCGGATCGTCGGGATCTTCGAACAGGCAGACGGTGCGAATCTCTGGAATTTTGCCAACTATGAAGATTATTTTCTCATGGATGCGGAGACCATGCGGAACGATTTCATCGACCGCTGCCGCAAAGTCACTTCCGTATCGTGGATCTATCATCTCGATTACACGAGCCTGAAGGTGGACGGCATCGCTGCCACGGGGGAGGCGCTCACGGATCTTACGGAGACTTTCTGCGTACCGTTCGAGAAGCTTCTGGATTTTCCTGCGGAAGAAGTCATCCGGACCTTCATCACAAGGGAAAAGCAGCTCCGCATCATGCTCTGGGGACTGAACGTTCCCGTTCTCGTCATGCTCGGACTGTATCTGTTCATGGTCGCACAGCTCATCGTTCAGGCGGACTCGGGCGAGCTTTCCGTGCTTTCGAGCCGCGGAGCCGGAAGGATGCAGCTTTTCAGGATCTACTGGCTGCAGAGTCTTTTCCTCTGCGGAATCTCACTTGCGGCCGGGCCTTTCCTTGCCTGGCTCTTCTGCAGGATGCTGGGAGCCGTCCCCGGTTTCTGCGACCTGGCGGACAGGGTCGGCCTTCCGATCGAACTGGCGCCCAGAGTATGGATCTATGCCGGAGCGGCTTTCTTGTTTACCATGACTTTCCTGCTCCTGCCCGTGTTCCGTGCAGCGGGACGTTCGGTCGTAGAGAAGAAACAGGAGAACGCCGCCAGATATGAAAAACCTCTGTGGCAGAAGTTCTTCCTTGATTTCGCCTGTCTTGCGGCTGCGCTGTACGGCCTGTACAGCTACGGACTGCGTCAGGAGGGCGTAGAAGCCGTCGCATCCTCCAATCCGCTCGATGTTCCCGTGGATCCGATCCTTTTCCTGATCTCCACGCTTTTCGTTCTCGGCGCTGCACTTGTTTTCATCAGGCTGTACCCCTACGTCGTCCGTCTGTTCTTTACGATCGGCAGAAGGATCTGGAATGCTCCCGTCTACTCGGCGATGCTGACTACGGTCCGTTCGGGATCCAGAGAAAGATTCCTCATGCTCTTTCTCGCCTTCACTTTAGCCATCGGCGTCTATTCGGGTACGACTGCAGCAACTCTCAACCTCAACACGATGCGCCACGTGAGGCAGGAGACCCCCGTGGATGCACAGATCATGCTTCACTGGCCTTCACCTATCGCAATCAACGGGATAAGTCCCTTCGATCTCGCAAAAGGCGGGACAGGCTATGTGGAGCCTTCTTTTGAGAGAGTCCTTTCAATGGACGGAGTCACAGACGCAGCGAGGGTTCTTCTTCGGGAAGATGCCTATTCAAGAGCAAAAACGAGCCCCAACGCGCCGAAACTCCATGATCTCAAAGGCGCCGTCATGGTCTTTTATCCGGAAGAATTCGCTGACGTCGTGCATCCCGTAGCGGGCGTCCTGCATTATCCCGTCAGTGATTATCTGGCTCTCATGCAGGAGAACGCGAGCGGCGTCATCGTATCTGAGAACTACAGGAACACTTACGGACTGGCTGAGGGGGATGTCATTTCCTACCGCGTCGTGGAAGACACGATGGAAGGAAAACGCTCCTGGGGCTGGGTGGACGGTACGATCATGGCTTTCGTGCCTTCATGGCCGGGACTGGATCCTTCGGATCCTCACCAGGAATACTTCATCATCTCCAATTATCACTACTGGGATCTTTTCACACTGACCATGCCCTACAGCTACTGGCTGTCGCTGAAAGAAGGGGTGGACAGCGCTGAACTGCTGCGCGAGGCAGAAGAAGATCCCTATCTTACGATCGAATCCTTCACGTATCCTGTTACTTATGAGGAAGAGATGAAGTCAGCGGCGGAAGACCCGCTGCTCCAGGGCGTGAACGGAGGCCTGACGCTGGGATTCCTCGTCACCATGGGCATCACGGTCATCGGTTTCCTGCTTTACTGGTTCATGGTCGTACAGAGCAGGGAACTGCAGTTCGGCATACTGCGCGCCATGGGTCTGACGCGTGCCGAACTGATGGGTACGCTCCTCACGGAACAGATCCTTCTGTGTGCTGTTTCGATCGTCGCGGGACTCGTCATAGGAGGCATCGCAGGAAAACTGTACGTGCCTCTCCTGCAGCTGGGCAGTGATACGCTTTCCCAGAACCCGCCCTTCATGGTCTTTTCAAGAAGGACGGACTACGTCCGGCTGTACCGCTGGATCGGCGGTCTGTTCGCCGGCGGGATCGTCATGCTGATCCTTCTCCTGCGCAGGATGAACGTGACGCATGCGCTGAAGCTGGGCGAAGACTGAGTATGAAACGGGGATGACTTTTTCCCCCGAACGTACTATAATGAAACCAACATCTGCAAAAGGAGACCATCATGTTAGAAGAACTCAAAAAAAGGGTCTACAAGGCCAACATGGAACTGCCCCGCCACGGGCTCGTGACCTTCACCTGGGGCAACGTCAGCGAGATCGACCGTGAGACAGGTCTTTTCGCGATCAAGCCCTCCGGCGTCGAATACGAAGAACTCACGCCCGACGATATGGTCATCGTCGACCTGGAAGGCAATGTGGTCGAAGGCCATTACCGTCCTTCTTCCGATACGGCCACCCATGTGGAGCTTTACAAAGCGTTTCCTCAGATCGGCGGCATCGTGCATACGCATTCCCCCTGGGCCACGTCCTGGGCGCAGGCCGGCCTCGGAATCCCCTGCTACGGAACCACCCACGCCGATTACATGTACGGTGAGATCCCCTGCGTGCGCTGCCTGACCAAGGAAGAGATCGACGGTGCCTATGAGAAGAACACGGGCCTTCTGATCGTCGATTACTTCAAGGACAAGGATGTCGTCGCCATGCCCGCGGTCCTCTGCAAGAACCATGGTCCCTTCGCCTGGGGCAAGGACGCGATGGATGCCGTCTATCACGCTGTGGTCCTGGAAGAAGTCGCGAAGATGGCTGCCCGCTGCCGCATGATCAATCCCGACGTGCAGCCCGCTCCTCAGTCCCTTCAGGACAAGCATTATCTCCGCAAGCACGGCCCCAACGCCTATTACGGACAGGAAAAGAAATAATCCCGCAATCCACCTGAAGGCCCGGAATCTGTTCCGGGCCTTCTTTTCATTGACATCCCAACAGCAATTTGATATATTGAACCTGCAATCCATATCATACGCTGACAGGTGCCGGGCAGCGCAAGCTGGGCCCGGAGAATAGGGAAACAGGTGCGAATCCTGTGCGAACCCGTCACTGTGAAAGGGGAGTCCTCGCCAGTATGTCACTGGGAAACCGGGAAGGCGGCGCGGATGACGATCCGAAGTCAGGAGACCTGCCTGTCTGCAAGGTACTGCATGTCAGGGCTTATGCCCTGAGATAACGCCACGGGAAACTGGCGGGTACGGAAAGGCCGGAAACGTCTTTGTTCACTGGCTTATTCCTGTTTACCCTCCCGGTTCCCGGACGGAACAAATAAAGGAGGGTTTTTCCAATGAAGAACAAAAAGATCCTTGCTTTCGCGATCGCACTCGTCGTAGTCATCGCCGGATTCATCGGTGCCTGGCTCATCCTTCGCGACAAGCCCCAGGAAGGCACCAAAGCCGTCACGCTCGAAGTCGTGGACGACAAGGCCGCCAAGACCACCTATGCGCTGAAGACGGACGCGGAATTCCTGCGCGGCGTCATGGACGAAGCCAAGGCAAAAGGCTTCACCTATGAAGGCAGCGAAAGCGCTTACGGCCTCATGATCTCCCACGTGAACGGCCTGCGCGCCGATTATCAGCAGGACGGAGCTTACTGGGCCATTTACGTCAACGGCGCTTACGGTGAGTACGGTGCGGATTCGCAGCCCGTGGCGGACGGCGATACCTTCACCTTTGAGTACACCAAGGGATAAAGAATGAAGCCGTCGGTCAGTCCTGCCCGTGAAGTGGCGCTGCTCGCCTGCATGGTCGCTCTGCTCCATGTGGGGAAACAGGCTCTCAATTTCCTCCCGAACATCGAAGTCGTAACGCTTCTTCTGATCGTATACACGCTCGGTTTCGGCTGGAAGAGAAGCCTTTTGGTAGCTGTTGCCTTCACGGTACTGGAAATGACCGTATGGGCGATCCATCTCTGGGTCATCATGTACATCTACATCTGGCCCTTTCTGATCCTCCTTACGCATCTTCTGAGAAGGAACCGGTCCGTTCTCTTCTGGGCTCTGTTCTCCGCAGCGTTCGGCCTGTTCTTCGGGATGATGGCGGCCCTGCCTTATATCGTGACCATAGGACTGCCCGGGGCTGTCGCATGGTGGGCCTCCGGGATACCCTTCGATCTCATGCATGCGGGCGGTAATTTCGCACTTTGTCTCGTGCTCCACCGTCCGCTCATGTATCTGACGGACAGAGTCAGGGCCATCTTCCATATGGATGCTCCCGACCGGGGAACAGATGAAAACGGGGAAGGGGGCAACGGCCCCGATGCGGCCAAAAGCATCTGAGGATCGGAAATCAATATACCGGGAAGACGGTGCTGCAGAATGGAGCACCGCCTTTTCTTTTCTCGGAATTAGGTGTATACTTGTTGAAAATACAGCTGATGCGCTTATGCATCAGCGTACGGTACCGGAGGATTCAATGAAACGCTTCGCCTGGCTGGCTCTCGTCCTCGCAGTCATGTGTCTTCTTTCTGCGTGCGAGATCCCCGAACTCCCTATGGATATCGCTCTGCTCTTCGAGCCGGATACGACGCCTGGACTGCCTGCTTTCCAGATCGTGACGCCTACGCCCGAAGTCACGCCGACACCGGTGCCGACTCCCACACCGAAACCCACGCCGACTCCTACGCCTGAGCCGACTCCTACGCCCGAACCTACGCCGACTCCCGCACCGACGCCTACGCCGGATGACGGTACGCATCCCAATAAGATCAGCATCTACATCCCCAAGGCAGGAAGCAAAAACAGGGTCCGTCAGACCGAATTCACCAGCCCCTGGAAGAAAAAGCAGGATATCGACTGCTTCGAAGCGATCGCGTCGGATGCCGAGACTCTGGAAGGCCATTCCTTCAAGGAGATCTTCAACAAAGCCTGGGAAGCTTTCCCGAACCGCGAGGGATACAAGATCGGATATGAACTCCGTTATACGCTCAAAGACGGGACTGAGATCCGCTATTCCATCGTCACGCCTTCCGACATCAAAAAGACGGAATACATCGAATGCTGGCTCTACGACGACATCCATCAGAAGGCCGGTGTGCGCTATACGCATCTCTCCGACAAGGATATGAAAGACGAGACGCTCATTACGTCCATCAAACTCACCTGCGGGAGCAAGATCGCAGATGTCGAAGAGATCCATCTCAAAGCATTCATATACTGGGACAGCGCTCTCCAGTTCGATGAGAACGGCTATTACGTCGGTTCCCTGAGCCACGAGATCCAGATCAAGAAGTCATGAAGAAAAAGCTGATCATGATCGGCGGCCCCATGGGGATCGGAAAAACGACGGCAGGTGAAGCCTTATCGCTTCGCCTGCCGCGTTGCGCTTTCCTGGATGGGGACTGGTGCTGGACGTGGCGCCCCGATTGTGTGAACGATGAGACGAAGGCTCTTGCTGAGTCCAATATCAGACATATGCTGAATGCCTATCTGAAGTCGGATACCTATGAGAACATCGTTTTTGTCTGGGTCATGCATCTGCAGAAGATCTGGGACGATCTGCTTGAGGGATTGGATCTTTCCGGCTGTGAATTGGGCTGCTTTGCCCTTACGGCAGGAAAAGAAGCTTTTTCAGAACGCTTTCTCAAGGACGTACGTTCCGGGAAGAGAAAAGAAGAAGACCTTGAACCCGCATGGGCGCGCATGGGCCTGTATAATGACGTACAGGCCGTGAAGATCTCCACGGACGGCAAACTGCCCGATGAAGTAGCTGAAGCGATCCTGAGGGCAATGGAGGCGCAAGAATGAGACGTCTCACCGCATGTCTTCCGATCCTCGTGTGCGTTCTTCTGCTCAGCGGCTGCATGTCCCTGCCGCTCGGACAGGACAGTGTGATCCTGGATCCCGTTCCCACTGCCTACAGGAGCCCTTCGCCCGTGGCGTATACGCCGAGACCGGATCCTACGAAAACAGCTCAGACCTCCGTACCTCAGCCTACGGACGAGGCTGAATCCGTCACGCAGACTCCCGAACCCGAACCGACTCCCAGCCTGGCCGCATCCGATCAGCAGCCGCCTCTTCTATCCCGTGCCCTGGAAGAATCCGGACTTGATTTCCCGGATCTGACCGGGTCTCAGCTCGTCATGGTCTATCTTCACGGCGGCAAGAGCCAGATCTACTGCTACAGCAAGGAGAATGACGTCTGGCAGCTGAACCGTGACATTTCGTATCTTCGAGCATATGTCGGAAAAAACGGACTGAATGCGGAGAAGAAGGAAGGGGACGGAACAACACCTTCCGGACTGTATCCTCTCGTTTTCGCATTCGGGCATGACAAGGATGCGGATACACGTATGGAATACAGGCAGATCCTGGAAGGGACCTACTGGGTCAACGACCCGGAATCAGCATTGTACAACCAGTGGACTCAGCAGAAAGGCGAGGGACTGTGGGCCTATGCCGAAGATCTGCACAACTCCGGTATCCGTTATAATCTGGCTTTCGTCGTGGGATATAATTACGGGGAGAAGACAGTGGCCGGCGCCGGAAGCGGCATTTTTCTGCACTGCGGCGACTATGCCACAGACGGCGGCATCTGCATGAAGGAAGTCAACATGCGCAAACTGGGATCCTGGCTCGATCAGAGCGCTGCTCCGCAGATCCTGATCGCGGGACAGAACTGAACGCCGTGATCCTGAAATCCAAAAAAACAGCTGTGCCTGGACGCGCAGCTGTTTTTCTTGACCGTTCTCAGTTGATACGGATCTTCTCCTTTACGACGGTTTCCGTGTATCCGGAAAGATCCTGATACTCTTTCGTACAGTCGGGATCGTCATACTGGAACTGGACGTCGGTAGGGTAGAGGACGATAAAGACGGTGCCGTCCTTTTCTCCGAGATAATCGTAGCTGGGAAGGTTCTCGTATTCATAGGATTCATCGACGGCCATGAGGGTGAAGATATGCCCGCCGCGGAACTGGACGTAGTTTTTTCTGCTGTAGACGCCGAAACTGTCTGACGTATGCATCAGGACAGCCATATCTTCCCATTCAGGCTGATACTCTACGCTCGCCTTGTCCCCGCACAGCATGATCGTCCGTGAACCTGACGTATTCAGAACAAGGCTTTCTTTGACCAGATCGAACTGAGTGAACATCGCCTTATAGGAGGATGCCACTTCTTCGTCCGTGAAGTCGAACTGAACGTCCGTGGGGAAGTCTGCGACCAGGAGTTTGTCTCCTTCCCATTTTCCGACCACTTCGTAGCTGGGATTCTGGATCTCTTCTTCGGAAGTGAAGTCGGTCAGTTCGAAGCTGAAAAGGAAACCTCCGAATTCACGGTAGTAACTGGCCTGCTGGAAGAAGGCGACGGAATCGCCGTAGTCTACTGCTATATACTGACCTTTCCAGTCTTCGGGTATCTTTACGAGCAGACGGCATCCGCAGCAGTTCAGGTATCCGTCTGCAGGGATCGGTGTTGCTGCAGGCACTGCGGGGGTCTCTGCCGGTTTTTCAGTCTGTCGGGGCTCTTCAGTCGGAGCAGGCGTCTCCGCGATCGTCTGAGTCTCTTCGGGCTCAGGGAACTGTGCTGGCTCGTCCGTCTTTGCCGGCACGGGCGTCGGCAAGTTCACAGTTACTACGGGAGTTGTTAAGACAGTGCCCGTGGGTATGACGGGCTTGGGGAGTAGAGAATCGGTACGGGCAGCGCAGCCTGCCAGAAGGAGAACCAGC
>JAEEGL012020151.1_pt1 | contig 23372 bp, 20 predicted proteins | sample 9134231 | NCBI WGS metagenome assembly JAEEGL01 (sample SAMN16246548, study PRJNA631951) | gut metagenome | biome: gut microbiome; feature: rumen; material: fiber-attached | host: Bos | place: Iran: Karaj | collected 2018-10
CACAGACGCAGTGCGCCCAGGGAGGTTCGAACTCCCGATATACGGGTTAAAAGCCCGCTGCCATACCACTTGGCTACAGACGCATGATTATTTTGCTATTCTGCTTTCGTTTCTGTTTTCGTTTCATTACTGTTATCTCCTTTAATTATAGTACAGGCGAAGGGATTTGAACCCATACATTGAGCGGGTTTGAGCCGTTCTCCTCTTCCATTTGGGATACGCCTGCGTACCCGCACCAAGACTCGAACTTGGAAAAACTTGCTTCTGAAACAAGCGTGTATGCCATTTCCACCATACGGGCATAGGTAATACCCTGATTACGAAATGAGCCTGCCGAGTTGAGTAGGGTATTACAACATATGCAATGCCTTGCTTTGAAGTCGAGCCTGTCGAGACTTCAGAGGGATTGCAAACAGTACACCCGAAGGGACTTGAACCCTTAAAACCTGCATCCTTAGTGCAGAGCGTCTGCCTTTCCGCCACGGGCGCATATACGTCTATGTATAACATAGTACGTAAGTATACCCGAAGGGACTCGAACCCTCACGCCTTAAGGCAGCGGTTTTTAAGACCGTTATGTATACCATTTCCATCACGGGTACATGTAGTTAAGTTATTCAGTTGGAGTCGTAATCGAAGTAACAACATAACGGTTTCCTTTCATTTTTAGTTAAGCACTTCTGGTAATGTCAAAAGTGTTATAGTCTCTTATCTGTTCTTTTATATCTTCAAGACGCATCATATCGCCATGAGATATACTTTCTCTTTTATATACTGCCTGTCCATGTTTCTTGTAATTAAATGCACACATAGGACAAGAGCAATGTATCTTATTCTTTGAATACTGATGAAGGTTATTATACCAAAGACAACCTATGTTCCTTACATTATTGTCTGTCTTACGCTTTGAAATAGCCTTATGAAAATCCTGCTTTCTTCTGTTTCCTCTTTTGGGATTTTTATGAAGAACAGTTTCGTGAAGAGTAGGCAGAGGTTCCTCTGAGGATTCTTCCTGCATAACCTTATCTCCCCAATACTGTACTTCCCACTTAAAAGGGAAATAGTTCGGATTATCATTATCGTTTTCATTAAGCAGTCTTTCAAATTCAGCCATATAATAACCTCTCTTATTTAATTATTCCGCAAGTAGGACTCGAACCCACAATCCACTGCTTACAAGGCAGTTGCATTAGCCAATTATGCTATTACGGAGTGCCTACAGAAGGAATCGAACCCTCATTAGCTGATTACGAAACAGCCGTCTTACCGTTAAACGACACAGGCATTTGAGTAGCGGGTACGGGATTCGAACCCGTGTCTTCGGGTTATGAACCCGACGAGGCTGCCTCTCCTCTAACCCGCAATAATGATTTTAAAAACAACACGATACGTTTGGTTATTGTCTGCTTACAAGGCGGATTTTTCCTAAAAGTTGCTGTATGTATCGTTATACGTAATGCCTGCGAAGTAGGAATTACATAAAGTAGGAATGACCGGACTTGAACCGACACAGACTACATCCCAAATGTAGTGGGCTACCAATTACCCAACATTCCTATATAGGGAACTCTGCATAGAACCATATTACCAATGTATGATATATGTCTGATGGTTTTCAAGGCACAAACTACGACATACATATAACAATTGGGTTACTGTTCAGTAGATATTCCCTTTACCTTAACTTGTTTTATAAGAGAGGTTGCTGATACGTGCCTTTAATCCACCCTGTAGGAATCGAACCTACGCCCTTCGTATAATATTACGACGCTCTGCCACTGAGCTAATGGTGGACTGACGGATTGCTCCGTTCTTTTATTTACATAATGCTTTCAAGGACTTTTGCAACAGGTCTGTACCTTTCGGTAAGAAGTGTTGCAACAAGTGCCTTAACAGGGTCAAGTTCGTTACTCATAGCCATCTTTAAAAGTGACTGTGAATATCCGGAAAGCAAGATAACTCCCTGCTTATTATATGTAACAGGTATGGTTTTCTTTACGCTGCCACATACATTCCAGAAGATAAGTTTAGGAAGGTCATAGCCATAACGACTATACTTTGCCTTTACTGTCTCCATTACAGGAATGTTATCACAACCTTCATCAAACTGCATATCGGATATGATAAGGATATTTGCAGGCATATCTGCCTGTGTATAACCGTTCTTTACAGCCATATTAAGAATGGTATCGAACACATTCATAAGGTCTGTATTCCAGCAGTCTGCTTCACGATATGCACGGTGAAGTGCGTCACGAAGCGTCTTGTAAGAGGAAATATCTACAACCTTAGTCTCACGACCGAAGGTTAAGAACTTATCCTTGAACATACCGTTATTATGCTGTGCCATATAGATAGCAAGAGCAGTTGCTACGTCAAGAGGAGTACCCGTCATAGAACCGGAACCGTCTCTTACGACTACCGTATCCTTTACATCATATACAGGCAAAGCCTTCCAGAGTTCTTCAAGCGTAACGTCAACGTTAGCAGTACGACCGTACTTACGCACGATTTCATCACAGGAAAGAACGCCTGCGTTAATCTTTACACCTTCCTCATTGTTAGTGAGGGATGCAAGATACTTCATACGTCTTGCCATGTCGTGACGCATAAAGGCTTCCTTATACTTAAGGTTAGCCTGTGAAGGAACTGCATTGTAATCCACTTCGCTCCAATCGTTTGCGGCAATCTTGGTTTCAACTACCGACAGATACTTACGAAGTGAAGCAAGTGTCTTTCTGTACTCCTTGTAAGACATCTTTAAAGCACTGCAAAGAGCCTTTGCAGTATTACGTGTCTGTGAAGAAGATGTGTTAAGTGAAGGCATCCACTTTGCAAGTAAGGATACCGACTTATTTTCCTTCATAGCAGAAATATCCGCATTTAATTGTGCAGAAACAAGTCTTATCACAGCAGTTTTAAGGCCGGAATGGAATAATACAATTACATCATCCCATCTTCCGTATTCTGCGATAAGAGGAAGCACTGCTTCCGCAACACGCTTGTCATTCTGAGCAAGCCAATCAAAGCAAGCCCTGAAGATTGCTTTTTCACCTGCACCGCCTCTGCAATCCCTTAAATAAAAGAGATAGATTACGGCAAGTGAAGCACACTCCTTATAAGCCGCCTTAAACATCTGTACTGCCATAGCAGTATTGTAACGAAGGGCGGAAAGTTCGAAGTTCATATCGGTAAGCGCACTGCCTGTTGAACGATAAGCCAATGCTCCGTTATCTGTTACCGAATACTTCTGATTTACAGTTGTTTTTAAGTCTTCAAAAAAATCTCTCATTTTTTTACACCTTTCCACGATACATGTTTTTCTCTCCAAAATAAGAATTTGATTTGATTGCTGTACGTATCGTTACATATATTAGATAAAATAGTGTTTAAATTTGGTACGATTTTTAGGGGGTTATTTTTATTTTTTTTTACACGATACTTTTTGTTATCTTTATCAGAGAAGATGTTATATTGCTGTAAGTATCGTTATAAGTGGACAAAGTAGGACTCGAACCTACGACCGTCCGGTTATGAGCCGGATGCTCTAACCAACTGAGCTATTTGTCCAAAATACTCGTTTTGAAAGTGGATAGTCGGTGCTGCCCCGACCTCTCCAGTTTGGAAGACTGGCATATTCGCTGATAATACGATACCCACATACGTTAAAGGATTTTCAGGAGGCATAGCCTTAACTTGATTTGTATTAAGACTATGCCTCTATCTTTATCCTTAAATACTTCCAATGAGATTCGAACTCATATCTTAGGAGTGAGGTTCCTACAACCTAACCATTAGTCTATGGAAGCAGATATTGTAAAGGTATTACAGATTACATTTATAGGGTGAACAGTAGGATTTGAACCTACGGCGGGATTTCTCCATCGAGTTCACAGCCCGACGCAATCGACCAACTCTGCCATATCCACCATATTTGAGAACAACGGCTGTGATGCGGTACTCGAAATCGCACTCTCTGTCTTACGACAGGTTTCTGCCACTTAAATTTAATCTCAACCTTGTCATTACACCTCACGATGTAAGACTTCAGTTCTCGAAGTGATTCCACGGGGATTCGAACCCACGATTTTAAGATTGAAAATCTTACGAACTGACCTATTATTCGATGGAACCATAATGCTACTTTCTGTTGCTTGGCAGTAGCCGCCTTCAGTTTTTAAGCTGCTCGACTTTCACGAGGCTCAAGCTATGCTACGAGAGCGTGTCCAATGAGAGACTCGAACTCCCAACTTCCGTCTTGTAGGGGCGGCACTCTTCCGGTTGAGTTAATCGGACATATTTACAACATTCATTTATCTTTTATTCCTTGTACTTGGGACGTATTGTGATAAATAATGTTGAGCTGTTCATAATAACAGGTTGCTATCCTGAGAGCTTCCCTTGCGTTTTCAGCCCACGCTTTATAACTCACGAATCCTATGGGAACATGGATACATGTGGGACTCGAACCCACGACATTCGGTTTGCAAAACCGACGTTCTCCCAACTGAACTAATGACCCATATTATTCATAAAGTTCAAATCAATGCTTAAGCCAGTGACCGAACCTGTCCGCTACTCATTCATCTTTTGTCGAAAGAATCCTCACCCATGTATACCCGAATGGCTCAATCTCTCTCATTTTCACGTAATATGAGTGGAACTTATGGGATTTGAACCCATGACCCTATCCTTGCAAGGGATATGCTCTCCCAACTGAGCTAAAGCCCCATATATGAGGGAAACACGGCTTCAAAAACCCTCTCTGCTACTCTCGGACTAAGGTTTTGCTGATTACCCATTATCCTACTATTGCAGTTCACTTCAGCAAATCATCTTGTCATCGTGTTTTTTAAGCGACGTATACGGGACTTGAACCCGTGACCTTCTGCGTGACAGGCAGATATGCTGACCAACTGCACCAATACGCCGATAATATATAAAAACGGTTCAGTAGGACTCGAACCTACATTCAGCTTTCCAGCCGTCTTAATCCATTAGACGATGAACCTCTACAAAATGTCGTATGTCCTAACGCCAATCTGTAGCCATATTCCTTGCTATTTATCTTGGACTTTGACTTATAGTTTGGAATGATGTCCCCTGTAGGTTTTGAGCCTACGACCTTCTGGGCTTCAACCAGACGCTCTACCTCTGAGCTAAGAGGACCGGATAAAGTCTGAATCAGCCTTATCCGTAAATCGCTTGTTCATATTTATTTGTCCTTTCATATTTAATGCTCTTTATAAGAGTGAGCGGTTATTGCAGGGTTCGAACCTGCGACCCACGGTTTAACAGACCGTTGCTCTACCAACTGAGCTAAACAACCATATATAATCTCCTTTATCTAAATATAAAAATCGTCCGTAGTTTTTCTTGTTCTACGGACGACTCTGTTATGGAGGGGTATGAGAGATAGCGTATGTTGCTTACTTAAAAATCTCCCGCCTGCATATAGAGATGTCCGTATGATTATCAAGATGTCCCAAATCTTCTGTTGGGACTATTTCGGCGTATGCAAAACCAAACGTATCATTGTACGCCTTACCGTTCATATTCTGTTTTGCATTACCTAATCTGAACATTTCCATATCCTTTCGTGGGAGGAGGCTTCCCACCTGTCCTATCTTGGTAGAATAGGTGGCGTATCACAAACCTTTTTACATAAGTTATTTTGTATCTATCGCAATGCCCCGCTTTGAAGGTGAGCCTGTCGAACCTTCAAGAGGATTGCTTACATATAATAGATAAAAAAGTGTTTAAAAACGTCACGATTTTAAATGTCTTTTTGAAAAATATTTTTAAAAGTTGTCACGAACACCTTCATAGAGTTCATTTAAAGCATCAACAGCAATCTGTGAGATAGGCTTTTCCAAAGCCGTAACCTTATCAACCTTACCTATTGACCTTGTATACTTGTTACCGTCAATCTCCAGAGTAATAATGTATTCACCATTATCCTCATAGAAATATCCTGTAATGTTATACTTTTCACTTCTTACGTTCATATAAAATCTCCTTTACTGCCTTTTTAATAGTTCCTGTAATAAATCCTTATCGGTATAATCCGTTAATGGCTTTGTATTGTAATGTTCCTGTACATCAGTCTTACAGGTATGATTTCCATACACAAGATAACATAAAGGAACTTTCAACACCTCGGAAATCTTTACAGCACTTACAAGTGTCGGTATGACCGTACCTTTTATATATCCGCTTATGGTACTCTGTGCTATACCGCTCTTTTGTGAAAGCCAGTTCTGAGATTTTCCGCTTTTTTTTAATTCTGCTTTAAGCCTATTGCCAAAATCCATAACGTCACTTTTTATATATCTGTGAACTACAGACACGCATTGTAAGTTCTCCATTATTTATAGTTACTGTGATGAAATCATCGGCAGCAATCTTTACAACATCAATATCTTCTCTGTTAAGAAGGTTATCTATCTCTTTCTGGGTATATGAGTAATCTTTATTCTCAATGTTTACTTCTGCCCTAAAATCAAAGGGCTTTAATCGTTCATTCAGTTGAAAAACGGAGTCCTCATATATGCCACCCGTTCTTATATCTGCTATAAAACGCTCCGTAACCTTTTTGGCACAAAACGTCTTATAGCAGTCAAAGACCGACATCTCAATAGGTAATATAGAGAAAAATACTGCAAATATTAAAATCCATCCGAACAGTTTATTTATATGTTCCATAAATGCTCCAATACTTAATCAAGGATATAGAAACTCTTGCTTCCATTACCTTTCTATTTTTACGTTGGTTATTCTAAAACTTGCACTTCCGACAGTATCGGAGTTTTGATAAAGACTGTAGCCGTTGTTGTATTCTATATTCATGTAATACGACATTTGAGAAAGAGAAGACATATTGCTCTCTGTAATGGTAAATGTTTTTGAGAAAGCAACATCATCATTACTTGTTCCATTCACATCTTCACCGTTTAATCGCAGGAACGTCCACATTCCCACAACTTTTCCCGCCGAATAAATATAGTCTCGGAGATATTGTTTTCCCGATACGGTCAAATGTCTATATCCCGCATCATATGCCTTTTGAAGTTCTTGAACGTCTATAACATAAATAGTTCCTGTCTTCGTTTTATAAGATGTCGGATACTCACTACCACGGATTGATACGCTTTCACCAATATTTGTATTCTGATTATAAGGCGCATACGTAGGAGTAGGAGTAGGAGTGGGTGTAGGGGTAGCCGCAGTAAAATTACTACGCTCTATACCGATACTGCCCGATATCATCTTACCATTCATTACTGAACGTGTATAAGGCTCCTGTAAAGAAAGCAGTTTACCGTTTACCGATACTGCAGTTATGATACAGTAAAATACCGTATCTTCTTCATTTAAAGGAACCCAAGTATAAGTGATATTATTACGATATTCTACAGGTATAAGGTGATATATCTGTTCTGTGATATCACCTTCCCTCGGTATATCAGACCAACCTTCATTATATATATAGATATGAGTTCCGGTTATATATAAGAGTAAAGGAACATACTTTTTCATATCGTGTGATGCGTCAAGGATATGAAAGCATCCGAAAAACGTTTCGGAGATATCCGTTAAGTCACCTGTTCCTGAAATTTCGTGAGTAACCTTATCCGATACGGAAGCAATAGCAAAATCTACTGTGGCTTTTGCCTCTTTTTCATTTCGGTATTGTTGCTGTACCGATACATGTCTTACGTAAAAGACACTTAAAAATATAATCGCTATTACCGAATAAAAAATAGCCAAAAGATATTTCGTCATTTTACTACTACTCCACGTTTATAATGTCCGTATTTTAAGACTACATAGGCACATTTTGTAAAATCCAGTATATAGATTTCACGTCCATTATCATCTTTTACTATTGCTCCTGAGACTTCATCAATAAGAGGAGATGTATAAACCGCTTCATCCATCAATACGAAATCTTCTCCATAACCTTCATAACGCATATCATCAGGTATCATTCTCGTATCGGTCTTACCCGTAACCGAGATAAGATATGCTATATGATTTATGTCATATTCGATACTTGCTTCCTTTAACAACCGTCCTTCTTCCTGCATAACCTCAATAGGAACGATAAAGAGCAATATCGAACCGAGTATTACCAAAACGAATACGGCTATCTTCTGCATATCACAACTCCATAAACATCTGTAAAATCTGGTTCATATTCGCAATAGCGTTGATAAGCCACAGCAGGGCTATACCTGCTATGGCTACATCCGCTGTTGTACTTATTGTCATCAGTAAATCGTCCGACATATTACTTTTCCTTTGCAAGAACATAAGTGATTTCGTTATTCTTATCACGAACTACTTCGATGGAAAATCTTGCGCCCGGCTTAATATAAGCATCAGAATTCTTATACTTTCTGTCACCGTCTGCGGCAGTAGAACCTGTTACAATGGTTGATGCGTCAGTTATAGAAGCCTTATCAACAGCTTTGCCCATCTCATATTTTGACAGGTGCTTACCGGAACCGTTCTTACCCGTTGTGAATACGTAGATGATAATGTCTTCCTTTGTGGTCTTTACTTCATCAATAGCAGCATTAAGGTCTGTTCCGGAAATGGTCTCTCCGTCTGCCTTAACGATAGTTGAATCAAGCATACTCGAAAGGGTGTTCTCCATCTTGTTTGTACCTTTGTTGGTAGCCCATACGATGATACCGATAAATGACGCAAGAAGTACGAAGGATACGATAGTGATGATGATTGTTTTCATTGTTGAACTCATGGTTTTGCTCTCCTTTTATTATGATTAGTTTATATTAACGAGCCTATCCCGTTAATTTAGAATTTGAATGGGTTAATACCCGATAGCCCTGCCTGTATATTCAAACAGACAGGTTTTATTATTGTCAGACAATGTTACTTTAAATATGTCTGATTTATTGATGTAATGTGCAGATGTAGGAAGTGTGACATCTTTGATTTCCGATATGGTATAAGTACCGAAACCGTCCTTAATCATAATCGAGTCGAATACCTCAAAATTCGTCTTGATATAATTTATGGCAGCGGTTCCTGTAATCTCCTTGCCGTCAATCCATGTAATACTCTCCTCGGAAATCTGTATCACATTCTCTCTTTCAGATTCCTGTGTTTGTTTGACTTTCTCGTTTCCTTTGTTCATAAACGGCTGTATGGCAAATATGACCAAAGCAAGCAACGAAAGGCTTACGAGGGAAATTATTATCCTTTTAAAATTATCCGATAACTGCATATCCCACTCCTTAAAAGATATTGATGTTTCCTGAACTGAATACCTCTTGGAACATCTTTATGGTAGACATTGCAAAAGGAAGTATCATATAAATACCTATTGTAAGTATCATGGGAATTACTGCAAACAGTTCAAGGAAATTTCGCTTTTCCGAGTCTCCTATCTCGTTCATCTGCATACGTTCTTCAACCGACAGTTCCCGATTTATTTTTAACTCGCCCAGAGCCTTTGTAATACCTACTCTGTCAACTGATAAGCACATATCAACTATGTTTGCGAAGTCATTGTCCTTTGCTTCGATTGCCGCACTTTTAAGTACAAGAAGTGAATATTCTCTGTCATAGCCGAAGTTGTTTAAGCACTGACCTATATCATATTTATAGAACGATGCGATAGACTCTATCCTTTCAAGCATTTCATAAAGTGTAATCGTCTTTGAGTACATTTCTGAAAGCATTGTAAGCTGAAAGGCATTTACTTCATTACGTTTATTAGCTTTGAACTGATTATAAAGGGTCTGTATACTTACAATGAACAGTAAAGGATATCCAAGTCCGACAAGACCGAATAATAACTGTAACGGTTTTATCAGTATGTTATGCCATACGGCATTTATGACCACTACCAAAAGTCCGGCAGTAAGTCCCAATAAAGCATCACATACAAGTTTCGTATATAGTACGCTCGTAGGCACATTACAGGAAACCTTATGTAACTTCTGTACTATGGGAAGTTCGGGGGCTTTTTCAAAAAGTCCAAACATCTGCTGTATCTTGTAATAGGTCTTACCTACCTGCAAACTCTGTAAGAACTTAAATCTTGTTTTATTTAATATTCCTGTAATCCACAGAGCATACAACTCGGAAACCAGTTCTATGTATGTGCCGTAGCTTGCATAAAATCCTGCTACATCATCGGAAAGTTTAAGGGTAAATCGCTGTACGATACCCATTCCTATGACAGGAAGCCAAATCATAAGTGCAAGTCCACGAAGTTTTGCAATGTTTACTCCGTTTGATATGTTCTCACGAACCATATCCATACGGAACATTTCCATATTCTCACAGAAAATCAGTCGGTCACTTTCTTCTGTCATAGCCCCTATGGAATGCGCCTCATAACATTGATTTATGAGGAGTTTCATATAAGGGTTCTTATACTGGTCAGTAAGATAATCCTGTATGATTTCTTTCGGATTATCGGAGTTCAGCATATCTATGACAGACCTTGTGATAATCTTCATATCATCGGATAAACTGTCTGCAGCACTTTCAAGTGCGAGAATGATACCCTTTGTACTCTGATATATGTGACTTACATTCTGAAAAAGCGTAGACAGTTCAAGATTTATCTTTCTTGAAATACTCTGATACTTTGAAAAGAATACTTCATCATATACAAATTTCATTACTACAAACGGTAATGTTACCGAATACGGTGATAATCCGGTTGTTAAGAACGCAAGAACAAAGGAACCTACTCCTGCAAGCAATGCTATAAATGCACCGAGAAAGAATATCTGTGCCGCAAGTTCTTCGGCACGTTCATCCGTATAAGGACAAAGGTTCTTAAAAAGTCGCTTCTTTGAACGGATTTCTTTCGATGCAAAAGGCACACGTTTAGTTATCCGATATAACCATCTTAAAATCTTGGAAGACATATTGTTATAAAGGTATTCCAGATTTTGAGATGATGACTCGCTATCAATTGTGTTTTTATTAAATAGTGCCATTTATAACTCCCAAAGGTTTACTGTTAAGGTCACGAAGCAAAGCGTAGTCGGCACTGTTCATAAAGTGTCTTGCTTTAAGCATGAGCTGATTGCTTAAATGATTTACGAAAGTGTAAGTACCGTTCTTTGTACTTCTTGTGAAAATCTGATTGATTGTGTATCCATCTTCGTGTTCAAGGTCAGGAATGATTTCGGAAATGGAAACTACATGACGTACACCGTCTATTACCTCAATATGGAAATCAAGGTTAATGGTTTCCGCTGCTTCTACTTCTGCAAGTCTTTCGTTTGAAAAACCGTCACGGATACGAGCGTTACGGAAGTCCTTAATCAAATCCCTTACCGATATGTGGTGACAGGTTACAAGTACCTGCTGTGCAACTTTTGCAAGGTTTACCACGATATTTGAAACAGGAAGGGAATTAACTTCTCCTACGGAGAATATATGTCCCGTAGTCTTTCTTACATATTCTGATACCATAGTTTCGTCGAACTCTTTGGTAAGTCTGAATGAAGAAGCGTTACGTCCGGGGATAAACTTTCTCGGATTTAATTCAAACGAGTCTTTTTCAATGACTCTGACATTCTTACTCTTATCCGAAATGGATAAAAAGATACGAAGTAATGTTGTCTTACCCGTTTCCATATCACCTGTTATGGCAATATTTGCACCGGAACGTACAAGGAGTGCTATGATATCGTTTATCGGACAGGTCTTATCCCAGTCTGCGAGCGTTTTAACTACGCTACTGTGAGACAATCTGACCAAACCACCCCAAGCATCCTGAAAAGGCGGTCTTGCAACAGCAATACGTCTTCCATCAACGGTTTCCGTTACTACTCTCGGGTTTAATTCGGTCAGGTCTCCCTGACCTGCATCCTTGATAAGGTTTCTTATAGTACGTTCAAGTTCTCTGTTTGCACCAAAAGATAAGAAACGTAAGGCTATTGTCTGACCGCTTACTACTACGTGTACCGAGTCTTTTGCATAGTTACCGAACTGGTCGGCATTTGTATTATCAATGTATGCTCTGTAATCGTAAGGAGCCTGTAAAACGCCTGACATACCTATCTGGATTTCCTCAATAACGGACTTCTGATAGTTAAGGGTATCAATGATACCAAGTCCGTAATTATGAGCAAAAACCATCTGTGTAAGCACGTTTAATTTGTCCGAAAAGGTTAATTCGGGATAGACGTTTTCCGTATAGTATTTACGGATATCTTTTGTCCTTATGGCATCAGCCTTAAAATACTTGAAGAAACTGTCCAAGGAGCCAACCTTTTCCTGTGTGATAACAAGTTTACCTTCGACTCTCTTGGTCTGTGCTTCATAGTCCTGTATTTGAGCCGGATGATTGAGTTTATAGAAGCAAGCCTCTGCCATAGTCCAACCGTCTGCATAGTCAGGGTCAAAATTAACATAATACTCTATATCATTTTCACCCTTACCTCGAACATTGATAATGTCCAACAGATAGTCCTTTACCATCTGTTTCGTACTTTCTCTTGCACCCATATCACCACTGCAGGATTTACGGACATTTTTTGCTCTATCCTGTAATGATGCTCGTGAACCTTCAAGTTCATCTCCGTGCAGACCGAGACCGCTTAAGTTCTTCATGGTATAAGCGTCTACACACTGATGTACGTATTTACAGATATTGTCAAACTGTACGTTCATTCTTATCTCCTCTTATTAAGCGTTTTGCCGATTTTTTGAGCGATATCGTTTACCGAGTCACAGAAGTAAACTACATCATCTTCCGCCTTTTTATTAAACAGTCCTTTCTTTTTATCACCCTTATAAATGCCGTTAAATGATGAAAAGAACGCCGTTACTTTTTTCTCTGTAATGGCATCGGCATATTCGGTACAGTACGGAACCACACCGAAACATCCTGTGATTACGGAAGAATTATTTTTCCTTTTAGGGTCATAATTACCGACTATAACCTTATAATTTTCAAAGTTCGGTTTTTCCTGTGTAGCAGGGTTCTGTGAACATACCAAGAAGTTGATATCGGCACTGTCTCTCAACAGCTTTAAAGCAGTATTGTCAAACATAGAACCTCTTCCCGCTCCTACGTCAACCAGTACTATATCAAAAAACTTTGGAAGGGAATTTACGATTATTCCGGACACAATCCTGTCTAATTCGATATCAGCACCACGATTTGAGTCAGAAGGCAAGAGATATAAACCGTTGGCAAGTTTGATTGCGGCTCCGTTTATATCGTCAAGTGTGAGTTCACGAGCCTTAAACTGACATATGAGCGATGAAAAACCCATATCGTTATCAAGTCTGATACTCGACTCTTTGAAAATCTTTTCCAAATCAGTACAGCCTGACTGCGAATGTACCAACACAATACGCTTTTCGGGATATTCACGTTTTAATCCGAAAGCTACGGCAAGCATTGTTGCAGTCGTACCGCACTGTCCATGTAAATTTGATTGGAACGTTAGTATCATATCAGGTCATTCTCCTTGACTTCCCGTGTTGCTTCGGAAGCCTTTATCTTTGAAATCTTCTTATAGTTATTTCCTGTCACATTGTTAAAGATTAAAAGCAATACATTCTGATACTCTTTGGACAGGTCACAAAGTCTTACTTCGGTCTGTGAACCTAATTTATAAGTTACATATGTATCTTTATCGTTAAGAGGTACAGCATAGGAACCGGATAAATCCTGTATATCCTTACCGAGGATATCTATATAGTTGATATCATCACCCTTAAGTCCGAGTCCCGATTGTAATAGACCTTCCTTAATAAGCGTGAACTTACCCTGTATATGCTTTTCCTGTAATGCGAGCAGATGTCTGTACGAAGCATCTGTTACGACAAACTGTATGGGTTTTGCCGTATCGGGATTGATAAAGATTTCATAATCATAAGTACCCTCTTTGTTATAAGCGATACCGTCACGTTCTTTATCATTATCATCACCCAAGAAAAAATATCCAAAGCGATTATCCGAATGTATGTTTACGGTCTTGCCCGATTTAACCAAAAGCATAGCAAAGGCTATTGTAAATAAATCGGGACTTTCTGAATAAACAGCAATCTGCATATATTACTCCTCTATAACAGAAGGTTCTCTGTATTCTGTATCATCTGCCAAAGGTGCATCAACAACATTCAGCAGACTATTCTCAAATTCCTGTCTTAACAGTTTCATATTCTGTAACTCAACTCCTTCAAAAACCGAATTGATAACGACTTTATTAGGAATATACATAACATCACTCTTAATCTGTGTCTCGGGTGCTGCATAAATAGTCACATACATTTCTGCCGAGTATAATCCACAGTCATACATAGCAGATGACATAAACTGTCTTTCTCTTTCAGACAGATATAAAAGACACTTATTAGTATCCGTATCAAGGGACGATACTTTTACTTTACTTGTTACGATGTAGTCACCGCCATTTGGAAACCTGATTCTGACATCTACCAGATTACCTTCAGCGAGCGTCTTCGGAAGATAAAGTGTGGTATACTCTGAAATATTTCCGAGAATGTTACTTGGATTATAGGTCATGGGTTCATAAAGTGTGGTTCCTGCCGCAATATATGCTATTGCAGTGGTTCCGATATCGTCCTTTGTAAACAATCCCAAAGGATTTTCCACAAGACCTACCGTTTCCGTTACACGTTCTTCTGTGATTATCTCACCTGCGGAGATAGAACCTTCCGCAACATAATAAGTACGTGTGTTCTGTTCGATTACTTCTCCTTTACTCTCGGCATCCTCTTTATAGATGTTTGTTGAGTAAATGTTAAAGTACCAGTAGTTTCCGGCATTAGTGCCAAGTATCAAAAATAATACAAGAAGTATTATTGGCAGTTTTGATTTCTTTCTCATATGTCTATCCTTTCGATAAAAAGATACCTTATCATTATATAGATAAAAAGATGTTTAAAAACGACAAGGTTTTAGATAGTTTAAAGGGCAGATTATTAAAATATCTGCCCTTTGTGCAAGATTTCTCAACCGAATCGAAGATTGAGCCACCAAATCGAAGATTAAGCTACGAAATCATCAAAATTATCGTCAAGGTCATCATCATCGGTATAATCGTCGTCATTATAATTCGGGATTACCGCTGCAAATATCCTCTTAATCGTATCCTCGGTAAGAGGCTTGACCTCAGGAAGATATGAAAGTCCTTCCTGAGCGGTTGTAAGAGAAGTTCTCTTAATCTTATATCTTGAACGGTCAAACGGAATATGTGTATTATCCGAAGTATACTCATAAAGCGGATGACAGATATAAGAGTGTTTGTCATCAAAGATAGGGTCGGCACCCGTAACGATGATGATTTCCTTACTCTTACTCATTGAACGGATTTCATCCGGCATCATAAGTTCCCTTGATTTGACATCGGTATTGTAATCAATTCCATTACCCTTACCGAACTGGTCTTGTGATGCTCTCTGCTGTGTATGGGCTACCGTTGTCTTTCCGAGACACTTGGAAACGTATTCTGCCGTTTCGTTATCGGCAACGCCCAAGATAATCTGTACAAGGCAGTTACCTTCAACCGACTCTGCTTCCTTATCGTACATAGCCTTTGCCTGATTTCTGTCCTGTAAGATTACTACAACCGAGCCGTTATAACCCCGGATAGTCGAAAGTACGGTTACGAAATCAGGTATCTTACCTACGTTAAATGCCTCGTCTATGATAAATCTTGTATGGAATGGGAAGAAGTTGCCGTGAGCAGTCTGTACCTTTGCGTATTTCAACTGTTTACAGAAATCTTCTGCCATTTCCCTTGTAGGTCTTGCAGAAATCTTCTTACCATTAGCATCAAGAATATCGTAGTAACAGGAAGTCTTCGTTTTATCCCAGTAATGCGCTCTGATAGTCGGTGAATAAATAGCGTGTGCATCTGCTTTTACTCTTGCTTCATATTCCGACTTACGCTCTTTCGGCAATTTAGTCCACATCTTGATAAAGTCACCGTTCTTAAGTGACAGATATTTCGTTCCTTCAAGATGATTTCCTCTCATGTAGAGCGAGTTAAATGCCTGTGTATAGAACATATTAAGCAGGAAGTTGAACGTTTTATCCTTCGGGTTCATAATAAGGAAGATGGCAAGTTTACGTTCTCCTATCGTATTGATGTCTATGGTATCTGAACTCGTAAGGTCTTTGATACGTTCAATGGTGAACATGTCAAGACGTGAAGCGGTATTTGCTATGATGGTTGCGGCAGTAGGATTTAAAGGGTTTCCTTTTACCTTATCCCAAGCCATACAGCAATATGGGAGATTATCAGGTGAAGATGCCTTTACACGATTAAAAATCTCGTCAAGATAAGAACCTTCAAGTGTAGCGTTCTGTGGAGCCTTACCTTCTCTCTGCATAGCGAGTGCAAGCAACAGGTTTACCGATGCAAAACAGGGTACATATGTCTTTCCACCCATAATCTCTGCATCATCAGCATATTTCCAAAGTAAGAATATGATTGCACGAAGTACCGCAAGGCTTGACAAATCCCAGAACGGGTCTTTGGAACCGCTTGAATCGTCTCCGAGTTTTGTAGAGTCCATAAGCTGTTGTGCAAGTGTTGCAACGTCTTCTTCACAATTGATATATTTAAAAGGATTATAGGTATTACACTTTTCCTTATCAAAGATATCAAATATCTTTACTTCATATCCGAACTGTATAAGCGTTGGACCCAAAGCCTGCGATAATTCACCCTTGGGGTCTGTGATAAGATAACTTGCGTTCATCTGTAAAACATTGGGTTTTACAAAAAATCTCGACTTACCTGAACCCGTAGAACCATAAATCAGCGTATTGATAGCGGTTTTATGAAAAATCGTATCGGTGCTTATCCTACAATTCTGTGACAATATAAGGTCTGAAAAGTGGTTTGGATGAAGCGGGTCTTTTGATTTCGAAAACTGCTTATTAAAGTGTTTCGGATTACCCCATTTAGCAGAACCACCTTCAATCGTGATATCATCGGATATACGAAGATAAGCCTTATGTCCAAGATATATCATAGCTCCTACGATAAGAGCGGTAATCAGTAAGGCTGTACTAAAGCCCGCAGCACCGCTGAATATATTAAAACCATTTTCTCTTATCCACGGAATAAAGAATCTGAAATTATACCACTGTCTGCCACCTCTGGTAATGAAATTACCAAGAATGGTCAAAGTCGGCAGAAAGATTGCAATTATTGCAAGAAGCATAATACCGGATTTAATAAGGAAATCCTTTTTCCGTTCGTTAATCGTTTTTCTTACTTTGAAATTACTCATATTTTCTCCTTACATAGTAGGTGTTGGCATAGAGGTGTCTGCCATAGCATTTGATATAACATCACCCTTATTATCACAAACAAATATCGAACTTACCAACTGTTGTGCGAACTGCTCGTGTGCAGGACTTATCTTTGCCATAAATTCTACATAGGCTTTGAGCTGTGCATCGGCTCTTTCGGAAGCACTGCCGAGTGAACTGAAATTGTACTGTTGCTTAAAACTCTTTACATATTCGGCTACGGTCTGTCTTCTCTTTTTAAGTTCGGCAATCGTATTTACACCATCTGCATCGTGCTGTTTTGTAGCATAGGCGGTTAAACGGTCTAAATCGGTATCGGAAAGTGAGATGTAATGGTTTAACTGCATACCGATATCGGCAGGCACATTAAGCGATTTGATGGAATTAAGCGTCTCTTCTGCTATATTCCCATCTGATGCGTACTTTTTTACATCTTCAGGGAGTTTACTCTTATATTTATCAAAACGCATCTGTGCTGTTTCGAGCTTACCGTCAACACCGTTACCCGTCTTAAATTCGTGAACATTATGAATTCTTTGTGAGAGACTTCGGAAGTAGTTACATACAGCGGTTTCGTTTAACTGTCCCTTATCATCTACAAACTGTGAATAGAAGCGCATCTCCTGTTCGTTGCCTTTATAATCATAAAAAACTATTGCACGTTCATTTTGACCGTTATTTTTATTTGCCCTTGACTCAATAGCGATATAATATGATTCGTTATTAAGTTCATCTGAATAGAAAATAGGGTCTCCCGTTGATTTAATTCCGGCAACGGGGTCAAACCGCTCTTCACGTTCAAGATTGTTACGCTTAATATTTGATAAGAACTTATCCTGATATTCAAGCGAAGCCTCTAACAGCGTTGCACCTAATGAGTTATTACGGTCTTGCTGTGTAAAATATAACTCAGCACCCTGTTCACAGGTGTTAAAACCGTCTGCTCTGATGGATTTAGCACGAATCAGTTTAGCAAAGTAGTTATCCATCGGAGAGTTTTTAACGTCGATTTTAAATACCGTTTCGGAATGTGTTGAACCAAGAAAAGTGTCCAAAGAACAAGTAGGATTGTTTTCAGCTCTTGAACCGTTAATCTGATTTGTTTCCTTTTGTGCTTCAGCCTTGTTCTTATCATCAACAAGTATCCAAGCATCACCATTAACATCATTTACGACAGCATAGGGAATGTTGTCCATTGTAAATCTATGCTTGAAGTTTTCAATGTCTTTGGAATTGACCTTTATTACATCTACAAGTCCCGAGTCTAATCCACCTCGTCTTAAAAGGTTCGCAATCACTGCAGGACGATTACCTTCAAGACCTCCGGATTCAAGAGCCGCCAAAATTTTTGCTATTGTGAGTACACCGCTTGCAAGTCCCTGCAGCATTTCAATATCGTTTTCCATAATCAATCTTCCTTATTGTAATTCCATTGATTTAACGACTGTACCGACTTTGCCTGAAATGTTGTAGAGTCGTTTACTACCATATTCTGATAGAAGCAGTGAGGACATACCGCATTTAAGCAATACTGTTTTGTCACTATCCTGCCTTTTGACATAAGCCTGTCGCCCTTCATAACCGTAAAGGGATGTAACGAACTTACCGTAACATAAGAAAATCCTATCTGTGCTGTTCTATCCTTAATAGCGATTCTTGCCGTATAGAACTCTTTGGGAACCTTCTTGTTCTTAAAATCCTTACCTGTGATTATTGCTACCTTCTGTACATCTCCGGCAACTACTCCGCCGTTTTCCACATAATCCGTATCATCAAGGACTACTCTCTTGGTTGCGGGAGCATAATCGGTGATATAAAGATATGTAGTATTTATCTGTTTCTCAAATGTCTCGCCGCATCCTTGACAGGTAATCTCGGCAATATCTTCCTGACTGTGGAGTGAACCGTGAGCAACTATCTCATAAGGTTCTCCGTCTTCATCAAGTTCAAAAGGAATTTCGTTACGTCCTTTAGGATAAGGGAAGAAAGCAAGTGTAGAACCGAGATAGTAAAAATCTCCATCCGTACTTTTTTCAAAAAATACGGGAACCGCTGTTACTGAAATTTCATTGATATACATTATTATCTCCTTTAAATTATGATTTTTCCGTTCAGACTGTAAGTTTCATCTCTGTCTGCAAATACCAGTCTGTAATCGGTATAATTTCCTGACTTATCAAACTTCATAAAATCTTCTCTGTTTATAAAGGCTAACGGATGTCCCTTTTTAACAAGACGTTTGGGGATTTCCGTTCGGTCTGCCGTCATGGCGATAGGTATGAGCAAAAGACCTTTATCTATCTTTGAAAGCCATTTTTTATCCCCTGTATTCTTATAAAGCGTAAGATACAGACCGTTTGGGTTTATATCGTATAAACACGTACCTCTGGGAGATGATACGGGATAAGGGAAACCATCAAGTGTTGCACTCTTATATCCCGAGAGATAAAGTTCTCCTGTATCTATCTCTGTCTGATATCTGCCTTCCTTCTTCGTCTTTAACTGTATCTCTTCACAGGTAAGCATTGAGGGGTCATAGTAACACAGCATAATCATCACTCCCTTCTGCTTAATTTAAAGAACGGTTTATAAAGATTACCGATACATCATTATCAGACGGTGTAAAGAACAGACCATAAGTAGCAGGATTGTCTTCCGTCTGCTCCGACATCTTTCGGTAATAGAGAAAATCTCCCTTATATACCGTATAGCCGTCAGGCAACTCTATATCTGTATCCGTATCACAGAAAACATAAACTTTGTCATCTGTTACGACATAACCCTTGATACCTTCTTTACTTAATCTCTCTACGGTAAGAGCATCTTTATCGTTGAAATATTTCAAGGTTCCTACACTAAATGTAAGTTTTTTATCTTTAAGTTCAGAAGTAAACTCAAAGCAACCGTTATTTGCGATTAGCTTACCTGATAACAAATCAGAAAGCTGTGTAAACTCACCCGTTATCTGTATACTGTTATGTCCTGAGGCATAAGAAAACGTTCCGGAAACCCCGTTCGGAAAGAAATGATTATCAAACTTATCATTGATAGAGTAATCTTCTTCCCGTACAAGTCTGAATATACCTTGACCTAACATGTAATAACCGCTGTCCATTTCATTAAGCAGTGCGATTTCAAACGTCTTACTCTGTAATGGTGTGTAGTCATATGTAAAGAAATTTTCATCAGGCTTAAAGATATGAATATTGGAACGCATATTAAACGTACCGAAATATGTTCCTGCATAAAAGACTACGTGATACTCGGAGTCCTTATTCAAATCCCATAATATGCCGGATTTAAGATTATCTCTTGTACAGAAACGATAAGACAGATAATCTTCCGAATACATACCTTCCGTAAGTTCCGAATGGTCATAATCAGAAAGATTTCGGTAAGCCACTTCATTAAAGCCGTTATAGAACAATACCTTATCATCTACCACTTTAAAGGTGTAAACGCCTTCTTCCTGTTCTGCATAAATATAACCTGTGGGAATTACCTCTCCGAATTCATCTACAAGTATCATTTCCGCATCAATATCAGAGAGTACCGCAACATCCGTACATACCGAAAGGATGTGGTCACTGCCGTTTGAAAGCTGTAATACGCAGCGTCCGTTCTCTATTGAGGAGATATTATAAATACCTATGGTGTAACCCATATCGTAAATACGTGTAAAAGTAATGTTTTGAAGGATATTACGACGGGCATGATAAATAAGTGAATCGCCCTGCGTAAGAAAAAGCGTAGGGATATCCACTTCATCACCCGATATATAATAGATATTACCTTGTTCTGCTTTGGGGAAAGATAAAGGATAATAAACATATCCCGATTCGGTCTCATGTCTTATATAAAAAGCATCGTCCGATAACTGGTTTTCCGTAAGTGTTCTTACACCGTTTGACTGCCAAGTGATATGTTCATAATCAAGAATTACAGGGTCTTCGATAACGGTCTCTCCACAACCGGAAAGACCAATGATAAGACATATTGATAATATGAACGAAATAAATCTTTTCATTGTGTTTACTCCTTATTTTAGTTGATACTAACCATCGGAGGGGATAAAAATCCCCTCTTATGATTAGATATTTTTTTGTTTAAAAACGTACTACCAAAGCCAATACATAGAACCGAGATGGTCTATAATGGGTTTTCCGAGATTAAGGTCATTGTAAGCTAAAGGATTACCTGTTATGAACCAATACCTGTCATACAGTTTACTTACTGTTTCGTAAGAGAATGTCCGATATACAAAGGACTGTGACATATCATCCCATACGATACATATCCAATAGGTTTCTGCTGCAAGGTAATTACCCTGTTTAACGTCGAAGGTATCTCCATTCGGTTCATTCGGCATCTTACATACTTCTACTGCTATCAACGCTCTATCCATCGAACGGCTGTAAGCAAGTAAAGAATTATGTCTGAATATCCTGTAATATGCACCTTCGATATCAACACTCTGTAATCCGCAAGGGTCACTGTCTGCCTTAAACCAAGTGGCTCCGCCAAGGTCTTTGATACTTACATAGTCCGAAACATGTCTGTTGTCCCGAGTATCATGTACATAACTTATCGTTTCCTTTTCGGTTCCTACTTCTTCGGGAATACCATTCGGGTTCTTTCCGTCCGCCTTTTCGGTAAATGATGTATAAGTGTACTTAAGTTCGACATCGTAAAGATGTTTTGCTATGGTGAGATAACCCCAGTCAACACTCTTACCACGTCTTACCTGTTCGGAAACTTCCTTTAAGAAATCGTGTGTTTCCTGATTATCCTGTATAGAAACCTGTTCGGGCTGTGATTTATTAAGCCAATTCTCAGGGTTCATCAGTTTATCAAGTTCGTTCCTTGTGGATTCTCCGTCTATGCCCTTCCATTCACGTACCGCACTTACTACAGGCGAATTGTTAAAGAGAAGATTTGAATACCGATAGAAGTTTTCAGCACCCTCTTTATATCCGTCCTTATACGTTCCGTAAATCTCTTCCACTTCATTCCAGTCTACCTTCCAAAGCCAAGTAAGTGAAGCATCTACGGTATGTCCGTTATCCAGAGGTGAATCGTCGGTAGACTGATTACGGCGAACAAGTAAAGCATAACAGCCCCAACCGTCAGCTTCATTAAAGGTAAACAATCTGCTTAAAATGAAACTTCCGAAGAACGAGTTACGGTTTGTGTTATAAATCTTCTGGGATGTAATCTCGTCAACAAAACGCTGTATACTTAATGAGTTGTAAGGATAGTCGAACAACGTCTTATTATTATCTTCGTTAGTACCCATTCCGGATGTAAGTCGTTTATAATCTTCGTCAGTCATATATATCTGGAATTTGAAGTTACGAATTTCGCCTGTCTTATAAACCTGTGACTCGTCCGTTATCGCCATATCCTTTGATACTTCCACATAACCTCTGCTACCGATACCATCGTTTTTAGTAAGGTATGTATCATTAAGTTTTAAGACGATAGGGTTGAACATAAGTACAAGTTCTTTATGTGTAGCCGTTCTTGTATTTTTCATCTGAGCTGTATAGTATGACTGAGGTTCTCCGTATCCCAAAGGAAGCCTCTGCGTTCCCTGACTTAATAAAGGAGAGTTTGCATACTGTGTAGCGTAATCTCCGTTAAAGTCAACATAAGGAGTCTTCACAAATATGCTTATGTGGTCATTATCTGCTTTTCCTTTGGCATTTCCGTAAACTTCACGTTCATTTATGTTGCCGTAGAACAGATTTAAAATGACATCCTTATAAAAGGCTTCAAGGTTAGCTGAATCCTTTTGATAAGCATACTTGTTCTGACCGATTAAAGTATCGAGGCTCATATTCTTATTAAATGATAATAAGCCTTTCCTAAACTGTGACCACAGTTTTTGCAGATTACCTGCGTTTTTGGCTTCGATATTACCAAGAATGTTATCAACTATTCCATCAGCGGAACCGCTGTCGGATGCAATGGCTTTTAAGCCACCTTTATCTTCAAGGGCTTCACGTTCTTCATCGGTAAGAGGAGTATATGGAGTACCGTTCTTATCGTGTTCCTCTTTTTCCTTAAG
>JAEEGL011420753.1_pt1 | contig 23371 bp, 19 predicted proteins | sample 9134231 | NCBI WGS metagenome assembly JAEEGL01 (sample SAMN16246548, study PRJNA631951) | gut metagenome | biome: gut microbiome; feature: rumen; material: fiber-attached | host: Bos | place: Iran: Karaj | collected 2018-10
CAGCTTATGGACGAAGAAAGCGCGGAGGCCGGTATAGCCTTCCGTACCTTCTTCCACAGGGATGAACTCCTCGTCCGTGCCGTCGCGGATCGCCTCCGGGTCTTCCGTTTCAGGCGGCTCTGTCGGACTCGCCGTACTTTCCGGGGGAAGCGCCGTCTCTGTGGCTTTCGTCTCCTGATCTGCTTTTTGGGATGCTCCTGTCTCCGGTTCACCGGTCACCGTCTGCTCCGGTCCTTCGGGTCCAAGGCGCGGTACGAAAAGCGCGCCGAGCACCAGGGCCGCCGCCAGCACAAGCACGATGACATAACGGATGATCTTAAAACTCTTCATGAAATTGCTTTACTCTGCCCTTCTCTGCCTGTCGGCTTCATAAAGAAGCACGGCCGCGGCCAGAGAAGCGTTCAGAGATTCCACCTTTCCCCGCATGGGGATACGGATCCGCTGATCCGCTTTCTCCGCCAGTCCTTCCGTCAGCCCTTCCGCCTCATTTCCGATAAGGAATGCGGAAAGCGTACGGTAGTCCGGGCGGGTATATTCCACGGAGCCTTCAAGATGCGCGGCGTAAATGCGGCCGCCCATCGCCTTCAGTTTCTCCGCAGCCTGTCCAAGGTCCCCCGAGACCGCGAAGGGCACCCGGAAAATGGAGCCCATCGTGGAACGGACCGTTTTGGGGTTGTACATGTCGCAGCAGTCCGGACTCATGAGGATGCCGGAGCAGCCTGCCGCTTCCGACGTCCTGAGCATGGTGCCGAGATTCCCGGGATCCTGTATCCTTTCGAGGAACAGAAAGAGGCCTTTGGTATCCCGGAGGAGCTCATCCTCCGTCCGGTCCTCCATACGGACCGCCGCAAGAACGCCCTGCGGCGTCTTTGTGTCGGAGATCCGCTGAAAGTCCGCTTCTTCTGCGATAAGGAGGCCTCCGGAAGTCCCTTCAAAGCGCGCCGCCAGTTCCCGGTGCGCCTGTAAGAAGCTCCTGGTCATGACTGCGCGCACCAGCCGCTCTAAGGGGATCTCCTCACACATCCGGAGTCCTTCAACGACGAAGACACCGTCGCGTTTGCGCGCGGCGGATCTCTTCTGCCATTCAGAGATCTCCCGGAATTCCTTTCTCATCAGGCTCAGTAGCGGACCAGAAGCCGCGTCACGCGGGTAATGTCTTCGGGCAGATCCTTGCGCATGCGGAGCGCTTTCTGGATATCATAGTCCAGAATGTCGCCGTCCTTGTATGCCACGACACGGTTCGCATATCCGCGCGCCAGAAGATCGATCGCATGAACGCCCATCATGGTGGCCATGAAACGGTCCCTGCAGGAAGGCGAGCCGCCGCGCTGCAGATAGCCCAGGATGGTGACCACGGTCTTGACGCCCGTCGCTTCCTGGATCTTCTCCGCCATGTATTCCGAATGGCCGATGCCTTCGGCGTTCACGATGAGGAAATGCTCCTTGCCGGCCTTCTTGTTGTCGATGACGTGCTGCGCAAGATCCTGGATGGTCTTGTCCAGGTCGCCGTCATAAAGTTCAGGGATCAGGACGATCTCCGCGCCCGTCGCGATGCCGCAATGGCTGGCGATGTAGCCTGCGGAACGGCCCATGACCTCAATGATCGAGCAGCGGCCGTGGGAGGAGCTGGTGTCGCGGATCTTGTCGACCGCGTCCATGGCTGTGTTGCAGGCCGTGTCGAAGCCGATCGTGTAGTCCGTGCAGGCGATGTCCAGATCGATCGTGCCCGGAATGCAGATGACGTTGATGCCTTCTCTCGAAAGATCGAGCGCTCCTCTGTAGGAGCCGTCGCCGCCGATGACGACCAGTGCGTCGATCTCATGCTCTCTTAGGATCCTTGCACCCGTCTCCACGCCTTCACGCGTCGCGAATCTGGTGCTTCTTGCGGTTTTAAGGACCGTGCCGCCGCGCTGGATGATGTCCGAAACGCTCGCAGCATTCATGCTGACAAACTTGTCTTCCAGAAGTCCCTGATAGCCGCGCTGGACGCCAAAGACTTCATAGCCCTGTTTCAGGGCCGTGCGCACGACCGAACGGATCGCCGCGTTCATGCCAGGGGCATCGCCGCCGCTCGTCAGTACCGCAATTCTTTTAATGCTGCTCTCCATATCTTCCTCCCAGAAAGAACTCCCCGGTCCGGATGCCGGAACCGCATACTTCAAGATATTTATAGCAGATTCTGTCACCGAGTTCAAGTGCAGGGCATTTTCAAGGCGCTCAGGCGACTTCAGCGTATCCCTCCGAAAGTATCCCGGGAGCGTTGACCCGGGGCCTTCCTGCTGATATAATTACCCAAAACAATCTCTTATCAGGAGGCCTTTGGATGACCCTCGAAAATGCCAGACAGAAACTTTTGAAATACGGACAGGAACATCTGCTCCGTTATTACGAAACGCTTACCGAAGAAGAGAAAGCCTCTCTCCTCGCCGAGATCGAGGCCACGGACTTCTCTGTTCTCGAAGCGCTTTCGAATCCGCCGGAGGCGGAACAGGAAGGCCAGGTCTTCGAGCCTCTCGGCGCGGTCACAATGGCCGAGATCGCATCCCGCGAGGAAGAGTTCCGCAAGGCTGGCCTTGAGGCGATCCGGCAGTGCCGGACCGGCGCCGTGCTCCTTGCCGGCGGCCAGGGCACGCGTCTCGGCTTCGATCATCCGAAGGGCATGTACAATATGGGCCTTACGAAGGACCTGTACATTTTTGAGTGCCACATAAAGCAGCTTCTCCGCGTCTCGGAAGAAGCCGGCGCGGTGATCCCGCTCTACGTCATGACGAGCGACCTGAACCATGAAGAGACCGTGGCCTTCTTCAAAGAGCATGATTATTTCGGCTACGATCCCGCTTTCATCCGCTTCTTCCGTCAGGACATGGCGCCCTGCACGGATCTTCAGGGCAAGGTCCTCATGAAGAGCCGCTCCTCTCTGGTGCTTTCCCCGAACGGGAACGGCGGCTGGTTCCATTCCATGAAGAATGCCGGTCTTCTCGACGACGTGCATGCGAAGGGCATCGAGTACCTCTCCGTCTTCGCAGTGGACAACGTGCTTCAGAAGATCCAGGATCCCTGCTTCGTCGGCGCGACGGTGCTTTCGGGCGTGAACGACGGCGCGATGGTCGTTTCCAAAGCGGAGCCTCTGGAGCGGATCGGCGTCATCTGCAGGCGGAACGGCAGGCCTTCCGTGGTCGAGTACTATGAGATCACCGAAGGCATGAAGACGCTCCGGGATGAGAACGGCACGCTTCTGTACAACTACGGCGTCATTCTGAACTATCTCTTCAAAGTCTCGAAGCTTGAGGAGATCGTGGACATGAAAATGCCGGTCCACATGGCCATGAAGAAGATCCCCTACATGGCGGAGGACGGCTCGATGGTGAAGCCGGAGGAGCCGAACGGATACAAGTACGAGCTTCTCGTGGTGGACATGGTGGAACTCACGGATACCTGCCTGCCCTTCGAAGTGGACCGGAAGAAGGCCTTCGCGCCGGTGAAGAACGCCGTGGGCGTGGACTCCGTGGAATCCGCGCGGGAACTTCTGAAATGGAACGGCGTAGAACTGTAACGGTCTCATACAGACAGGAAAACGGGCTCCTCGGGAGCCCGTTTTCGTTTGCTCTGATTTTTCTCACTTGTCCGAAAGAAGGTACACTTCCGATTCCCAGGGCGCAAGCGTCTTCTTTTCCCTGAAATTCCCTGAACACTCCGGCCGTCCGGCAAACAGTAGTTTCCAGGCCTTCATACAAAGCTCCGCCGGCAGGGAAAGAGGCGCTTCTTCTCCGGAAAGGTTCGCGAGAACGAGAAGCGTCTCGTCCGCATTTTCCCGTGTGTACGCGATGATCGCAGGGTCGTCCTCCAGATAAAAGGCCAGTTCTCCGTCCAGGATGACCGGGTGATCTTTCCGGAGCCTCAAAAGTTCCTGATAGCCGCGGAACACGCCCGACGGATCTTTCCGGTCCTTTTCGAGATTGATCTCCGGATAAGACGGATTCACCTTGAGCCAGGGCGTGCCTTCCGTGAATCCCGCATGTGCGCTCCCGTCCCACTGGTACGGCGTGCGGGCGTTGTCGCGGCTCTTCGGAGTGAGAAGTCTCAGCGCTTTCCCGGGATCCGCGCCCTTTTCCAGCATGGAGCGGTAGTCTCCCACCGTGTAGCGGTCGTTGTAATCCTCGATCCGGCCGAAGGCCGCGTTCACCATGCCGATCTCCTCGCCCTGATAAAGGATCGGCGTGCCGGGCGTGGTCAATAAAAGCACGGCGAGAAGCCTTGCGGAGGCTTTCCGGTATGTTCCTTCCGCGCCGTAGACCGACACCTGCCTGGGAGAATCGTGATTGGAAAAATGCTGCGTCTCCCAGCCGCCGTTCTTCTGCACCTCGAACCAGGCTTTCTCGACGCGCCTGAAATCTTCCGCGCGCATATTCGGCTTGCTTCGGCCTGCCAGTTCAAAATGATAGACCGTGTCCAGTTCCTTCCGGGATTTTTCAGTGTAGGAAAGCGCATTCCGCGCGTTGACGCCCGCGCCTTCGCCGACCGTGTACACGCCGCACGGGCCGAAGACTTTCTCGTGCATTTCGTGAATGATCTCATGGATGCCGGGCACGTTGGTGCACATCGTCTTGTCCACGACGAAGCCGTTCCGGTCCAGGAGAACGTCCGGGGCTTTCTTCGTATCCGGAAATCCTTCCGGTTTTTTCAGCCTTGTGAACACGTCCAGCCGGAAGCCGTCCACGCCCAGGTCCGCCCAGAAGCGGAGCATGTCGCAGATCTCCTCCCTGAGCGGCGGGTATTCCCAGTTCAGGTCGGGCATTTTCACGGAATACTGATGGAGATAATACTCACCGGTCGCTTCGTCGAATTCCCATGCGGAGCCGCGTCCTTCCCTGAAATAACTGCCCCAGTTATTCGGTTCGGATCCGTCTTCTTTCGGCGGCTGCCAGATATAATAGTTCCGGTACGGGTTGTCTTTGGACTTCCGTGACTCCCGGAACCAGAAATGTTCGTCCGAGGTGTGGTTCAGGACCTGGTCCATGACGACGCGGATGCCGAGGGCGTGCGCACGCTCAAGGACCATGCGGAAATCCTCCATCGTCCCGTAGGCCGGGTCGATCGCGCGGTAGTCCGACACGTCGTAGCCGTTGTCCACCTGCGGGGAGGCATAGATCGGGGTGAACCAGATGCAGTCGATGCCAAGCTCTTTAAGTACCGGAAGCTTCTGAAGCACGCCCGGAAGGTCTCCGATGCCGTCTCCGTTGCTGTCATAAAAGCTTTTGCAGTAGACCTCGTATAAGACTGCTTCCTGCCACCACGCTCTCATTGTCTTACCGGACCCCCGTGGAGCCGAAACCGCCGCGGCTTTCCTCGGAGAGATGCGCCGTCTCCGTGAACGAAAGTTCCGGCTGATGCTTCATGATGCGGAACTGGCAGATCCGGTCATTCACGTGGATCACGGTGTCGCGGACCGCGTAGGCAGGGAAGTACCACTGATCCTCATCGCCCGAGTAGCTTTCATCCACGACGCCGAAGGAATTGGCCTGCAGGACACCGAAGTTTTTGAAGGTGGAGCTTCTCGGCACGATCCAGGCCTCATAGCCCTTCGGCAGACGCATCGCGACGCCGAGCGGGATGAGTTTCATCTCGCCGGCTTTCAAAGTGACCTCTTCCGCGGCCCTCAGGTCGATCCAGTCAGACTTGCCGTCCACGTAGCAGAGCGGCTCGATCTGGTCTGTGAAGTATCTGATACGGATCTCTTTCATCAGTCATTCCTCTTCTGAATCGTTCTTTCGCGGAACGTATTTCCATGGTTCACCGATCCCATAATGGTCGTCAAATACCATAAAATGGCCGTGCAGTTCACCATGCAGGTATTCGGCATACAGCGAGCCGTCCTCTCTCCAGGTTCCGGTCTCTCTGTCCAGAATGTACATCGTATTTCTGTCCTTATCGATCTTGCACATGATACTGCCGGCGAGTCTGTAATACCTGGCGCCCATAGCCGGGTAAAGCGGCATATCCGCCGAAATGCGGCTGCGCACCGTCTTCCGGATTCGTTCCGCCATCTGCCTGCCGGCTTCAAGAAGGTCATACATCTTGGTCTCAAATTCGGCTTTTTCCTGCTCATCTTTCATTGAGGCCAGGTTGATGCGGACATTTTCCGCGCCGGTCTCCACAGCGCCAAGAAGCATGTTCACGGCTGCTCCCGCGTCTGAGACGGCATTTTTATTCCCCGCTTCGGCCGCATAGGCCACCGTATGAAGCGCCATCCCGGCCTGCAGCATGATATCCAGTGAATTCTTCGTTGCCGCAGTCAGCGCCAGTCTGACGGATCTGTCCCGTTTCATTTTCTGGTCTTCTGTCTCTTTCGGCATCTTCACTGCCTCCATGTAAAACAGGAAGACCGTTTCGTCCTGGTCGGCAAGCTTCAGAAGTTCCTCCTCGATCTCTGCCAGTTTTCTGTCCGCGGCGCGCATCTCTTCCTCAACGGAGGCATACTTCTTCCTCCCGGCCGTAAGATTCGCGACCATACGCCCAAGCGCGCATCCGAGAGCGCCCGAAAGCGCAGCCGCGCCTCCGCCGCCGGGCGTGGGCGCCGAAGAGGCCAGTCTTTGAAGAAATGCTTCGATGCTTTCTTTGCGTACCATTGTTTTCACCTGTCCCATTCGCGGAAAATCGCCGGATCATAATCCCCGGAGTCTGCCGGAGAAGTCTTTTTTCAACAGAAAAGGGGGCCCTCAGGCGGGCCCCCTCTGCGCGCCTTATAAGAGCGCTTTCCCCTTTATCTGCCGGTCTTCTTTAAGAAATCCGGGATCTTGATGGACAGTTCGTCGTTCGACTTCTTCGTGCGGTCGACGTAGTTGATGAAGGACGGGACAGAAACTTCCTCTTCCTTCGCCTGCTCCGGCTCAGCCTTCTTCTGAGGCGCGCCGATCATGTCCATCAGGCTGCGGTTCTCGCTGCTTTCCTTGCGCTCGGTCTTCCTCTCGGCCTTCTTCGCCTTTTCGCCCGCGTTCTTGACGCCGGTGGCGATGACGGTAATAGTGACGGTGTCTTCGGCAGTCTCGTGATATGCCGTACCGAAGATGATGTTCGCTTCAGGATCGGCCATCTCACGCACATACTCGACCGCTTCGTTCGCCTCGATCAGGGACACGTCGCCGGAGATGTTGATCAGGACGTGGGACGCGCCGTTGATGGTGGTCTCCAAAAGCGGGCTGGAAACAGCGATCTTCATGGCTTCCGAGCACTTGTCGTCGCCGGAGGCCGTGCCGATGCCGACGTGCGCCAGACCCTTGTCGCGCATGACCGTCTGGACGTCCGCAAAGTCGATGTTGATCTCGCCGGGCTCATTGATCAGATCCGTGATGCCGCGGACAGCCTGCTGAAGGACTTCGTCGGCCTTCTTCAGGGCGTCAGGCATGCTGGTCCGTCTGTCCACGATCTGCAGAAGCTTGTCGTTCGGGATCACGATAAGCGTATCCACGACTTCCTTCAGCTTCTCGATGCCGGCGTCCGAATTCAGCTGGCGCTGCTTGCCTTCGAAGGTGAAGGGACGTGTCACGACGCCGACCGTCAGGATGCCCATGTCCTTCGCAAGTTTCGCGACGACAGGCGCGCCGCCGGTGCCGGTACCGCCGCCCATGCCGCAGGTCACGAACACCATGTCCGCGCCCTTGATGATGTTGGTCAGGTCTTCAGTGCTCTCCTCGGCGGCCTTTTCGCCCTGCGCGGGATCCGCTCCGCAGCCCAGACCCTTCGTCAGCTTCTGGCCAATCTGAAGGATGTTGGATGCCTTGCAAAGCTGCAGCACCTGTTTATCCGTATTGACTCCGACAAATTCAACGCCGCTCAGATTCTCTTCAACCATCCGGTTGACCGCATTGTTGCCTGCGCCGCCGATACCGATGACGACCAGTCTTGCTCCGGAGTTTTCTTCATTTACATTGATTTCCAGCATGGTTCCTGTTTCTCCTTAAACTCAGCCGATTATCCTGACTGTCCTTAAAAAAGGCTTTTCAAATCAACATCGAATACAGCCGGACATGTATCCGAACTGCGTTCAAAGTCCCTATCGCATAATAGGTTCAATTAATGTTAAATAAATCCTGACGAAAAGTCAAGACAAAATAAGCGCCGAGGAAACATTTTAGGAGGTTTTTTGAAGGCGTTTCTGAACGGACGGATCTGCTTTTTATTCCGGATCGACGACAAACCAGTAAGTCTGTCCCGCTTCGTCCGGATCGAATTCTTCCATATGGAGGGTTCCGTGAAGGCCGTCGTACTGGCTGTACTGGTAACTGATCTCGTACATTTTTTCACGCATGTATTCGTATCCGCCCAGAATGACGCGCACCTTGCGGAACGAGACCGTGAACTCTCCGTTCAGGACAGAGACGAAATCCAGCGGAAGCTTCAGTTCCGAAGCCAGCCGGAAGACAGTCAGACACTGTTCGAAAGCCGCCGCGTCTTCAGGCGAGAGCACCGGCTGTTTCAGGAGCTCGCTCCGGATGATGCGGACGCCGGCCAGTTTCGGATAGGCCACCTCCACGTGCTCCGGCTCCGGCAGCCGTATGCCGTTTCTGTTGTAGTAATACACGGAAGCGTCCGAGGCGATCACAAAGGCCGGCACGGATTCCTTCACGGTGATCACGGCGCTCTTAAGTCCTGAGACTTTTACCGAGGCCGTGTCGAAAGCATCATTCTTCCGAAGGCCCTTGATCTGGGCATAGATCACTTTGTAAAGCCTTCTGTCCTCTTCCTCCGGATACAGGAGTTCTGTGACCTGCGCATCCGTCAGCTGGACGTTGCCTTTCACTTCGAAGCGTTCCACTTTGACAAGATAGAGCACGAGGACCGCAGCCGCGGCCAGAATCACCAGAACCGCGGCAGCCAGGATCCATTTCCACTTTTTCCGCCTCCTGCGGGAAGGACGCCTTTTTACAGGCTCTCCCTCTCTGACGGATCTCTTTTCTTCCTGCTCCATCTTCTCTTCCGGCGCGCGGCGCCGCGTTTATGCCTCAGGCAGTTCCCTGACCAGTTTCTTGAAAATGTCTCCGCGTTCCTCGTAGCTCTTGAACATATCCCAGCTTGCGCAGGCCGGGGAAAGAAGAACGTTCTCTCCAGGAAGCGCCGTTTCGTATGCCTTCTGCACCGCCTCTTCCATGGAAGAGACAAATACGATGTTCCTGAAGCCGTATTTTTCCGCGGTATCCGCGATCTTCCGGGCGGTCGTGCCCATGAGGATCAGGAGTTTCACTTTGTCTCCGAACTCCCTGATCCAGTCGTCGAATTCAGAGCCTTTGTCATAACCGCCGCCCAGAAGCACAGTCTTTGAATCCATGGCCCGGATGCCCTGGATGGCCGCGTCGGGGTTGGTGCCCTTGGAATCATCGTAATAGCGGACGCCGCGGACCGTACGGGTAAACTCGATCCGGTGAGATACCGCATGGAAATTCTTCACCGTCTCAAGCGTCACGCTGCGCGGCACCTTCATGGCGTCCGCGCAGGCGATCGCGGCGAGGATGTTTTCGTAATTGCAGCGCCCGACGAGATTCACCTCGTGCGTCCCGAGAAGCACTGTTCTCTCTTCATTTTCCGAGTAAAAAAGCGTATTTCCTTCGAGAAAGTATCCGTTTTTCAGCGCACGGAGCCCTGAAAACCACAGAACCTTCGGACTTTCCGCCTCAGATCTCTCCAGTTTCTCTCCGAAAGCCCTGAGACGCTCATCCTCATAGTTCAGGACGATCACGTCTTCCGGCCCCTGGTTCTTGGCGACTCTTTTCTTTGCTTCCTCGTAAGCCTCCATCGTATGATGACGGTTCAGGTGGTCCGGCGTGATGTTCAGGATGGCCGACACATGCGGATGGAAGGTGTCCACGGTCTCCAGCTGGAAGGACGACAGCTCCACGGTCGTCACGGAGTCCCGGGAAGTCCGGGAGACCTTTTCCGTGTAGGGCGTTCCGATATTCCCGACGGTAAATGCCTTCTCTTCCCCGTAAGCGGCCTTCATAATGTCGCCGACCAGTGTCACCGTGGTGGTTTTGCCATTTGTTCCGGTAATGCCGATCACCGTTCCGCGCTCATAAAGCCAGGCCAGTTCAATTTCGGAGAGCACAGGGATGCCGGCGGCCTTTATGCCCAGGACCAGCGGAATATCTGTCGGAATGCCGGGGCTGATCACTGCGTACTCTGTGTTTTCAAGAATTCCGTCCGGGAGTTCTCCCAGGACGATCTCCACTTTACCTTTGATCTTCTTTCCGATCTCCTCGGGGTCCAGTTTTGTATTGCCGTCATAAAGGACGACGGACTTTCCCTGGGAAAGAAGAAAGTCCGAAGCATGAATGCCGGATCCGCCGGCGCCAAGTACCAGTACCTTATGTTCCATGGGGGTCTCCCTTATTATGATCACTGCGCCAGCCAGGCGATGAGGCACATGAAAGCCGTAAAGATCGTGAAGGCTGCCACGATGCGTGTTTCAGACCATCCGCATTTTTCAAAATGATGATGGATCGGAGCCATTTTAAACAGTCTCTTTCCGTGCGTCAACTTGAAATAGCCGACCTGCAGGATGACGGAGACGACTTCGATGAGATACAGAAGTCCGAAGATCAGGATGAACCAGCCCATCCTGAGGACGATGGCCGACGCGGAAACGAATGCGCCGATCGCGAGGGATCCGGTGTCGCCCATGAAGACTTTGGCGGGATAGGCGTTGAAGATCAGGTAGCCCATCAGCGCGCCGGCAAACGCGCCTGAAACGATGGAGACCGCTCCGCTTCTGCCCGCGGAGACCGCGAACAGGAAGAAGGAAACGACGATCGTCACGCTCGACAGAAGACCGTCCAGGCCGTCCGTGAAGTTCGTACCGTTGTCCGTGCCCATGACGGCAAGAAAGACAAAGGGGATGTAGAGCCATTTCATGTCCCATTCTCTGCCGCCGGCAAAGGGCAGGATCACGCTGGTGCCGATCTTTTCCGAGAAGAAACAGTAAAGTGCGAAACCGATGGTGACCACGAACTGGCAGAGGAACTTCTGCCAGGCTTTGAAGCCTTCCGACTGCTTTTTGACGACTTTGAGGTAATCGTCTGCGAAGCCGATCAGCGCAAATGCGGCTGTCAGAAGGAGGATCGGAAGAAGGAGCGCCCAGTCCGCCTTAAAAACAAAGCCGAAGACTACGCTGGTGATAAGCACGGCTGTCAGGAAGCCGATGCCGCCCATGGTCGGAGTGCCCTGTTTCTTCAGATGGGCCTGGATGCCTTCTTTACGGACCTGCTGTCCGAATTTCAGTTTGTGAAGGACCGGGATCAGGACCGGCATCAGGCACACAGTCAGTAAAAACCCTGCCAGGATCGGCCAGAATTGTTCGAGGTTCATGTTTCCTCTCCTTGTTTCTCCCTCGCGGAAGCCTCTGTGGTTTCAGGCAAAGCCTTAGTCACAGGGGCTTCCTGTCTTTGGGAGGATGAATAGTCAGTCTTGAGGCGGCACGGAAGGCGCTTCCGTCTCCATCGGCGGGAGCGTGGGCCTCTCCCCGGGGCCTTCCGGTTCCTCCGGAGTCTCTGCAGACGGATCGATCCAGTCGATCTCCCCTTCCGGATCTTCCACGTCAGGCTCTCCGCCGTAGCCGTCGTCCGTGCCGTCCGCCTTATGGATGTCGGACCAGTCGTACTGATAGGCGTCCGGATCCTCGTCGCGGTACACGTTGTAATAGGTGTAAAGCCTTTTGAAAATGCTGGACGCGAGCATCTGGGCCGGAACGGAGGAGGACTGGTCTTCCACGTTCGGCTCGTCGATGACGACGTACAGAATGAATTCCGGATCCGCGACCGGCGCCGCCCCGATGAAGGAGACCACGTATTTCCCGGTGCCGCGGGGCAGTTTTTCAGATGCGCCCGTCTTGCCACCCAGATCGTATCCGTCCGGATACAGCCAGTAGTTCGCCGTGCCGTTCACGCAGACGTAGCGGAGACAGTCCTTGATGTATTCGGAAGTTTCTTTGGAAATGGTCCTTCTCACGAGTTCGGGCGCGACTTCCCTGACGGTATTCCCGGCACTGTCCGCGACCCTCGTGACGACGTGCGGCTGATAATAGTAGCCGCCGTTCAGGATAGAGGCGTACATGGAGGCGAACTGTACCATCGTGACGGCGTAGCCCTGTCCGAAGGTATTGGTTGCCAGTTCGATCTCTCCGAGAGATTTTTCGGGGTAGATCATATAGGCTGTGTTGGCCTCGCCGGGCAGGTCGATGCCGGTCTTCTGCCCCAGATTGAAGATCTCCTGATACCTGGAGAAGACATGCGGTCCGATCTTTTCGCCGATCTGGACCAGGCAGACGTTGCAGGAGCGTCCGAGCGCCTCCATGGCTGTCAGGTCTCCGCAGAGCGTGGGCTGATGGCAGTGGATGACGTAGTCTTCCACTCCGATCCCGCCGTCGCAGTACCAAGTCTCCGTCCTGGAAATGAGTCCGGTCTCGATGCCGGCCGCCAGGGTCAGCGTCTTGGCTGTGGAGCCCGGCTCGTAAGCATTGGACACCGGATAGTTCCGCTGGACCTGCATCAAAAGCGCGGAAAGCTGCTCTTCCCTGGTCATGCTCTCCAGTTTTTCGGGATCGTTCAGATAGGCTTCCTGAAGCAGGAACAGCGAGGACGGATCCTCCAGCTGCTCTTCTGTGTAGAGGTTCAGAAGGTTCGTCGGATCGTTCAGGTCAAATTCGGTATCGCTTTCCAGCGCGATGATCTCGCCGTTCTTGGGATTCATGACGAGCACGTTCACGCGGCCCGCTCCGTCGCCTTCGGCGAGGAAGGAAGCGATCTCTTCCCGGATGATCCGGGCCACGTTGGTGTCCAGAGAGGTGTAGAGCGTATAGCCGTTCACCGCCTCCGTCACCTCTGTCGTCACGTTTCCCTTCTCGTCCACGTAGGTGTACTGGCGCCCGTTCTGGCCTCTGAGCTCCTTCCCGTACTGGAGTTCGAGCCCCATCAGCGCTTCGGTGGTGTCGGCCGTCGTATAGCCGATCGTCTTGGACAGCAGATTTCCGAAAGGATAAGAGCGTGCATACTGCTCTTCGAACCAGATGCCCGCGATCCGGGCCGTGACGCGGTTCTTGGAGCCATCCTTCGCCGCCTCATTGTTCCGGGCTTTCTTGTCCTCGTTGAACTGCTTCACCATTTCCTCATAGGCTTCCACCTGGTCTTCTTCAAGGACCGGCGCGTCCGAAAAGCGCACGTACTGGCTCCTGGGGTCTTTGGTGAAAGCTTCCCTGAGCGCTGCTTCAGACAGCGAAAATGCCTCGGCCACCGTTTTCACGGTCTGGTCGAGGGAGCCCGGATAATTCTTTTCCGTCTCCGCCATGACTTTCGGGTCCAGGATGAGGCGGAACTGCTTTCTGGTGGACGTCAGATAAAGGCCGTTCGCGTCAATGATGTTGCCCGGCCTTGCCAGGATCGTTTTAGAAGAACCGGCAGCCTGTGCGAGCGCCTTGTGCTCGTATTCGCTGCCGTTCAGGAGGACCAGGCCCACCGCCCGGCCTATGCAAATGAAAAGAAGAAGACCGACTGTTAAGAGAATGACAGCCAGTCTTCTTCTGGTTGAAAACTTCTTATTCATTGGGAATGTCGGCTTTTTTCTCCACGTAGTCGGCTTCGCCGCGCTCGTAAGTCACGACCTGCTGCTTCTCCGGGAGCCGCATGCCGAGCGTCTCGGTTGCGTAAACGCGAATCGCCTCGTAATCCGTCCGCTCTTCGATCTTCTGCTCAAGAAGGGCGTTTTCCTTCTCGACCGTCTGGATCCTGGACTTCAGGGAGCCGATGGTGGCTCTGGTCTCGTGCGTTTTGGAGAGACCCACCACGTAGAGCACCGCAGCCGCAAGGACCAGCGCCGTGCAGAGCGTGATGATCAGTCCCTGCCCCACGGACAGAGCCTTCCGGGCCGCCCGTTTCGCACTGACCTTCTCTTCCACCTTCGTACGGGAGCCTTCGACGTAAGCCTGCTTCGAACGCCTGATGGTCTCAGGCTGATAAGCGGGCGCGAGGTTGCCGTATGAGATTCTGTTCAATGCACGGGCTGCCATTTTCCTACCTCAGGTCTTACGCTTTGGAAGACCTTCTTTCAAACACTCTCAGTTTCGCGCTTTTCGCGCGGGGATTTCTTTCCAGTTCTTCATCCGAGGCTGTCACAGGTCTCTTCGTGACCTGGAAGCCTTTGGGCTTTCTTCCGCAGACGCAGACCGGAAAATCCGGCGGACAGACGCAGGGGTTCTCTGCCGTCCTGAAGGCCTGCTTGACCATGCGGTCCTCCAGCGAATGGAAGGAGATCACTGCGATCCTTCCGCCTTCATTGAGGTCGTCGATCATGGTCTCAAGAGCGGTGCGGAGGGCCTGAAGCTCTCCATTCGTCTCTATGCGGAGCGCCTGGAAGGTCCGTTTGGCCGGATGGCCTCCCTTCTCTCTGACCTTTGCAGGGATCGCCGCCTTGATACAATCGACCAGCTGGAACGTGGTCTTAAACGGCTCCTCTTCCCTTCTCAGGCAGATGTGCTTCGCAATGTTTTTCGCAAACGGCTCTTCGCCGTAGTCCCTGAGGACTGTGTAAAGCTCTCTTTCCGAATATCCGTTCAGGATATCCGCCGCGGTCACGCCGTCCCTTTCGTCCATTCTCATGTCGAGAGGTCCGTCTGACCGGTAGGAAAAACCACGCTCCGGGTCGTCGAACTGGTGGGAGGAGACCCCAAGGTCCAGGAGGATCCCGTCCAGTTTCCGGACGCCGTACGGAGCGAGATGCTCTCGGTAGTCCGCATAGTTCCCTCTGATGACCGTCACCCGGTCTTTAAAAGGGGATAACCGTTTTTCCGCCGCCAGGACCGCTTCTCCGTCGCGGTCTGTGGAAAAGAGCCTTCCGCCTTCCGTAAGCCTTTTGGCTATCTCATAGGAGTGCCCGCCGCCGCCGGCTGTTCCGTCCAGATAGACACCGGAGGGCTTTACGGAAAGAAGTCCGATCGTTTCATTCAGCAGGACCGGAATATGCGAGAATTCCATGACTGCGCCTTACAGGTCTACGTTCTCGAGATCGGAAAGGATCTCGGTCAGGTCATTCTCACTGTTGTAGGCGTTCCAGGCCTTCTCATCCCAGACTTCCACGTGATCGGTGACGCCCACAAGCGTGACGTCCTTCGTGAGTCCCGCGTATTCTCTGAGATTTGCCGGGATCAGGATCCTGCCCTGCTTGTCCAGTTCGGCGGCAGTGGAATTGCCGAAGTAGATCCTGCGGAAGCGCCGCGCGGCTTCACTGGTAAGCCTCGGCAGCGCGTTCGTGGCTTCGATCTGCTTCATCCACTCCTCTTCCGAGTAAATGGCCAGGCAGTTGTCAGGACTCTTCGTGAGCACGAAGCTCTCTCCGAGGTTCTTCCTGAACTGAGCCGGAATGATCAGCCTACCCTTCGCATCCAGCGAATGGCTGTATGTTCCCATGAGCATCCTGATCACCCCCTTCCTGAAATTCGCCCCACTTCGTGGCACTTCTCGCCACTTTTCTTCCGGACTGCCCTTATAGTACCGAATTATCTACAAAAATGCAAGCGTTTTTTCACCATTTTTTCAAGTTTTTTCAAGGAATTTTGAGTGGTGGTGGAAAGTGGGGATAAAAATGTGGAAAAGGTCAGGGAGTGGTTTTCCGGGGTTTTAGGGCGGCCGGATCGTTCTAAAATAATTGTGTAAAAAATGACCACAACATCTTGTGTTTTTGGCGGTTTTGAGGTACAATTTAGCGGATTTAGGATGCATTCTGGTTTTGCATCGCTTTTTTGCGTATGCATCCTGAAGGGCAAAAGGCCTGTTTTAAGGAGTTTTCAGATCCATGAAGCTTGGAATCGTGGGGCTGCCGAACGTCGGCAAAAGCACTCTTTTCAATTCACTGACACGGGGAAAGGCCGACGCGGCGAACTATCCCTTCTGCACCATCGACCCGAACGTCGGTATCGTCCCGGTGCCTGACGAGCGGCTTTCGAAGCTTGCGGCGCTATATGACTCCCGGAAGATCACGCCGGCCGTGATCGAGTTCGTGGACATCGCCGGTCTTGTGAAAGGCGCTTCCAGAGGCGAAGGTCTCGGGAACCAGTTCCTTTCCCACATCCGCGAGGTGGACGCGATCGTCCACGTGGTGCGCTGCTTCGACGATCCGAACGTGGTGCACGTGGACGGCTCCGTCGATCCCGTGCGGGACATCGAGACCATTTCCTTCGAGCTCATGTTCGCGGATCTGGACGTTCTGGACAAGCGTATCGGGCGGACCGGAAAGCTGGCCATGAACGACAAGGGCGCCCGGCAGGAACTGGAGACGCTTAAGGCGCTCAAAAAGCTCCTGGAGGACGGGAAGCCTGCAAAGGCCTACACGCCCCGGGACGAGGACGATTCCAGGTTCGTCCGCTCGCTCACGCTTCTCACGGACAAGCCGGTCATCTACGCGGCCAACGTGTCTGAAGACGATCTTCAGGACGAAGGGGCGGGCAACGCCTATGTGGAAGCCGTCCGGAAGTATGCCGCGGAGGAAGGCTCTCAGGTTTTCGTGATCTCAGCCAAAGTGGAGGCGGAACTTGCCGAATTTGACGACGAGGAGCGAGAGGCGTTCCTGAAGGACCTGGGGCTTGAACGTTCCGGCCTCAGTAAGCTCATCAACGCGAGCTACACGACGCTCGGACTCATCTCCTACCTCACTGCGGGCGAGAAGGAGACCCGGGCCTGGACGATCACGAAGGGCACAAAAGCGCCTCAGGCTGCCGGCAAGATCCATTCCGACTTCGAGCGCGGTTTCATCCGCGCGGAGATCGTGGACTGGAAGGATCTTCTGGCGCTCGGCTCGCTGAATGCCGCCCGGGAGAAAGGGCTCGTCCGCCTGGAAGGCAAGGACTATGTCATGCAGGACGGGGACGTCGTCCTCTTCCGCTTCAACGTGTAAGAAGCACGGCCGGTTTACATCGAGCCGTTTTTCTGATATAATACTTTTTTTGTATTGCATTGTTTTATGAGCCGGAGGCTTTTGTAATGAAAGAACTGTTCAATGATGAAAATGAGATCACGGTGACGCTGAGTCTGGACGACGGGAGCGACGTCGAGTGCAGAGCCGTCACGGTCTTCCAGGCAGGCGGGAAAGACTACATCGCCCTCCTGCCGCTTGAGGGTCCCGAGAAAGACACCGGCAGCGTCTGGTTCTACCGTTACAGGGAAAACGCCGGCCGGGAGCCCGAGATCGAGAACATTGATGACGATGATGAGTTCGAACTGGTGCTGGACGCTTTTGACGAATTCCTGGACACGGTCGAATTCGACGAACTGGTCGATGGCGAGGACGAGGCGGAAGCCGAGCCTCTTAAAGATCCTGATTTAACGGAGGATCAGAAATGAAGCATAAGAGAAGCATTTTCAGATGGCCTGTCCTGACGGCGCTGGCGGCAGCGCTTCTGCTTCTGGTGCTGTTCATTCCGGCAGGCACCGGGAAGCATACCGTACGGGCCACTCTCACGAGCGGGACTCCCGCCGCCGAAGAACTGAACATCAAGACCGGCACGCTGGTCTCCAATGTTTTTGCCTTCGGTGAATCCCTGTCCGGCCTTACGGTCGAGGAAGCGGTCGCGAAGATCAACCGCGCCTCGTCCGTCGTCCTGACCAAGAGGCTTCACGCAGTCAGCGCGGACGGCGACAAGGAATGGACCTCCACTTTCCAGGATCTCGGCATCCATCTCGAAGAGACCAACGCGACCGAGACGCTTCGTTCCTGCATCCTCTCCGGAACGGTGCTGGAGCGTTACAAAATGGCCAAGGACAGGCAGCACGACCCCATCAACATCAATCCCGGCCTGGTGTTCGATCCGGACAGCATCCGGAGCACCATCACCGAAGCGCTCTCTTCCTGGAACCAGGATCCGGTCGAAGCCGTCGTGTCCGTGCGCCAGGGCGGACTGAATGTGATCCCGGGCCAGAACGGCCATACCTATGAGTTTTCGGAAGGGCTTGACAGTTTCATCGACGTCCTCAAGAGCGGCAGGCTTTCGGACGACTTGTACGAGCTGAGTCTTGAGTACACCACGGTGGAACCGAAGATGTCTACCGAGCGGGCGTACAGTTACAAGATCATCGGCACTTTCACGACGGCCTACAACAGACCGGTCGATACGATCGACAACAACCGCCAGCAGAACCTGATCCGCTCCACGCAGGGCATTTCCGGCCACGTATTCGCTCCCGGGGACCGGATCTCCGCACTCTCGATGTACGGCGACGTCTCGATCGCGAACGGCTACAGAGAGGCCGGCACCTTCAACGACGGCCATACCGAAGAGGTCGGCGGCGGCATCTGCCAGACCACGACGACTCTGTACAACGCGCTCCTCAGGGCAGAACTGGGGATCCTCTACAGAAGGAATCACTCCTACGTCGTTTCCTACGTAGACGCATCCATGGACGCGATGGTCTACGCGAAGGGCGGATCTGACTTCATCGCGCAGAACTCTTCTTCCGATTACATTTTCCTAGACGCCTACGTCAACACCCAGAACTGCACGGTCACGGTCAACGTCATCGGACATGAGGATCATCCGGCCTCTCATCAGGTGCGTTTCGAATCGACGATCGTCGCCCTGGAATCCCCGGGCGTCAACAACGTCGTCAACAACGAACTTCCCATGGGCTGGGTGGACGCGAGCGAAAAGATCATCTTCCCGGACACGCTCTTCATGGAGCCCATCCTGGAGTCCATCAGCTACAAGATCACCATCGACAACGGCGTACAGACCCGCACGCAGCTGAACCATGACAGATATAAAGGCTATACGCCTACTGTCCAGGTCGCGCCTGACGTCCGTTGGCAGCTTAAGACCACCACGGACCGCACCCGCAACTACCTGATCTCGAACATGTCCTTCACCGACTCCAACAAGACGGACGTCGCGGATGCGAAACGGCTGATCAGCGAAGGAAAGATGGGCCAGTTCAACAAGGAAATGCGTTCTCAGTTCCCTGGCACATGGACCGCCAAGAACAATCAGGTCCAGGGCCGCGTCATGTACGGTGAGATCGGAACGGAGGCGCCGGACGAAACGACTGCCGGCGAGGAAGACGAGACCACGACTGAAGAAGAGAGCACGACCGAAGCGGATTCCGGTTCCGAGGCTGAAACGACGAAGGCACCGACCGAAGCCCCGACTGAAGCGACGACACAGGCGCCGACCGAAGCCCCGACCGAAGCGCCCACACAGGCGCCGACCGAAGCTCCGACCGAAGCGCCCACACAGGCGCCGACCGAGGCTCCGACTGAAGCCCCGACCGAAGCACCCACACAGGCGCCGACCGAAGCCCCGACTGAGGCACCGACCGAAGCGCCCACACAGGCGCCGACCGAAGGCGGAGAGAATCCGTAATCTTTATCTCCTGTAATCATACGGGCAAGGTCCTTAAAAGCCTTGCCCGTTTTTAAAAACCATGAAGACAAATGCGCTGCGGCGTTTCCGGGAAAAGTACATAGGCGACAAAGCCTTCTATGCCTTCGTGCTGGCGATCGCCGTTCCGATCATCATTCAGAACGGGATCTCCAGCTTTGTCAGCATGCTGGACAACATCATGGTCGGCCGGATCGGCACAGAGGAAATGTCGGGCGTCTCGATCGTCAACCAGCTGCATTTCGTCTACATGCTCTGCATGTTCGGCGGCCTGAGCGGCATCGGCATTTTCACCGCCCAGTACTGCGGCGCGGGTGATCTTGAGGGTGTCAGAAGAAGCTTCCGCATGAAATTCTGGATGGGACTTGTTCTGACCGTTCTGGGCGCGGCGGTCTTCCTGCTCTTCGGCTCATTTCTCATCACCCTCTACCTCAACGACGAGGGCGGCTCGTCCGCGGGCTCCGTGGAGAACACCCTTCATTTTGCCGAGCAGTATCTCGGAATCCTGCTGCTCTCCCTCCCGGCCTTTTTCCTGCTTCAGCTCTATACCTCCACGCTGAGGGAATGCGGGGAGACCGTGCTGCCCATGAAGGCCGGCGTTGCGGCCGTCCTTTTAAATCTCATCGGCAACTTTCTGCTGATCTACGGCCACCTGGGGCTTCCGAAGCTGGGCGTCCGGGGAGCCGCCATCGCGACCGTCCTCTCCCGCTACGTGGAAATGCTGACGGTGGTCATCTGGGCTCATACGCACCAGAAAGAACAGCAATGGGTGAAAGGTCTGTACAGGACTCTCCTCGTTCCGTTCAAGGAGGTGGGGCGTTATCTCAAGAAAGGTCTTCCGCTTCTCGCAAATGAAGCGCTCTGGTCTCTGGCAAATGCCGTCATGGCCCAGTGCTATTCGATGCGCGGGCTTGCCGTCGTGGCCGGCCTGAATATCGCGAACACACTGAACAGCTTTCTCAACATCATTTTCATCACCATGGGCTCGGCGATCGGCATCGTGATCGGACAGCTTCTTGGCGCGGGCAAACTCAAAGAAGCCAAGGACAAGGACAACAAGATGATCTTCTTTGCGGTGGTCTTAAGTCTTGTGACTTCTCTTCTCCTTATCGCAGGCTCCTTCTTCTTCCCGGCATTCTACAACACCACGGACGAAGCCCGTTCGATCGCCTCGTCCTTCCTTCTGGTCTACGCCGCCGGCTGTCCTGTGGAAGCATTCATGAACAGTACGTATTTCACGATCCGCGCGGGCGGAAAGACCGTAAGGACCTTCCTTTTCGACTCAGTTTCCCTCTGGGTGCTCTCCGTCCCGGTCGCCTTCATCCTGAGCCGTTTCACGAACGTATCCGCGGTCTGGATCGCCGCAGCCGTGCTGTTCTTCAAACTCTTCAAAGTCGTTCTGGGCTACGTCTGGGTCCGAAAGAACATCTGGCTCGTGGACCTTGTCGGGAAAGAAAACGAATAGCTCTCTTAAGCAGAAAAGGCCCGGATGCTTCACGCATCCGGGCCTTTTTCCGGGCTTTTTCAGACGAGGAAAGGTCTTGTTTCAGAGAAATTCGGATTGTAGTACGGATCCTTGGGAATCTCAGGGATCTGTTTTGCGAGAATGCCTTCCGAGAAGCCCAGAAGCGGCTCCTTCCGGTCTGTCCTTACGAGGACGCGGGGCTCTGACACCGCCCGATACCCGTTCTTCAGAAGGAAGAGCCCAAGGGACGCTGAGAGGATGTCCGAGGGCGTTCCCCTGAGGTTTTCGAAAAGCTGCTCTCTTTCCTGAAGCCATCGCCCGAGAAGGTCTTTCCGGACCATCAGGCAGTCCAGACTGAGGGCTTCAACGTCAGACGCCGTGATCAGGCGGCACATGTATCCCGGTTTTCCCTGCTCCTCCCCGCGGAAGAAATGAAGCGGCGAACCGTCTCTCCTGACATGCATTCCCGCGCTTTGGGTAAGGCCGTTCGCATAAAGAAGCCTCGGTCCGGCCGCGCCGGTCTCCGGAAATGCAAAGCGGCTTAACAGCATGCCTTTCTGCGCTTCAGAAAGGCTCTCTGCGCCTTTCCGGCGTATCAGCACGTATTCTGCTTCGGCATTTTCCGAAGCCTCGGAAAGGGCCTTTAAAAGCCCTTCTGCGTTCTCTGCTTCCGTCACGGTCTCCAGCACCTGTCCTGAAGGCGCTTCGGCATCCACATGGAACCAGCCCGGATTCTCCGCATCCGTGACCGAGGCCCTGAGGCCAAGCCGCCCAAGATGCGCGGAAAGCGCCCGTGCGCCTGCGCTCGCGGCATAGGTCTTCGTGTCCATGCTTTTTGCAGTGGACTGGCTGTGGCTCCGCCAGTGGTACAGGATCCGCGGGACGTGGACAAAGGCTTTTGTGCGTTCCGAAAGCCTCAGCACAAGATCGTAATCCTGCGCGCCGTCAAACTCCGGATCCAGGCCGCCCGCTTCCCTGAAAAGCTCCGTGCGGACCATGAGGAAGTGGCAGACGTAGTTGGTGGCGCGAAGCATGTCCGGCGCAAAGTCCGGCTTGAAATTCGGGAAAAACCAGTCGTTTCCCGCTTCCGTCACCTTGTCCTCGTCGCAGTAGAACACCTTCGCGTCCGGCTTCGTCTGAAGCACTTTCACATACTCATAGAGGGCGTCAGGCTCCAGGAGGTCGTCATGGTCGAAAAGCGCCGTGAACTCTCCTTCTGCGCGCCTTAGGGCTTCGTTCGTGTTCCGGGAAATGCCGCCGTTCTCCGGAAGGTCAAAGCATTTGATCCGCGGGTCTTTCGCGGCATACTCTCTGAGCGTCCGGGACAGTTCTTCCTCCTTAGGGGAGGCATTTGCAAGTATGAGGTCAAAATGACCATAGCTCTGCCTGAGGACGCTTTCGATCATTTCCCGGAGAAAGGGAAGCGGCGTCTTATAGACCGGCACCAGGATGCTCACAAGCGGCGCATAGTCAAACTGCTCGGCGCGCTGCGCCTGAAGCGCTTCTTCCGTCACGCGGTTCTTCTCGAACCACCGGAAATAGCGCTTGTCGTTCGTATGGAAGACTTTGTTCTCCGCCTTTAAAAGAAACTGTCTGGCATTCATTTCCGCGCCTCCGGGATCTCGCTCCTAAAATCTCCGGCCTGGTAGAATCTGAACTTTTCTTCGAGATACGGACGGGTCCGTTCGATCGCGGCCTTCCGGGCTTCGAAGACCTTCGTGTCATAGGGCGTCCGGAAAACGCTGGTCGTCTTGTCGACACGGAGGAAGGGATATTTCAGCGAATAGCGCGCCCAGAGATCCCAGTCCTCAAAGGTCTCCACGGTCGTGTCGAAGCCGCCGAGTTCCTCGAAAAGTTCCCGGCGGAACATCAGGCACTGGATCGGGATGAAGTTCGTGTCCAGCATCTCTTCTTTCGTGTAGTCCTGCGTGCAGACAGACTGCACTTCGCGCACCACGTAGCTGTAGGGGCGTTTCGAGGTGACGTCCACGCGGGTCTCAAATGCCCCCGCGTAGGCTGCATAAGCATTTTCCCGCTCCATAAAGCCCGCGAGCGTCTCCACGTGCCTGGGATAAAGCATGTCGTCGTCGTCCAGGAAATTGAGATACTTGCCCTTCGCGAGTGAAAGCGCCGTGTTGCCCGCGACGCAGCGTCCCTTGTTCTCGCCGAGGGCATAATAGGTCACCCTGAGGTCCGGGAACTCTTCGCGGATCATCTTCTCGGAATCCGCGGGACCGTCTTCCACGACGACCGCCTCCACGTTCCTGTAGGTCTGCAGGCGGATGGAATGCAAGGCTTCACGCAGGGCTTCCGGACGGTTCATGGTGCGGATCAGCACGGAGACCAGCGGTCCGTCCTCATAAGGCGGAAAGACCGTGAAAGGCCCCGTCCCCTGCGCTTCGTAATCGATCCACCGGAAGACCGGATGGAAATCGCCGTGCCTTCCGGCATATTTAAGCCAGGTAAAGAAGAATTTAAAGCAGCTCGGGATGAAGAGCTTCCGG
>JAEEGL010497729.1_pt1 | contig 23370 bp, 19 predicted proteins | sample 9134231 | NCBI WGS metagenome assembly JAEEGL01 (sample SAMN16246548, study PRJNA631951) | gut metagenome | biome: gut microbiome; feature: rumen; material: fiber-attached | host: Bos | place: Iran: Karaj | collected 2018-10
CATAATCTCCGCTTTCTTGTTGGTCTCGTTCTGCTTGGCGCGCATCACCAGCCATACGATGGTCACAGGCAATATGACGCAAATAAAAATAGGTAATAAGATGTCTTCCATGTTTTTGTATCAATAACCAGTTCAACTTTTTACCCCGCTTCCGGAGCGGTTTCATCCATTAGACGTAACCTCCCCCCGAAAGGTTGGAAAAAGTTGAACGAATTTACTACTTTTTTCTATTTTTGCATTAGATGAGAAAACATGCTGGACCATATGTGCTTGTGGCGGTCCTGGCGGCGATGCTTTTTTCGTGCGCCAAGGAGCCGGCGGCGGGTCCTTTCCCGGATCCCGTTCCGGAGCCTGCCGTGGATCCGCCGGAGGAAAAGCCGGAGCCCGTGGATTACTTCCTGCCTGTGATGGAGACCACGGATATCCACGGATACCTTATTTATAATGACAACAGTTTCCTGCACTACCGGATGGCATTTGTGGCCGACAAAGTGAATGATATCCGCGGGCGGGGCGAGGCCTATGACCCCGGCCGTCTCCTGCTTCTGGACGCCGGTGACCTTTATCAGGGCGCCAGCCTTTCCAATATTCTGAATGGAGAGCCCATCTATGCGGCGATGGACCGGATGGGATACGATGCCGTAGCGCTGGGCAACCACGAATTTGACTGGGGCCTGGAAGGTCTGATTGACCCAGACGCCACCCTGCCGGACTATGAATGGGAGGGCGTGGTGCAGGAGAACCGGGTACCCGTGCTGTGTGCCAACCTATACCGTGACAATGTGCGGGATTCCCGTACCCGGGACTACGTTATCCTGGAAAAAACGGCCGTGAGCGATGAGGGAGAATCCATTCCGGTGAGAATTGGCGTGGTGGGCTTTGCCGAGAATTACGCCAGCAGCATTATGGCATCCAAATTCACCGGGATGGGGTATTCCATCACTGAAGATTACTCAATGGCCCGTAGCATAGCCGCCTCTCTGGAGGAGAGCGGCCAGTGCGACGCCACGGTCCTGCTCATCCACGGTGCGGCCGCCGGTGCCGCTCAAAGCCTGGGCCAGGGCAGCGCATTCGATCTGGTACTGGGCGGTCATTCACACATTACGGCAGAGGGGAATACGCGATGGGGTGTATCCTATCTGCAGGGGGGACGCTACTGCGAGCATTATGCATCGGCCATTATGAAGTTTACCAAAGACACCCAGGGCAAACTCTCTTTCAAAGGGGTTCAGGAACGGAAGATTGTTACGGTGAACAGCAACAAGGATATGCACAACAGCCCCGGCCAGAATGCATCGGACCTGGACGACGAAATACTGGCGCTGTCGGAAGAGGCGCTTTCCAGGGTGTCCCAGGAGCTGACCAGTGCCATCGGCTACATCCGCGTGAACGCCACCTCGTCCTCTCTTTCGGGCAGCGGCGGACGTGCATCGACCCTCTCCAACTGGATGTGTGACATCACACGCCGTATCGGCGAGGCCGATGTGGCATTCGTCAACAGCGGTGCGCTCCGGACTTCCATCCCGCTGAACGGGCAGTCCCGCAGGGACATTACGGTGGGCCACGTATATGAAGTGTTCCCCTTTGGAAACACCATTTACGTATACAGTATTACCTATGCCGATTTACTCAAGGTATTCGAGTATTCCGTGACAGGCGGTGGCAAAGGCCTTTTCTCCTATATGACCGGCATAGACTGTTACTACACCCAGGGGTCGCCGCAATCACTGGTCCTCAAAAAGGACGGAACGGTCATCTATCAGAAGAAAAACTGGACCGGAGACTGGGCGTCCCGTACCGTGACCCTGGCCGTGAGCGAATACATCGCCACTTCCCAGAACGTGGATTACAGTACAGGAATCGGCAATCCGCTGATAGAATGGAACGCGACATCCCGGCTGCTTTCCAATGAATCCATAGACAACGAAAGCGCCGTGCGCGTTCTCCGGGAAGAGGCGGCCGCCTCCGGCGGTCTCCTGTTCATAGACACGAAATCGCACTTTATTGCGCAGTAAGACAAAGAAACTGCTATCTTTGTAAGAGAATCTAAACGGAAAGATGAAAAAAGTCGCCATTCTCCTGATGGGCCTGCTGGCCCTGGCAGCCTGCCAAAGCAAAACGGTTAAGGAACCCGCCTACATTGTCCAGGTATCCCTGGGCGGCTGGCACGCGCCGGATTACAGCGCGGAACAGATTATCGGCCGGCTGGACACCGTGAGCCGGATTATTCCAGTGAAGAAGGTCATCATCGGCTGGAGCTTGGATAAGGAGATTTATCGGCAGGTGGGGGAATACCTGCACGGCAAGGACATCCAAATGCTCCTGTGGCTGCCGGTGTTTGCCGAGACCGAGGAAATGTGCGAGAACACGCCCGCCGTGGACCTCTGGGGCAACATTCCCGCCAACTATGACCTGGCGGCCGGCGAGGGTTTCCGCTTCAACTGCCCCTCGGACCCGCAGAACGCCGCCAATGTGGTGGACATCTATGACAGGAACTTTGCAGACTGCGGTTTCGACGGCATATTCCTGGACCGTATCCGCACCCAGTCCTTCGTGAGCGGGGTGGGCGGCGTGCTCAATTGCGGCTGCCCGCTGTGCCGGGAAAAGTTCGCGGCGCTGGGCGTAGACCTGGAAGCCGTAAAGGCCGAATGGGATGCCTGCAAGGATGATTTCCTTTCCGTCACCGGTTACACGCCGGAGGGCGGTTTCACCTTTGCCAATCCCATGGCCACCGCTTTCTTCAGAGCCAAAGGCTTTATCGTAAGCGGCGCCGTAGCGGGTATCGCCGATGCCTTCCGCAGCCGCGGACTGGAAGTGGGCATGGACCTGTACGCACCCTTTATGGCACCTTTCGTAGGGCAGGACTATGCAGTCCTGGCCGCGCACGCAGACTTTATCAAGCCCATGCTCTACCGCCAGACCTTCGCGCCGGCCGGAATGGGTTTCGAGTACGACTTGCTGAAGAAGGCGGTCCCCGGGGCCACCGGTTATCCCGACTTCCAGATGGACCTGGACTTCCTGCACACCCAGTTGGAAGCCATGGAGCCCTATCCCTGCGCCAAATTCCCCGGCATCGAAATCAACTATCGGGCGGGCGTGGTTCCCACCTCTGAGGAATACGTGAAAGAATCCCTGAAGGCCGTGACAAGTCACGGTTTCGACGGCGCCGTCCTGTCCTGGAACATTATGGAAGCGCCCGATGCACACATAGACTGCTTACGTTAATTAGTATTGTATTATGAAGAACACGAGTAAAATTGTTCTGGGCCTGGCCTTGATTGCCGCCGGTATCCTGTGGATCCTGAACCTTACAGGCGTCCTCAACTTTTCATTCTCTACCACGGGCTGGTGGACGCTGTTCATCATCATCCCCTGCCTGGTGGGCCTGTTCAGCGACACCGACAAACTGGGTCCCTGTATCGGCCTTAGCTGGGGTATCCTGCTCCTGCTGGCCGTCCGTGGGGTAATCTCCTGGAACCAGATGTGGCAGATTGGCCTGGCGGTGATGATCATCGTCTTCGGCATCAAGATCCTTTTCTTCAAGTCCTGCTGCCCTCACCAGGGCGCCTGCGAGGTCAAAAACATCTCCCGCGACGGTAAGGACGTCCGCCGCATAGAAACCTCCTTCGGCAAGCAGAACCTGTCCTTTCCCGGCCAGAAATTCGAAGGGGCCGATGTCCAGACCTCCTTCGGCGGCCTCACCCTGGACCTGCGGGGCGCCGTCCTGGCCGATGAATCCTTCATTGACCTGAACGTGGGCTTCGCCGGCGTCTCCATCATCGTCCCGGAAGGCCTCGCCGTCCAGATTTCCGTCAACAGCGGCTTCGGCGGTGTCTCCGACAACCGCCAGAACAAAGTAACCGCCGGCACCCCGCTGCTCATTATCACGGGCAAGGTGGGGTTCGGCGGCGTAGAGATCAAAAACTAGCCCCGCGCTAAATTATTAACGACTTCCGTGTGCACTACAAGGCCGTAGCGCACACGGAACTGTATTTTGAGGCCTTCCGTGTGCGCTGGGAGCCCCTGGTGCACACGGACCGGGCAAATCGAAGCCGGAATTAGCTTTCCTGGATCTCGAAGAGGTTCAGGAAGCCGGTCATCATGAAGACCTGACGGATTTCGGTGTTGATGTCTTTTACAATCACCTTGCCGCCTTTGGCCGCTGCGGCCTTGCGGATGGTGAGGAAGATACGCAGACCGCTACTGGAGATATAGCTGAGGTCCTTGCAATCCAGAACCAGGGTTTTGTCGGCCTGGTCAATGAGGGGCTGCACGGCGGTGGCAACTTCCTGAGAAACGGCGGTGTCAAGGCGGCCACTCAGTACGGCGGTTAGGACGTTGTCCTTTTCAATGATTTTTACATCCATAATTATTGCATATTTTTAGTCATCGTAAGAATATTCTTGCCATCTTCCCTCTTGTAGAAGACGGAGTCCATGATATTACGCACCAGGAAAATGCCCAGGCCACCGATAGGACGGTCTTCGACGTCCAGAGTGATATCGGCTTCCGGTGCTGCAGTAGGGTCAAAGGGCTTGCCGGCGTCTGAGACAATGAACTTGAGCATGTCATCGTGAATGACCGCTTCAATGTCCACCAAACCGTCGGAGCCCTCAGGGTAGGCATACAAAATGACATTGGTAACCGCTTCTTCCAGAGCCAGGTTGATGCTCATCGTAAGGCCGTTGTCCAAATGGACCATGCCCGCAACGGCTTCCACAAATTCGGCCAGCTGGGGAATTTGCTTGATGTCATTGTGAAGAATTAGATGGCGTTCCTTCTTTTCCAAGGGTTTATCATTTAAATAACGAATACATAGCATAGTAAGGTCGTCGCTCTGCGGCGCTTTGTCCACGTACGCGTGCACGGCGTTCAGCATTTTGTTCACCTGCTCTTCGGCCGTGAGACCGGCGTCCAGGACCGGTTCCATCCGTTCCGTCCCAAAGAGTTCCAGGTCATGGTTCTCGGCTTCGCTGAGACCGTCGGTGTAGAGGAAGATGCCCATCCCGCTCTTGATGTCGGTTTCCTGTTCCTCAAAGGGGAAGCCGTCCACTACGCCCAGCGGGACATTGGGGATTACGGGGAACTGTTCCGGTTTGGATTCTGTTAGCAGATAAGGGGCATTGTGACCGGCGTTGCAATAACGCAGGTGGCCGGTAGCCAGGTCCAGAACACCGCAGAAGAAGGTAATGAACATGTCGTTGATGTTCATGTCGGCCAGGTTCTGGTTCATGGTGCACGCAATGCGCTGGGGACTCTTTTCGTGACCGGCGATGGTGCGGAACAGGCTGCGGGACACGCTCATGATGAGCGAAGCGGGAACGCCCTTGCCGGAAACATCCCCTATGCAGAAGTACAGGCGCTCGTCCCGGATAAAGTAGTCGTACAGGTCTCCGCCCACTTCCTTGGCAGGAATGAGGTGGGCGAAAATATCGATATCCTTCCGTTCGGGGAAGGGCGGGAAATCCTTGGGCAGCATGGCCATCTGGATGCCGCTGGCCACGTGCAGTTCACTGTCGATGCGGTTCTTTTTCTCGTTGACCGACATCAGCTTGCGCTGATTGTAGATGGTGGCGGTGAGAATGAGGATGAGCATCAGAAAACCGATGAGCTCAATGCCCAAAACCTGGCGGTTCAGCATCTTTACCTGAGCGAAGATCTCTTCTTCCGGGATGCTCATGCTCATGGACCAGCCGGTCTTCTGCACCTTGTCATAGAAGACATAGTAGGTCTTGCCCTGTATGCGCACCCGCTGGCTGCCTTCCTCGCCGGCCAGCATGCCGCGGTTCACTTCCTTGAAGTCCTCGCCGTCCTCCATCTGTTCGGCCAGGTCTATGATATTCTTCCGCTGCATGGTGGCGAACGGCGGGCTTGTGGCCATGATATTGCCACTCTTGCTCACCAGCATCTTCAGGGAGAAAGGATAGTCCTTGATGTTGGCCAGGCGGTCCGACACCCAGTCCAGGGCTACATCGGCCGTAAGCACGGCGGCCAGGCGGTTCTTGTGGTCATAGACCGGAACCGAGTAGGTGGTCATGAGCTTGTTGCCGCCGCCTTCGTCATAGTAGGGCTCGGACCAATAGCCTTTTGAACCGGCTTTCAGGGCTTCCACAAACCACTCCTGATGGGTATAGTCGTATTCCGGGGTGCCCAGTTGGACGGTCACAATGCTGTCTCCTTCCCTATGGGCATAGGGGGCGAAGTGGCGGCCGGCCTTCGAGCGGTGGTAGTTTTCCATAAGGGCGATGGCCGATCCGTACACAACCGGATTGTCCTCTACGATTCCCTTGGGGAGTCCCCACAGGCTGTCCAGCGTTTCCGGAACGATTTCTCCGGCAATCCACAGGTTGTTGCGGACGGCGCTCTCCACCAGCTCTACAATGAGGGTGAACTCCTGTTCCACCCGGTCAATATTGTCCTGGGCCCGGTTGTAGGCTTCATCCTCGACGATATCCCGCATCCGGTAATACGCCAGCAGGGAACCTACACCCAGGGTAATGATGGCAACAGCCACCACCAGGAATCCCTGAATGGCAGGCAGGTTTTGTAATTTAAACTTGCCGGCAGCCATAGCTTAGATAATACCTTTAAGTGCTTCCCGGAATTCCGGCATGGGCTGTTTGGTATCCCGTTCCACAATGAGGGTCTTGAGACCGGCATAAGGCTTGATTTCTTCCTCGATGTCCTTCAGGGAACGGTCGGTCCCGAAATACACGGGGGCAAACTCTTCCCAGAACCGGATGGCCGTAGCCTTCTTCATGTGGAAGGTGGGCTCGATGAAGTCCTCCAGGCTGAGGACGCAGCACAGGTATACCATGCCCACGTCGAAGAGATGGTTGCCGTAGCAGAAGTCTCCCAGGTCAATGAAGTAGCGCTTGTCACCGGCAAAGATGGCGTTGGAGTACTGCAGGTCTCCGTGGATGGCGGTATCTTCGTCGGGAGTGTCGGCGATAAACTTGCCCAGCGCATCCTTTTCCGCGGTGGTGAAGAAGGGATTCTCGGCCAGGAGCCGATAATACCGGTCCTTCACGTTCTCGAACTGGGTGGTGTCCACGTGCACGCTGTGCAACTGGAGACACATCTGGGCGAATTCAGAGGCAAACTGGGCCACCTTTTCGGGTTCGTCTCCCGTTGCGCGGGAATAGGACTTTTTGCCGGGGATGCGGCGGAAGCGGATGCCGTATCGGCCATCCTCTGTCACCACATATTCGCCAGGTTCAGGGGTGGGGATGCCCGCCTCGTACACTTTCCGGGCCAGCATCATTTCATCCAGCGGCTGCTGGATCTTGCCCGGGAAGTAGAGTTTGAGCATTACGTTGGGATCGCTGATGCAGTCAAAACTCTCTCCGTTGGCGCCGCCACCGGAAAGCACATAGTCGGAAAGGGATATCTTTTTTGCTTTTTCCATGTTCTATTATTGATTCATAAAAGGAAGTTCACTTACTTGCTGCAGCAGGAATTCGGCCATGGACTCATTGCTGGAGTTCTCTCCGTTGAGCGTGTCGAACAGGCGCTTTAGTTCCTTTTTGCCACCGCCGGAGCGCACGATGTGGGCGATGCACAGATCCTGCGGGCCCAGGGAGGAGGAGATGATATCCAGGTCCGTGAGGCCAATCTGGTAGCAGGCAATCTGATAGGCGCCGTCGTTATTCTGTTTGATGAGGCGGCCGATGTCGCCCAGCGTATGGCATTCCAGGTCCTTGAACACAGCCAGATAGGGCATCAGGTTCACTTCCTGGATTTCGGCCTGGTTCACCGCGGCGATGCGGCGGTTCAGCTTGTCAAAGGGACGCAACTGGAGATAGCTGCGGTAGGTGTCGCCGTCCAGCGGAACCTCGTCCAGGTTGCCGGAGGCCACCAGGGCCTGTACCCGGCGCCGGTAATCCGTGAGGTCGTTGCGGATCTGGCTGAACTGTTCATCGGCCAGTTCCAGCATGCCCGCCAGGCGGTTCAGGTTGCGCAGGTATTCCCGCGGGATTTCCACGCCGCTCTTGTAGCCGGTGTCGTGGTTCATATTGGCCCATGCGTGCTGCAGCACGGTGCGCATCTGAATCTCGAAACGGTACGGGCAGCCTTCCATGCTGCAGATATAGTGCAGGGACATGTAGCCGAAGCTGTCAATCTCGTGCGCCTTGCGTTTGTCCACGGAATTTTCCCAGTCCACCTTGTACAGGCGGTCTACGGCCGACGCCACCTTGTCTACGTCGTCGCTGTAGAAGGTAATGACGCGCAGGCCGATGATATCCGTAATATCGGCCAGCGTAGCATACTTGGCGCCCTTGAGCTCCAGCTTGCCGGCCAGGGATTTCTCCGTCTTCACGCGGCCTTCAATGGATGCCACGATGAGCCCGGCCTCGTCGAAGACCTGCTTGAGCTGGGCCTGGACCTTCTCCTTCATCTCTTCGAACAGGGGAAGGTGCTCGCGGTACTCTTCCAGGATAGCCTTGCAATGGGCGTCCAATTGATAGGTGTTTTCAGCCATAGTGGGTTATTAATTCTTAACCCACAAATTTACGAAAAAGTTTTTTGAGAAAAAAACTATCCTTTTTACTTGCGGAATCAGAAAAAAGTCGTACATTTGCAGTCCCGTTCGCGGGAACATTGAGATATGGTGTAATGGTAGCACTACAGATTCTGGCTCTGTCAGTGAGGGTTCGAGTCCTTCTATCTCAACTTTTTTTGTGCCTTATACGGTACGGCGGGGTAGCTCAGCTGGTTAGAGCGTCGGATTCATAATCCGGAGGTCGTGGGATCGTGACCCACTCCCGCTACCCTAAAACAACAACATACAGACTTGGCCCGGTACAACGGCCTCCTCTGAACCTCGCTATACACCCGACGCTTTGACAGCGGCGGTTTTTTGTTTATTATTGCTAGAATCGTTATCTTTGCGTCATATGGCACGAGGAACCGTTAATAACATGCTCCCAAAGATTCGGGCTGTGCTTTCACAGCAGCCCGTGGTTAGGGCGTGGCTTTTCGGGTCGTACTCCAGGGGAGAGGAAACGCCTGACTCAGATGTTGATATTCTGGTTCAGTATGACGAAGATGCTCGGATAACCCTTCTGACCATCTCCAGAATTATGATTAAACTGTCAGATGCAGTTGGCCGCAAGGTTGATTTGGTAGAGGACGGTTGCTTGCTTCCTTTCGCAAGAGAGAGCGCAGAAAGAGATAAAATTCTGATTTATGAGAGAGCCAGTTAGAGACAAAGAACGGCTCCAACATATTCTGGATGCCATCAACATCCTCGAAGAAAGCCGAAAGAAACATGATTCGGCCGAATCCGAGAAAGACCCTATTGTATACTATGGCTTTGTGAAGCACGTAGAAATCATAGGTGAGGCAGTCTATATGCTCTCTAAAGAATTCAAAGAATCACATCCAGAAGTAGAGTGGGGGGCCATTGAAGGCATGAGACACGTCCTCGTTCATGGCTACTATCAAATCAAGCCACAGCAACTTTGGGACACTATAGACCTTGACCTTCCGGCCCTGAAGCCAACAATTGAGGCCTATCTGAAATCTTTGGCCTAGTTCTGCAAATTTCATCCATGGGGCGGCAGACTGTCTTTGGGTAGAGGGTGCGCCTCCGGTCAGCAGCCAAAAAAGGGGCGGCACCGGTCGCTTTGCGTCCAACTCCTCCTTTGTGGCCACGCCTGCGGCGTGTCCAACGTCGTCGAACAAGTTCCGCAATCCCGCTTGCGCGGGACCGCTCCCTGCACAAGCCCTCGCACGTCCCCTTTTTTGTCAATTCCCTCCGGCGCATCCCTCTACCCAACGACCATGCGCCGCCAGAAGCCCTTGCGCGCGGCGGGTGCATATTTTGCAAGGCCGGAGGTCGTGAGATCGTGACCCACTCCCGCTACCAAAATCCCATCGAAACCTAAACATCTATATATTCGAGACTGCCCTACGAGGTGGTTTTTGTTTATATATCAGGCTGTTATGGCAGCGGGTTAATTCCAGAAAAAAGTGCGACCATATATGCGACCTGGTATGTTTAAAGAAAAAGTGGTCGCAAATTATGAATCGAAACACTGTGGATAGCTTGTATTTTGAATTATTGATTATTCATATTTTTCTAAGTTCACGATGACGCATTTCCGGAGTATGTGTGTTTATAGGACAGAAACAAACAGATTAAAGATATGAAGGCCATTGAGAAGTTATTTGTTGCTGCCGTAAGCGTTCTTTGCCTGGCATGCGTCTCTTGTTCCCAGAAAGAAGATGTCACCAATGAATACGCGCCCTCCTGGTGGAGGGGGGAATACGCCGTTCAGATAGAGAATGCCACCACGGGAACATTGGAAGATCACACGGCCCTTATGGAGCTGGATTTCCTAGAAAACGGGAAGGACGTCTGGATCATTACCGGCATTCCCGAAATTGCCGATTTTGAACGGCACGAATATGAAGCTAATTGGGTGGCGAAGAATCAGTTTACTATACGGCTTTACGGCTGGCAGTCGAATTTTAGCTATTCCGGAACCATCCGGGATGGAATTATGACTTTGCAACTTCTTTCTGTCGATACGATTGTTCAGACATATGAACTGTCCAGGATGCCGCTGCTGGAATGAAATGACTCCCTTTTACACAAATGTGAGTAACTTTGTGCGTTAAGATAATGGCGTGAGTGTATAAACAGCTGGATGAGCAGGCGCTGGCCAGGTACTGTTCTCAGAAAGACAGAATGGCGGAGGATGAACTGTATAGAAGATATGCAGTCAGGCTAAATACACTCTGTAAACGATACCTTGGAGATGAAGATGATGCCAAGGACCTGATGCTGGAAACGCTTATTCAGGCACTGGACAAGATAGGCACATACACGTACACGGGAGAAGGCTCCCTGTATGCCTGGATTAGCCGGATTGCCATCAACAAGGCACTCAATCAGCTCAGGCGGCACCGGTGGCGAATGGTTCCCTTAGACTTCCGTGTGCAGGACAACATACCGGAACCCACCGAAGAAGAAGTGGCCGAAATACCGAAGGAGAAACTGCGTGAATGGATTGCGGGGCTGCCGGATATGAGAAGGGCGGTGTTCAACCTTTACTGCATAGACGGGTACTCGCATCAGGAGATAGGAAAGATGCTGGGAATCAGCGAGAGAGGATCCACCAGCACGCTGGCCAAAGCAAGGAAAGAACTGAAAGAAATGATTCAACAATATCTCAAGGAACAAGACCGATGAGAAAGTGGGAAGACATAGTCAAGGACAAGATGGAAGAGCCGGAAGGCGCACTTCCTGAAAGCGTCTTTGCCGAGTTCTGCGCCCGCCGGGAAGCAGCTACGGCTGCCCCAACTCAGAAGCGGTTCCCGCTGGTTTGGGCTGTCGTTCCCGCTGTTGCGGCCGGTCTCGCTGCTGTTTTGCTCCTCCATAAGCCTTCCGTGCCGGAGGGAGATATCCAGATTATCCAGCAGCCATCGGCCCCTGTTGCCGTTGTGACAGATACGGTCCAGGTTGGCGAACGGGAACAGGCTCCGCCGCTCATTGCCCTGGCAGTTACGCCAAAGCTGCTACGGCCTTCTGCCGGCAAGCCGCATCTGATGAATGAGGAGGAAAACGTGGAAGCGGCAGAGGAAAACGTACCGGAGAGTATGGAAGAAGAGATGCCTGATAGTCCCATCGTCACCACTACTTCGCCTTTCATCCCTGAAAGTGCCATAGCCGGGCCGGTGAGAATGAAAGTTGGTCCCGCTGCAGGAATGATTGCCGGAGGCGGCCTCCTGGCGGCGGTTATCACACCTCTTCTTGGAGCGAGAACAAAAATGGGCAATGCACCCACGTCTTATTCCGACAATACGGGGGCAACTGTTCCTATGACGCTCGATAATCCGCAGAAAGACGATCAGATAGTAAAAGCAGTTCACTATTTCCCCCTTAAAGTGGGGTTGTCGGCCAGGTTCCCCCTAAGCGAAAGGTTTTCCGTCACGACAGGGATCGATTATTCGTGGTATAAGTCTTCGTTTACCTATTCGGTGTCTGGAGAAAAGATTCAGAATGCGCACTACATTGGTATTCCTGTGCGTCTGGATTGGACATTTGCTTCGGGCAGATGGCTGGATGTGTATTTGGGTGGAGGGCTTGAAGGGAACTATTGCCTGGGAGCTACGCTTGCCGGAGATCGGGTTGCAAAAGACGGATTCAGTGCGTCGCTGCTTGGTGCGGGGGGAATACAGTTTAAGATTACAGAGAAACTTGGAGTTTATATTGAGCCGGAATTAAGTTGGACTTTTACGCCTAAGAACCAGATACTGGAGTCTTATCGGACGAAGAATCCTCTGATGTTTTCGGTGTCATCGGGACTTCGTATAACCATTGGAAAATAAACACTTCGATACTATGAAACAATTTGAACTACTGGCTGCTATAGCCGCACTGCTTACAATAAGCCTGTCATGTGAGAAATTAAATGGGGACGATCCAAAGAACAACCCCTACAAGAAGCTCAACTTGACCACCAAATCGGCCGAGTTTGCCCGTCAGGGAAACACCTTCGCCTTCGATTTTATCGACCGTATAAACACCGCCGAAGAGGGAGATTTCATTATTTCCCCGCTCAGCATGCAGTTCCTGCTGGGAATGATTCTGGATGGCGCGCAGAACGGGACCGCAGATGAAATCTGCAAGGTGCTGGGCTATGGTTCAGGAGAAGTGAAAGCTGTAAATGAATATTGCCTTTCCATGCTGGAACAGCTCCCTTCGCTTGATAAGAAGACCAAACTTTCTATCGCCAATGCCATTTTCGTCAACAAATGGTTTGACTTGAAAGACAGTTACAAGAGCACCGTAGGGAAATACTATCAGGCCGAGGTCGCCAATCTGGATTTCTCCGACGGCGCCGGTTCACTCAAAACCATCAATGGCTGGTGCAACAAACAGACGAATGGGATGATTCCCAAGGTTCTGGATAAAGTGAGTACGGATATGCTTGCATATCTTCTCAACGCCATGTATTTCAAGAGTGAGTGGAAGGAGAAATTCCCCAAGAGTAATACTGTGAGCGAAACCTTCACTGTAGAGGGCGGGGTCACCAAGAAGGTCCCGATGATGAAGAACAACAAAGACTTCTTATACCAGGACAATGATGATTTCCGTGTAGTGCGCTTGCCTTATGGGAACGGGGCCTTCAACATGATGGTCATCCTTCCCCAAACCGGGAAAACTCTTGCCGATGTCACAATGGCACTGAAAACCGCTGACTGGAATGAATTCCTTCAGATGATGGTTACCTGCGATGTCGATCTCTGGCTACCGAAGTTCGAAACCAAGTATTCCAAAAAGCTTAACGACATCCTTTCCGAAATGGGTATGCCTTCTGCTTTCAGTGCCATCGCTGCAGATTTCAAAGCTATGTCAGATGCCGCCTTATGCCTGAGTTTCGTTAAGCAAGACGCTGTTATCAAAGTGGATGAAGAAGGCACGGAGGCCGCCGTGGTATCTTCGGCCGGAATATATGCCACCTCTGCCGGCCCCGGAGAACACATCGTTTTCCACGCCGATTATCCCTTCCTTTACCTCATCACCGAAAACAGCACTGGAGCCATCCTCTTTGCCGGGAAGTATAGCGGTGAATAACGCGGCCCTCTGTTCTCTTGTTCCACTCCACTGTGGAACGGAACAGAACAGTAAGGTTTGTAACCTCTTCTTCCATCCTCTACTACATTACAAAGTCGAAAAAAACAAAAAGACCACAAATCGCCCATACAGCGGTCTGTGGCCTTGATCTATCCACGGCCTGACAAAATCAAAGTGTCAAAGACAGGAAGTTATTCATTTTTGTTTATTTTTGTACCTGATATGCAACGAGTATTGATTCTTCTTCTGGCCCTTTCCTGCGTGCAGATGAGCGCACAGGACTTGGGGCATTACAAGCGCGTGGTGAAAGAACTCAGTTCTGCCAAGTATCAGGGACGCGGCTATGCGCGCGGCGGGGCCAACAAGGCCGGCAAGTTCCTGGAGGCGGAGTACCGCAAGGCCGGGGCCGATGAAGTAACCCTCCAGCCCTTCACCATCGATATCAACACCTTCCCGGGCAGGATGGAAATGTGGGCCGATGGCCGCCGCCTCAAGGCCGGCGTGGATTTCTCCATGCGCGAATACTCTCCCGGCGCGCACGGGGAATTCCCGGTGTACCACGTGGATACCCTGAACTTCGACGCCGCCAAGATGTTCGAGGACCTGGCCAAACCGGAGTATGCCAACGCCCTGGTGTGCTGTGATTTCTGGTTTGCCTACAGGCACGGCGAAGCTTTCGGCCGCCTGCAGAAAAAAGGGGAGTGCACCAATGCGGGCCTACTCCAGACCTGGACCTCTCCCATCAAGTTTTACAAGGCCTATGGCCACCGTGTGGCCGATAAACCCATCATCTGGGTAACACCGGAAGCCATCAAGGATGTCAAAACGGTCCGCGTGGATGTGGACAACGAGTTCCTCAAGGACTATCCTCTCTTCAACGTCATCGCCAAGGTTCAGGGCGAGCGCCACGACAGCTGTTACGTGTTCACCGCCCACTATGACCATCTGGGCAACCTGGGAAAGAAGGTCTATTACGCCGGGGCCAACGACAACGCTTCGGGCACGGCCGCCATCGTCACCCTGGCTGCGTACTACGCCAAGCATCGGCCGGCCTACGACATGTATTTCCTCTCCTTCTCCGGCGAGGACGCCAACCTGCGGGGCTCGGAATTCTTTGCCAAGTATCCCCTGTTCCCGCTTTCCCGTATCAAATACCTGTTCAACATCGACATGATTGGCGACAACAACCCCGTCCAGTACTGCGAAGTGAGCGAGAAGGGCATGCGCGCCTTCCCGCTCTTTGAACAGATCAATGCCCGTAAAGGCTACTTCCAGGCCCTCCACCGGGGCGAACTGGCGGCCAACAGCGACCACTATCCCTTCGCCACCCGCGGCGTGCCCTGCATCTTCCTGGAAAACGAGAACGGCGACGCCTTTCCCTACTACCACACCATCTACGACAACTGGCAGCACGCCGTCTTCGACAGCTACGCCCCCGTTTTCAATCTGGTGACCGACTTCATCGGCCAGTATAGCCTGTAACACAGGCGCTCATTGCGTAAAGCGCTGATTACTAGGCGCTTAAGAAATTTTCTTGACCCCCGGAGGGATAAAGAAAAATATCTAAAACGATAGTAATCAATTGATTACAAGATTCTGCTACCCAGAGGGGCCAGCCAAGAGCCTATTCCGCAAACAGCGAAATCAGGTTCAGGATAACCTGTGAGGCTTTTTCCATGCTTTCCAGCGGGACGAATTCCATTTTGCCGTGGAAGTTTAGGCCGCCGGCGAAGATGTTGGGGCAGGGGAGGCCGCGGAAAGAGAGGTTGGCGCCGTCGGTGCCGCCGCGGATGGGCTGGATCTTGGCCTTGACGCCGGCCATCTCCATGGCCTTCACGGCTTTCTCAATAATAAAGTAGTGCGGCTCTACCTGTTCCCGCATGTTGTAGTACTGGTCCTTGATGACGGCCGTGGCGGTGCCGGGGCCGTATTTGGCATTGATGGCGTCGGCTGCGGCGGCCATCTGCCGTTTGCGTTCCTCGAACTTCTCCCGGTCGTGGTCCCGGATGATGTAGGCGAAATCGGCCTCCTCTACGGTTCCCTTGAAGGAGATGAGGTGGAAGAAGCCCTCGTAGCCTTCCGTGTATTCCGGACGTTCGCCGGCGGGGAGCAGGGCGTTGAGTTCCTGGCCGATATGGATGGCGTTGCGCATCTTCCCCTTGGCATAGCCGGGGTGCACGTTGCTTCCCTGGATGTGGATTTTGGCCGATGCGGCGTTGAAATTCTCGAACTCCAGCTCGCCTACCTCGCCGCCGTCCATGGTATAGCCGAAATCGGCCCCGAAACGGGGGACGTCGAACTTGACCACGCCGCGGCCGATTTCTTCGTCGGGCGTGAAGCCGATGCATATTTTTCCGTGCTTGAACTCCGGGTGCTCCACCACGTACTGCACGGCGTTCATGATTTCGGCCACGCCGGCCTTGTCGTCGGCGCCCAGCAGGGTGGTGCCGTCGGTGGTGATGAGGGTCTGGCCCACGTAATGCAGCATCTCGGGGAACTCCGAGGGCTTGAGCGCCAGGCCGGGCACGCCCTTCAGGGCAATCTCCCCGCCGTCGTAGTTTTCAACAATCTGCGGCCTGATGTTGGCTCCGGAAGCGTCCGGGGCGGTATCCACGTGGGCGATGAAACCCACGGCAGGCACGTCCTTGTCCAGGTTGGACGGGATGGAGGCCATCACATACCCGAACTCGTCCAGCGTCACGTCCACGCCCAGGGCCTGGAGTTCGTCCTTCAGCATCTTGAGCAGGTCCCACTCCTTGGCGGCCGACGGCTGGGTTTCGGACTCTTCGTTACTCTGCGTGTCCACCGACACGTACCTTAAAAATCTATTTAACAGCTTTTCCATATCAGTACATTGTTTTGCAAAAACAAATGTACAAAAAAATGGCTATATTTGTACAAATACTAGTAGTATGGAAGAAAAGAAAACCGTCTCCCTTCCGGAGAACGCACACCGGGAACTGAAACCGGGCGAGGAATACAAGCCCATCCTGAATCCCCAGCAGAAATATGCCGAGGCCACGCCGTATTCGGTGAGTATCGGTATCCTTATGGTTATCCTGTTCAGCGCCGCGGCGGCATACCTGGGCCTCAAGGTGGGCCAGGTGTTTGAAGCGGCCATCCCCATCGCCATCATCGCGGTGGGGCTCACCGGCGCCCTGGGCCTCAAGCAGGGCCTGCCCCAGAACGTGATTATCCAGTCCATCGGCGGCTGCTCCGGCGCCGTGGTGGCCGGAGCCATCTTCACCCTGCCCGCCATCTACATCCTGGGCGTGGAGGTGGAATTCTGGAAGATGGTCTGCAGCTCCCTGCTGGGAGGCGTGCTGGGCATCCTGTTCCTCATTCCCTTCCGCAAGTATTTCGTGAAAGAAATGCACGGGAAATACCCCTTCCCGGAGGCTACGGCCACCACGCAGGTGCTCATCAGCGGCGAGAGCGGCGGCTCCAGCGCCAAGACCCTCATCACCGCGGGCCTCATCGGCGGTCTGTACGACTTTTGCGTGGCCACCTTCGGCACCTGGGCCGAGACCATTTCCACCACCGTCATGGGTTGGGGCGCCGCTGTGGCCGATAAAGCCAAGGTGGTCCTGAAGATGAACACCGGCGCGGCCGTGCTGGGCCTGGGCTATATCATCGGCCTCAAATACTCCTTCATCATCTGCTGCGGCTCCCTGCTGGTATGGCTCATCATCATTCCGCTGATGAACCTCATCTGGGGCGGCGATGTCCTGGACCTGATGGGAACGGGCATTTCCACCACCGTGGGCCAGATGGCACCGGAGGAGATTTTCAAGACCTATGCGCGTCACATCGGCATCGGCGGTATCGCCACGGCCGGCATCATCGGCATCGTGAAAAGCTTCGGCGTCATCAAGAGCGCCGCGGGTTTGGCGGTGAAGGAGTTCAAACGCAAGCCCGGCACGCTGGATGAAAAGGCCATCCGCACGGAGGAAGACCTGCCCATGAAGACTGTCGTTTTCGGGGTGGTGATAGCCCTGCTGTGCATCTTCGCCTTCTTCGCCCTTGGCGGGGTGGTGGAGAACGTCTGGCAGGCCCTGGTGGGTCTGGTGATTGTGGCAGTGATTTCCTTCCTGTTCACCACTGTAGCGGCCAACGCCATCGCTATCGTGGGTTCCAACCCGGTTAGCGGCATGACGCTGATGACCCTCATCATCGCTTCCCTCATCCTGGTGGCCGTGGGTCTGAAAGGAAACACCGGCATGGCTGCGGCGCTCATCATCGGCGGTGTGGTGTGCACGGCTCTTTCCGTTGCAGGTTCGTTTATTACAGACCTCAAGATAGGTTACTGGATTGGCTCTACGCCCAAGGTGCAGGAAGGCTGGAAATTCCTGGGCGTGGCGGTGAGCGCCGTCACTGTATGCGGCGTGATGCTGGTGCTGAACAAGACCTATGGCTTTGTAGGAGACAACGCCCTTGTGGCCCCGCAGGCCAATGCCATGGCGGCCGTCATCCAGCCCATGTTCAGCGGCGGCGGCGCACCCTGGCTGCTGTACGGAATCGGCGCAGCCATTGCCCTGATTCTGAACTTCTGCAAGGTTCCCGCCCTGCCTTTCGCTCTGGGTATGTTCATTCCCATTGACCTGAACCTGCCCCTGCTGGTGGGCGGCGCCGTTTCCTGGTATGTGAGCACCCGCTCCAAGGACGCTGCTGTGAACACGGCCCGTATGGAGAAAGGCACCCTCATCGCTTCCGGCTTCATTGCCGGCGGCGCCCTCATGGGCGTTGTGAGCGCCATCCTCAAGTTCGCCAATGTGGACCTGTATCTCTCCGACTGGGCCGCTTCGTACGGCGAGGCCGTGGCCATAGTGCCCTTCCTGGGCATTATCGCCTATATGGTTTACGCATCCATGAAGACTGATAAATAAGCAGCATGAACGCAAACGAATTTGACGTCATTATCATCGGCGGAGGCATTACGGGGGCCGGAACGCAGCGGGACTGCGCCATGCGCGGCCTCAGGACCCTGCTCATCGAGCGCTCGGACATTGCCACCGGCGCCACGGGCCGCAACCACGGCCTGCTGCACTCCGGCGCACGCTATGCGGTGAACGACCCCGAGAGCGCCCAGGAGTGTATCCGGGAGAATATGATCCTGCGCCGCATCGCCTCCCACTGTATCGACGAAACCGACGGCCTGTTCATCACCCTGCCGGAGGACGACCTGGCCTACCAGCAAACCTTTGTGGATGCGTGCCGCAACGCGGGGATATCGGCCGAAATCATAGACCCGGACCTGGCCCGGCGCATGGAGCCGTCTGTGAATCCGGACCTGATTGGCGCCGTGAAAGTGCCCGACGGCAGCGTGGACCCCTTCCGCCTGTGCGCCGCCAATATGCTGGACGCCAAGATGCACGGCGGCCAGGTGCGCCTGCATACGGAAGTGACGGGCTTCATCAAGGAAGGTAACACCATCAAGGGCGTACACACCCGTAACCGCCAGACCGGCGAGGAGGTCGATTACTACGCCCCCGTCACCGTGAACGCCTGCGGCATCTGGGGGCAGCACATTGCCGAAATGGCCGGTGTGAAGGTGGGGATGTTCCCCGCCAAGGGTGCCCTCCTCATCTTCGCGCACCGCGTGAACAATCTGGTCATCAACCGCTGCCGCAAGCCCTCCAACGCCGATATCCTGGTGCCCGGCGATACCGTTTGCATCATCGGCACCACCTCCACCCGCATTCCCTTCGAGGAGTGCGACACCGTGGCGGTTACCCCCGACGAAGTGACCCTCCTGATCACCGAGGGCGCCAAGCTGGCCCCCTCCCTGTCTTCCACCCGTATCCTGCGGGCCTATGCCGGCGTGCGCCCGCTGGTGAGCGCCGACGACGACCCCACGGGCCGCAACATCTCCCGCGGCATCGTGTGCCTGGACCACGAGACCCGCGACGGCCTCAAGGGCTTCATCACCATCACCGGCGGCAAGCTCATGACCTACCGCCTGATGGCGGAAATCGCCACCGATGCCGTGTGTCGCAAACTGGGCGTGGAGAAGGCCTGCCAGACGGCCGATATCCCCCTCCCGGGCTCCGAGGAACAATCCTACGAGGCTGTAGCCCAGAAGATTTGGGAAAGTCCCACCACGGCGCAGAAGGCCGCCGCCGCCCGTATGGGAACCCGCGCCGCGCGCATCCGCACCGGCAACAAACGGGACGACGCCCTCATCTGTGAGTGCGAGGAAGTGTCGGTGGGCGAAATCAAGGCTGCCATCGACCGCCTGGAAGTTTCCACCCTTACGGACCTGCGCCGGCGCACCCGCGTGGGAATGGGTACCTGCCAGGGCGAGTTCTGCGCCTGCCGCGCCGCCGGTCTGCTGGTCAAGGCCCACGGTTGCGTGGAACGTGAGCGGGCCGACCTGGAAGACTTCCTCCAGGAGCGCTGGAAGGGCAATTTCCCCATCGGCTGGGGAGACACCCTCCGCGAAGCGGAATATACACAGTGGGTCTATAAACTAGTGTTGGGCCTATGAGATTCGATACCGTAATCATCGGCGGCGGCCTCACCGGTATGCTGGCCGGCATCACCCTGCAGAAAGCGGGACAGAAGACCGCCATCATCAGCACCGGGCAGAACGCCCTGCATTTCTTCTCCGGTTCCTTCGAGAGCATCAAGGAGCCTTCCCAGCGCATCGTGGAACTCTTTGCCGAGGCCGGCGTGCGCCTGCACTACAGCCCCGGCGTGCGGCTGCTGCCGCTGGGCACGTTCAAGGAATCGGCCCTGGCGCTGGAGGACGTGGACATCTTCCCCACGCCCAAGTTCGCCCGCAAGGTGCTCATCGTGAATTTCTCCGGTTACCACGACTTTTTCACTTCTTTCCTGGCCGATGGCCTGGAGAAGCAGGGGATGACCTGCCGACTGCGTTTCCTGAGCCTGCCGGAACTGGAAACCCTTCAGCAAAGTCCCAGTGAGATGCGCTCCGTGCAGATTGCCCGTGTGATGGACCGCGTCTGGGAGAAAGTGGTGCAGGAGGTACGCGTGCTGCTCAAGGACGAGGACGCCGTGGTGCTGCCGCAGGTCTTCGGCCTGCAGGATACCTCGGTGCCTGGCCGTATCCGCCAGGGCATTCCCGCCCACGTGGTGTTTGCGGGCACCCTGCCTCCGTCGGTCCCCGGCATCCGCACGCTCATCCTCCTCAAGCAGCGTTACCAGCTGCTGGGCGGCACCTACCTGATGGGTGACGAAGTGGTCCGCGCCCATACCCACGAAGGAGTGGTGCACTCCGTGGCCACCCGCAACCTGGACAACCATTATATAGAAGCCGCCAACTTTATCCTCTCTACCGGCGGATACTTCTCCAAGGGTCTCATCTCCAATCCCTTCCAGGTGCTGGAGCCCGTCTTCGGCCTGGATGTGGAATACAAGGAGGACCGCAACCAGTGGTACAACCCGACCTTCAAGGAGGACCAGCCCTATATGCACTTCGGCGTAAAGGCCGATGAAAACCTTCACGCCCTCAAGGACGGCAAGCCCCTGGAGAACCTCTTCGTGGCCGGCTCCATCCTGGGCGGCAACCGTCCCGAATTCGGCTTCGCGGCCGGTCAGTGCATTAAAACCGCCCTGTTTGCGGCCGATCAAATTATGAAGAAATGAAACTGCAGGAATATACATCCAGCCGCCACAATTTCGAAGAGTGCATGAAGTGCACCGTGTGCACGGCATATTGCCCCGTGCTGCAGGCCAACCCGCTGTACCCTGGCCCCAAACAGGCCGGCCCGGACGGCGAACGCCTGCGCCTCAAGGCCCCGTATTTCTTCAACCAGGCCCTCAAGTACTGCCTTAACTGCAAGCGCTGCGAGGTGGCCTGCCCTTCGGGCGTGAACGTAGCGGACCTTATCCAGAGCGCCCGCATCAAGTACGACCACACGCCGCCCAAGCTGCGGGACCGTATCCTGGCCTCCACGGACTTCATGGGCTCCCTGGCCCGTCCCGTGGCGCCGGTGGTGAATGCGGTGACCGGCCTGGGCGTGACCAAGACCGTACTGGATGCCACCCTTAAGATAGACCGTCATCGGGAATTCCCCAAATACAGTTCCCGCAGTTTCGAGCGCTGGCTCAAGCGCCACCGGAAAGAGCAGGCGTCTTTCCCGGAACAGGTGGCCTATTTCCACGGCTGTTACGTGAATTATAACTATCCCCAGCTGGGCAAGGACCTGGTGAAGGTGCTCAATGCGCTGGGTGTGGGCGTGCAACTGCTGGAGAAGGAGAAGTGCTGCGGCATTGCGCTCATCACCAACGGAATGTCCGGCCAGGCGCGCAAGAATGCCAACCACAACGTGGCTCAGTTGCGGCAGGCCGTGCTGGACAAGGGCCTGAAGGTGCTCACCACTTCCTCTACCTGCGCCCTCACCATCCGCGACGAATATCCCAACTTGCTGGGCGTAGACAACGCCGACGTAAGGGAATCCGTCCTCCTGGCCACCCGTTTCATCTTCGAGAAACTGGAGAAAGGCGCTTCGCTCAAGTTCAAGAGCGGCTACCACAGGAAAATAGCCTATCATACCCCCTGCCACCTGGAAAGGATGGGCTGGGGCATCTTCTCCGAAAAACTGCTGCAGATGATTCCCGGGGTGGAATTCACCCTGCTGGATTCCAACTGCTGTGGCATTTCGGGCACCTACGGGTTCAAAAAGGAGAATTACGAAGTATCCCAGGCTATTGGCGAACCCCTCTTCGCCCAAATCCGTTCCGTGAATCCTGAAGTGGTGGCCTGCGACTGTGAAACCTGCAAATGGCAGATAGAGATGAGTACGGGCTACACCGTGATGAACCCCATCTCCATCCTGGCCGAAGCGATAGAAGACTAAACTGCTATGTTGAAATTTCTGCAACAGCCGGCCTATCTGCCGGCGCAGACCGGCCCCGAGGCCGATGCCAAGTACAAGCGCCTGCGCCTGTCGGTGTTCATCGGCGCCTTTATCGGCTATGCCGGTTTTTACCTTGTGCGCAAGAACCTGTCCATGGCCATTCCTGCCATGGAGCCCCTGGGCTTCGACAAGACGGAGTTGGGCATTGTGCTGGGCCTGAACGCCGCCGCTTACGCCCTGTCCAAGTTCCTGATGGGCAGCGTGAGCGACCGCTCCAACGCCCGGGTGTTCCTGCCCCTGGGCCTCATCCTTACGGCCATTTCCATGTGCTTCATGATTGTGCCCATCCAGTTCCTGGGGGCCGGCAACAAAGCCCTGGCCATTATTGTGATGGGCGTGCTCAACGCCGCCGTGGGCTGGTTCAACGGCATGGGCTGGCCTCCCTGCGGCCGCGTGATGACGCACTGGTTCAGTCCCAACGAACGGGGTACTATGATGAGCATCTGGAACTGCGCGCACAACGTGGGCGGCGCACTGGTGGGCCCCATGGCCACTTACGGTGCGGTGTGGTTCGGCAGCTGGTTCTATGGCAGCCACACGGAGTTGTATTTCCTCATCGGCACCTTTGCCTTCCCGGCCGCCGTGGCCCTGTTTATCGCTCTGCTGGCCTACATGCTGCTGCGGGATACGCCGCAGTCCTGCGGCCTGCCGTCCGTTGAGGCCTGGCGCAACGACTATCCCAAGAACTATTCAGAGAAACACGAGCAGACGCTCACCACCAAGGAGATTTTCTTCCAGTACGTTCTGAACAACAAGTTTCTCTGGTTCATCGCCCTGTCCAACGCCTTTGTATATATGGTAAGGTATGGCTGCCTGGACTGGGCTCCCACCATCCTCACGGAAAAGGGCATCGACCTCAAGAGCGCCGGCTGGGCGTACTTCGCCTATGAATTCGCCGCC
>JAEEGL011709533.1_pt1 | contig 23370 bp, 22 predicted proteins | sample 9134231 | NCBI WGS metagenome assembly JAEEGL01 (sample SAMN16246548, study PRJNA631951) | gut metagenome | biome: gut microbiome; feature: rumen; material: fiber-attached | host: Bos | place: Iran: Karaj | collected 2018-10
ACCCTGATCGAACGCAAGGTTTCAAGAACGGATGTCAGAGCGATCTATATCCCCGCGACCAGAATCGCGCAGCAGAACGGGTTTCCTACTCTTGCAAACATGATTCTGATCGGCAAAGTCATGAAGGAGTCCTCTTTCGTATCCGATGAAGGAATCGAAGAGGCGGTCTCTTCCGTCGTATCCGCAAAGCACAGGGATCTTTATGATGTCAATCTGAAAGCGATCCGGATTGGATACGAGTATCAGGAATAAAGCCCCCATGGTTGGACAGTATTTCATTATTGACGCGCACTGTCATGTATATCCCGATGCCATTGCTGAAAGAGCGGTCGCGGGCACATCAAACTTTTATTCGGTTCCGTTCGCAATGGACGGAACCGAACAAACGTTAAGAAGAGCATCCGATGACGCTGGAGTCGATCATTGTGTGATCCAGTCCGTTGCGACAAGTCCGCATCAGGTCAAAAGAATTAATGAGTTCATAGCCTGCACCGTTCAGAATGGAGAGGGGCGTTATACAGGCCTCGGTACACTGCATCCTGACAGCACGGATATAAAAGGCGACGTCATGCATCTCATGGAACTCGGACTGAAGGGGATTAAACTCCACCCTGATATTCAGCAGTTCCCAGTCGATGATCCGAGATGCACGCTCATCTATGAGCTTTGTTCCGAATATCATTTGCCTATCCTGATGCACACCGGTGATAAACGGTATGATTATTCCAATCCGAACAGGCTGATTCCGATGCTCAGACGATTCCCGGAACTGACAGTCATCGGAGCACATCTCGGCGGCTGGTCGATTTGGGAAGAAGCTTCGGATCAGCTGAAGGACATCCCGAACCTTTATTATGATTGTTCCTCTTCTTTCCCTTGGATCGGACCGGAAGGTGTCCAGCACTGCATTCAGAAGCTGGGTGCTGACCGTGTAATGTTCGGTACAGACTATCCCATGTGGGAACCGAAACAGGAACTGGACTCATTCTTTACGATGGGTCTTGCAGAAGAGGAAAGAACAGCGATCCTGTCCGAAAACGCAAAACGCATCTTCCATATCGGCTGAAAGGAAAAGACAAATTGACTACCGACATTTTCGAAGCTTATTATTCGGCTTCCTGCCTGTTCAACGGTGTTAAGCGTCGCGCTGTCAGCGTTAAGCTGACTTCCGATTCCGAGAAAGGCTTCCTGACTTATACCGCATCGGTATCATTTTTTCCGCATAATGAAGCGGATGACTATGCGATATCCTATGACGCTTATGCTGAACGAATCCTGTTTGAAGGCAATGGCCGCCGTTCGAAAAAGCGGGATGCAGAATACCTTGGGATGTTCCGCACAGTTTGCGACGAGCTCGCAGAATCGCTTGCGGGAACGATCGATTGGAATACCCCGCTCTGGATCGCGACTCAGAGGTAGAAGGCTCTTCCGTGCGTAAATAACGTTTCCGCATCATAGTTCTTGTAATGCATATGCTGACGGATGTGTGCTCGTTAAATGATTCCATGATGATTGCTGGAAACGCATCGAAAGCAATATCTGATATCCTATAATGACGACTGTCAGTTGTTAAGTAGCAGACTATAATATGACTGACTCACGGAAAGCTGTGAAAAAAAGCTTATTTCACGTGTTCGACCGTGCTTAATAAGATATGGCAGATATCGGCGATAAGGATTTTGGTGGTATTATCCTGAGCAGAAAGTAATGTTATTCTGTGCTCAGAATACGGGCTGATTCTGAACTGACGTTTTTTCCCTGCGAGCATGAGGAAACCTATACAGCGAACCGATGTCATCCGTTCGCTGTATGTTTTTTTGTTTAATACAACCGGAAGGAACAAACCGGCCGGATAAACAGCAAACGAGTTCTTCCATTTGCTGGCTAAACATGATATTATATATTTAAATGCGGTAATCGTGACTTAAGACGAACAAAGGAGTGTGTAAATGATACAGGATCTTCTGATGAACAAAAAGTATCTGTTTGCTTCAGGTGCCAATACCGAGCTCAGAGCCCAGCGGAATCTGAACCGAAGAGCCGTACTGCTGAATGGTGCGCCTGTAAGCAATGTACGTACCGAGCAGTTCGGTGTATCTGCCCGGGTTTATGAGAATGGTGTTTACGGTTTCTCCTCCACAGCGGAGTATACGGACGAAGCGGTTAAAAACGTACTGAAAGCGGCCAGTGAAAATGCCGCATTTCTTGCAGGACATGCCGGAAAGGGAAAAGGTCCTCATAAGCTGATGCCTGTCGGCAAGAGTTTGACTGCATATGATCTGAACGATGTTGAGCAGCGGATTTATATTGAGTTTGCTCAGGCTCTTGACAACTATATCGCTCAGAAATATCCCGATCTGATCAGCCGGACCATCGTAGCCACAGCTGATTCCATGGAGAAGCTTCTCTGTGTCAGCAACGGATCCGACAGTCACAGCATCCTGCCTCGCTGCTACATCTACGTGATGATGACAGCTGCAGGTCCAGATGGAAAGCCTGTCGAACTTTATAAAGTCATAGGCGGAGGTTATGGCACCTTTGACCGCAATTATTCCAGACCCGAAGACTGCTTTGAAGAGATCGATCGCCTCTATGATCGGATTCGTCAAAAGGCGGAGGGTGTATATCCGGAAGCAGGCAACAAGCCTGTAATTCTAGGCGGTATTCTTTCCGGAATGCTTGCCCACGAAGCGGTCGGGCATACCGTGGAAGCGGATCTTGTCATAGGCGGCTCTGTAGCCGGACCGAACCTGAATAAGCGTGTCGGTTCAGAACTGGTAAATCTGGTGGATTATGCGCATACCGCTTTCGGAAAACCTGTCCCGCTGCCCATCTATGTGGACGATGAAGGAACAGAAGCTTCCGACGCTGTTCTCATCAAGGATGGTATTCTGGTGGGATACATGAATAACCGTGAGAGCGCTGAACGGTTCAACATGGCTCCTGTCGGTAACGCCCGCGCTTATCTGTTCTCCGATGAGCCACTGATCCGTATGCGGAATACTGCTGTGCTGCCCGGCACATCAAAGCTGGATGACATGATTGCTTCCATCGACGACGGATACATTCTGCTGGATACCAATAACGGTCAGGCAGACACCACCGGAGAGTTCATGTTCGGTGTGACATTCGGTTATGAAATCAAGAATGGTAAACTAGGAAAGGCGCTTCTGGATACCACCATCTCCGGTGTTGCTTTTGATATGCTGAAAACCGTGGATATGGTATCAGACGATATGGTCTGGGCCAGTTCCGGTATGTGCGGCAAAAAGCAGCCCATGCCTGTCGGTATGGGCGGTCCTGCTCTCAAATGCAGAGTAACCATCGGCGGACGATAAGGAGGAGAGAGACATGATTCAGTCTTTGAAAAAAACTGCTCAGAACGCAGTTGACGCTTTGCTGAGTGAAGGTGCGGATAAGGCGCAGTCCACCGTATCTTATACTGTAACACACGAATTCAATGTAGATGGAGGCGAGTTCAGTCTGTTCCGCACTCTGTTTGATAAGCAGCTTGCCATGACCGCCATCCAGAACGGCCGCAAAGGGACGATTGCTCAGAACCGATATGATGAGGAGACGATTGCCGCCTCCGCAAAAGGATGCCTGGAAGCGGCAGCTTCCGCCCAGCCGGATGAGAATTGGGATTTCGCTCCCGTCAGCAAGAATGAGGATTATATACAGGGTGAAGTAAAGCCAGATACCGATAAACTGTTTGCCCGCTGTCAGGAGTTAATGGCCGCCGTTAAGGAGCGCTTTCCGAAGATCATGATGGAGCAGATGATCGTTTCCCATCAGGAAGTCTGCAGAGCCCAGGCAAATTCCCTCGGTGTGCTTTTCTCCACTCATGAGGGCTGTTATTCCGTTGATCTCATGTTCTCCGGTCATGAAGGAGATAAAGCTTCCTCCTTTTTTGGCACCGGTGTCATCACTGATAATCTGGAAAAACCATTTCTGGAGCTTGGTTCCCTTGCGGAAGACCTGTCCAACGTGGAAAAGCAGATTGAAACGACGGGTGTCACCGGCAAATATGAAGGTACCATGGTGGTCATGCCCGGATGTTTGGCTTCCCTGTTCTACTCCATCCTCTCTGACTTCGCCGGAGAAAGCGGACTTCTTTCAGGCACCAGTCCATGGAAAGATAAACTTGGTGAAAACGTAGCGGATGAGCGGATCACGGTATCGCTTTCCCCTCTTGATGATCGAGTGGTTTGCGGAAGTCGGTATACCGGCGAAGGATTCCGTGCGGAGAACTTCGACATCATTCAGAAAGGCAGACTAAATGCCTTCTATCTGGGGCTGTATGCCGCCAACAAACTGAAACTTCCCCGCGGTCTCAACGACAGTTTCAATCTGATCATAGCTCCCGGGGATAAAACTCTGAATGAGATTATTTCTTCCATTGATAAAGGAATTCTGGTGGGCAGATTCTCCGGGGGTCAACCCTCCAGCAACGGAGATTTTTCCGGTGTTGCGAAAAACAGTTTTCTGATTGAAAACGGCCGGATCGGACCTGCGCTTTCCGAGACCATGATATCGGGAAATATGGCGGATATGCTCTGCCGTCTGAGAGCTATCTCTTCCGAGCAGATAGCTGACGGTATGACAGTGCTCCCGTATATGGCGTTTGACGGAATCACAATCTCTGGAAAGTAAATACTGGCAATCTACCAAAAGAAGTTCGCGCAACCGCGAACTTCTTTTTAGTATCTGTATTGCTGAAGTCATGATCCCTGATTGAAATCAGTCGATCTCAATACTTGCGGGCATCTTTCACATGCTCTAGATGGTCCTCGTACGCCTTCAGATTGCGGGGATTCTCTGATACCTCGGTATCGCCGACACGCCACCATGAACCATATCCCTCCGTCATCGATTTCGGAAGAACCCTGATATCATATACGACAGGAATGCCTTCGATCGTCTTGGCTTCCTTGATCGCGGCTTTCAGTTCCTCGATCGTGCGGATTCTGTATGCTTTACACCCGTACCCTTCCGCAATTCTAGCGAAGTCAACCGTCATGAAGTCTCCCGAATGCTCTCCATCCTCGCCGCGGAATCTAAGTTCCGTGCAAAGCGTATCGTTGCCATGACCGACCTGGAGATTGTTGATGCAGCCGAACGAAGCATTATTGAAAACGCAAACATTGATCTTCTTGTGTTCCTGCACCGCAGTAAGCAGTTCACTGTGCAGCATGACAAAGCTTCCGTCGCCGACCATAGAATAGACGTCGCGGTCACCGATTGCATATTTAACACCCAGCGCGCCGGAGATTTCATATCCCATGCAGGAATAGCCGTATTCCATATTATAGGTATCGATTCCGCGAGCACACCACATGCGCTGCATGTCACCGGGAAGCGATCCTGAAGAACCGATTGCGACATCTTCCGGATCGATTGAGAAGTTGATGGTATTTACAACAGCAGTCTGGGTCAGATCTGCATTCAGATCTTTTGCGAATCTGTCTCCGGAAGCGGCGTTCGCGTCATTCACTTCCGGAACGTATCCTTCTCCATAGGTCTTATTCGACAGCCTGTTAAGTTCCTTGAACCAGCGGTCCCTTGCCCCTTTGACTTCGTCGGTATACGGAGCCTGATAGCCGTCGATCGCGTCAAGCAGCAGAGGCAGTGCGCGCTTCGCATCCGCTACAACAGGCACTGCGTCCATCTTCATCGCCTGAAACTCAGAAACGTTGATATTCACAAATTTCGCGTCATCCCGGAACAACCACTTGGAAGCAGTTGTGAAATCCGTATAGCGGGTTCCGACACCGATCACAACGTCCGCTTCCTTTGCGATTTCGTTCGCGGCGGAGCAGCCGGTAACGCCGATCCCGCCAAGATTCAGAGGATGGTCATAGAGTACAGCACCTTTGCCGGCCTGTGTCTCCCCGAACGGAATACCGGTTGCTTCGGCAAATGTCCTAAACTCCTCATGCGCTTCGCTGTAACGGACACCTCCTCCGCAGATCAGTATCGGCTTCTTTGCGGCTTTGATGACAGCTGCAGCCTCTTCGATCGCTTCCGCGTCAGGCGTACGCCGAGCGAGACGGTGAACACGTTTCGCAAAGAACGACTCCGGATAATCATATGCTTCACCCTCAACGTCCTGCGGAATTGCAATACAGACAGCTCCTGTATTCGCAGGATCCGTCAGAACGCGAAACGCGGAGATCATAGCGCTCATCAGCTGTTCCGGACGCTGAATGCGGTCCCAGTAGCGGCATACCGCGCGAAACGCGTCGTTCGTCGAAATGGACAGGTCATTGATCTGTTCGATCTGCTGGAGAACCGGATCCGGCTGACGGCATGCATAAACATCACCCGGCAGGATCAGCACAGGGATATTGTTTGCGGTCGCTGTTGCCGCCGCTGTCACCATGTTCGCAGCGCCGGGGCCGACCGAAGATGTAACGGCAATGATCTTTTTTCTCTTCATCTGCTTGGCATACGCTACCGCTGTATGCGCCATGCCCTGCTCATTCTTGCCCTGCCAAACTTTCAGCCGGCGGGTCTCCTGGCGAAGCGCCTGTCCGAGGCCTACGACGTTTCCGTGGCCTGGAAGCATAATCACGCCTTCCACAAAGGGATGTTCGATTCCGTCATAGGCGATATACTGGTTTTCCAGAAAGCGAACCAGCGCCTGAGCCATCGTTAAACGAACGGTTTTCATGTTTCCTCCTGGTAATAAATAGATGTTGAATACGATATAATCAGAACATAATCGTCCCGATCGGGAAAACTTGTGGGATAACCCGAATCATCCCTGGAATATGTGTTCATTTGCATCGGGCTTCCAAAGCCAAGAGTGCTCCGGATCGTCGATGCGGGTCTTCTTCCACGGATCACCGTCTAGGTGACGGATTCCCCAGGCATACACCATAGCATATCCGGGGGCTGCCGCCTGGGAATGAAATCCGTGGTTGATTACGAGGCATCCGTTATGTCCGGTTTTATGAATCTCACCGTTTGAGAATCCGGCTCCGAATCCATCCGGGTAATCAAAACGGTAGAAATACACTTCCGGCTGCGGATGATGATGCGGCGGATAGGAAGACCACTTGCCCGGGAAATTCAGAACCTCTCCCAACACCATATTCGAGAATGGTGCATTTTCATAGTCAAAGAACGTCTTGATCTCGCGGCGCATGGCTCCCATCAGTTCACCGTTCGCTCCCGCATGCTGTACCTGAACCGTTTCCGGTGTATACATCACAGGTTCATAATCCCGCTCATTCACTGTCTGCTGGATATAAATCTCCGCATGATTGTGTGCTGTGAGTTCGATTTTCACATTCCGTGGTGACAGGAGGCAGTAAGCTTCGTAATGGAAGCAGTCCTTTCTCTCACCATCGACAGCTTTGCCGGCATAACGAAAAGTGACCCTTCCTTCGAACAGCAAAACTGCACTTTCTTTCTCTTTCTCATCGATCACGTATGTATCTCCGTCTTCCATGACAAGAAGACCGACATCCATCTGTGTTCCGAGATCATCCACCGAAGCATCAATATAGGAATTATAACCGCGTCGGATATCTTTCGTAAAATACATGGTTCAGCCTCTGTTACAGTCCCGTATGCTCCGCGATGTACTTACGGCCTTTGATTGCGTATTCCAAAGGATTAGCTTTCGCCGGATCCTGTTCTGCCTCGACCAACAGCCATCCTTCGTACTTTGCTTCTGACAAGACCTTGAACACAGGATCGAAATCAACATCGCCGTCTCCGGGAACAGTAAACGCACCGTTGCGGACTGCAGTCAAAAACGACCAGTTGTTTTTGCGGGCTTCCTCCACGACCGGCAGTCTCATATCTTTCAGATGAACATGGCCGACACGGTCAACATATTTTTTCAACATTGCGAGCGGGTCTTCGCCCGCAAAGGTGAAATGACCGGTATCATAGCACAGGAATACATAACGAGGATCGGTGTTCTGCATCATCCGGTCTGTTTCCTCAGCAGTCTGAACCACAGTTCCCATATGATGGTGGAAGCAGAGTTTGAATCCGCGTTCAACAGCGATCTTGCCCAATGCATCGAGTCCTTTGCAGAGACGATCCCATTCCGCGTCATTCATAATGTGCTTATGACCTCCGGTGAGAATCGGGGTCTCTGTCTGACCCTGGATGGAGTAACTCTGTTCGGATACATTGATCCGGTTCGCGCCGACCGCTTCCAGGAAATCCAATTCCTTGTTAAACTCTGCAATATTTTCTTCCAGAGATTTTGTAAGGAGGAATGAAGAGAACCAGCGGCTCGCGATCCGCATGCCTCTCAAATCCAGTTCCCATTTCAGTTCTTTGGGATCTTTGGGATATTTGTTTCCGATCTCGCATCCCGTAAAGCCAGCAAGAGCCATCTCGCTGACCGTCTGCCGGAACGTGTTTTCTGCTCCGAGCTCCGGCATATCATCGTTGCACCAACCGATCGGTGCAATACCGAGTTTCACTTTTTCCTTATCAAACATTGCCATAAGACTGTTCTCCTTTCCTGAATGCCGTCAGATCCTTGCTACGCCGGATGCTCTTGCAGCTTCCGCGACTGCTTTTGCGACCGCCGGACCTACGCGTTTGTCAAATGCTTTCGGAATAATGTAATCCGGGCTGAGTTCCTCATCTGAGATCAGTCCGGCAAGTGCTTTCGCCGCAGCCATCTTCATCTCTTCATTGATATCGCTTGCGCGCACGTCGAACGTTCCCCGGAAGATACCCGGGAATGCCAGAACGTTATTGATCTGGTTCGGGAAATCACTTCTTCCGGTTGCGATGACCTTTGCTCCTCCCGCTTTTGCATCGTCCGGGAAAATTTCCGGAGTCGGGTTTGCGCATGCAAAGATGATCGCATCGCGGTTCATTGTCTTCACCATCTCAGTCGTAACTGTTCCCGGCGCAGATACTCCAATGAATACATCCGCTCCGACGAGCATATCAGCGATGCTTCCTGCTTTACGCTCCAGGTTCGTAACTTCCGCCATCTCTTCCTTGATCCAGTTCAGGCCGTCACGTCCTTTATAGATTGCCCCTTTGCGGTCACACATCGTTATGTTCTTAAAACCAGCAGACAGAAGCAGCTTTACGATCGAAATTGCAGCTGCGCCAGCACCGGATGTAACGATTTTCACGTCTTCTTTCCTCTTTCCGACCACTTTCAGGGCGTTCAGAAGTCCCGCCAGCGTGATTACCGCTGTTCCATGCTGGTCATCGTGGAAAATCGGAATATCACACTTTTCTTTCAGCTTCCGCTCAATTTCAAAGCATCTCGGCGCGGAGATGTCCTCAAGGTTCACTCCTCCGAACGATCCACTCAATAGGTATATCGTATTAACGATCTCATCCACATCCTTCGATTTGATGCAGAGAGGAAATGCGTCGACATCCCCGAATGATTTGAAGAGTACGCATTTTCCCTCCATGACCGGCATGCCGGCTTCCGGGCCGATATCCCCAAGTCCGAGAACAGCGGTTCCATCCGTGATAACGGCACAGAGATTATGTCTCCGAGTCAGTTCATAGGATTTCGAAATATCCTTCTGGATCTCCAGACACGGTTGAGCGACACCGGGCGTGTATGCCAGGCTCAGGTCATCCTTTGTTGCGACCGGAACAGTCGCTACGACTTCGATTTTCCCTTTCCATTCTCCGTGAAGACGGAGTGACTCCTTTGCGTAATCCATTTATCAAACTCCTTTTTTGAAAATGTTATCCGGTGACCGTCGGAAGCGTAGAGCCTCCGAACGGCATAGCAAGAACTGTCGCATCTTTTCCCAGTTTTCGCAGAGCATGGTCCAGCGCGGCCTGTGCTGACGGCTGCGGTGTCAGGAAGATTGATCGGACGAAATCATCATCCAGATCAGATACCAGATCTACCTCAGCCTTCTCCAGTACCATTGCAATCGCCGCGGCTTTGTGTCCGCCGAGCTTGAATTCTTTTCCGATTCTGTCGATCAGGGAATGTGCTGTAGGCGCAGTCGTCATCCATTCTTCGAATACACGCTCGCCAAGACCTTCTCTGCACGATCCGATGAGGATAATCACTCCTCCGTCTTTGACCGCATGCTTGGCGTTGTCCAGCGCTTTTTGTGTCTGATACAGATTCAGATCTTTCGGAGCGCCTCCCTGGGATACGAGAACGATATCAGCAGCTTCCCTGATTTCCTTCCGGTAAAGGCGATCCAGGAATCTGCATCCTTCACGATGTGCCAGAACAGGATCCCCCGCGACCGCTCGCAGGATCTCTTTATGCTCTGAGAGTACCACATTTACGATAAAGTCGATTCCGACCATACTGCCTGCTTCTTCAATATCCATGCGGAGCGGATTGGTCTCCAGCGCGCCGGCGCAGCATTCCGGCTGCACCATGCGGCTGTGGTTTGCCTGGATCGCAGCCCGGGTGGATACTCCGGGCATGATTGCTTTTGCACCGCCTGAGTAGCCCGCAAAATAATGGTATTCAATATTGCCGAGGCAGATTCTCCGGTCTGCTTCCGCGACAACGCGGAAGATGTCCACCGGTGTACCACGTGATGTATTTCCATAGGAAACACAATCGACCGGATCACTATCGACACACCGGATCTCACTGTATGCCCGTTCTCCCGCCAGTTTGCGGTGTTCTTCCGGTGTCTGCTTTCTATGACTGCCAAGTGCAAATACCAGTGTGATATCCTCTTTTGAAACACCGGCCTCATACAATTCGTCCAGCAGCGCAGGCATCACTTTGTATGTTGGCATCGGGCGCGTGATATCACTCGTTATGATAGCGATCTTCTCACCCGGCCGTACGATATCCCGAAGACGCGCAGAACCAATGGGAGCGGAGAGCGCTCTGCGCACCTCCGCTTCCCCTGTCAGTTCAGTTTTTACCTCATTGGCGTGCATTTCGCCGAGGAAATTCCGATCCGGGATCTCAACTTCCTGAAAGCCGGTCCCGAAACCAAATTGTACCTTCATTCCGACTCACATGCCGCTGCGGCAGCGGCTATTCTGCATGCCGAAAAACGGAACCCGCTATTTTTTCCCGTTTTCCTGTTGTAACGTTCTACTTTATTTCTTCCGAGCAATTACGGCTTTGATCTGCTCCTCCACATGAGCGGCAGTCAGACCGAAACGCTCCTGCAGGTAGTTCTGCGTACCAACCTCACCGAATTCGTCCTCGATCGCAACGACAGCCGCAGGAACCGGGCAGCGCTCACCGAGCACTTCAAGAATGGTATCATACAGGCCGCCATGACGGTTCGCATTCTCCGCAACAACAGCCGCTCCTGTTTTTTCAGCCCACTCCGCGACAGTGTCCGCATCAATCGGCTTGACGGTGAAGCAGTCCACAACCGCAACGGATATGCCCTGTTCCTCGAGGGAAGCTGCAGCTTTCATCGCTTCATGGATCATGATTCCGGAAGCAAATACGACTGCGTCAGTTCCTTCGCGAAGTGTAACCGCCTTACCGATCTCCAGTTCACTTCCGTCTTCATAGATGCGCGCATACTGTTTGCGGCCGACCCGGATATATTTGATGCCCGGCCGGTTTACACACTGCTTCAGAACGCTCTTTAAACAGGTTGGATCTGACACGTCGATGACCGTCGAATGCGGAAGCACATTGTAAAGAGCAACATCTTCAAATGGCATATGTGTTCCGCCGTTCATTGTCGCAGTTACACCGGGGTCCGTTCCGACAACAGTGATATCGTTTTTTGCATAACCGCCGGAAAGGAAGATCTGATCATACATTCTGCGGGATGCAAACGGCCCGAAACTATGAATGATCGGCTTAAAGCCCGCGACACACAGACCAGCAGCAACACCTGCCATGTTGGACTCCGCGATACCGCAGTCGATCGCTCTGGTGGGATTCTTTTTCGCCCATTTCAGTGTTCCGGAGCAGCTCATCAGATCCGCATCAAGGAAGATTGCATTGGGATCGTTATCCACGATCTCAGCAATCGTCGCTCCCAAAACCTCTTTGCAGAGACGCGGGTCCATTTCTCCATTATAAACAACTCTCTTCATGCTTCAGCCCTCCAGTTCCGCCAGTTCCGCCTTCAGTTCCGCGGTCCATTTCGCATAGCGTTCGTCGTTTACGGGCATACTGTGATTCATTTCCGTATTCTCAACGTCTGCGATGCCGTGACCTTTGACCGTATCCAGAATGATCGCATATGGCTTTACACCGCCCTTGCGGGTAGCCTCAAGGGCTTTTGCGATCTCTTCGACATCCGCACCGTTTACTTTCACGGTATCGAAGCCAAATGCTTTCATCTTCGCCACGAAATCGCCCATCGGCAGTACTTCATCACCGTATCCGTCCAGCTGACGCTTGTTCCAGTCAATCAGCACAACCAGGTTGCCGAGTTGCTTCGCACTGGCAAACATGAAGGATTCCCAGCATTGTCCCTCGTTCGCCTCACCGTCTCCAACGATCAGGAAAACACGGTTTTTACGCCCTTTCAGTTTGTCGCCAAGAGCAAGACCCGCTGCCTGCGATGTTCCCTGTCCCAGCGAACCGGTTGTTACATCTATCCCTGGAGTTTTGTTACGATCACAGTGACTCGGAAGCCTAGTACCTCCGCGATTGAGAGTTTTCAGCTCTTCGTAAGGGAAATAACCCTTCAGTGCAAGCGTTCCGTATACAGAAGGACCGGCATGCCCCTTGGAAACGACCAATTTGTCACGGTCGGCCCAAGCAGGATCATCCGGACGGACGTTCATCTCACGCCCGTACAGAACAGCCAAAACATCCGCGATGCTCATCGCTCCTCCGATATGGCCGGAACCGATTGAGTGGATCGCGTCCAGCGCAGCCATTCGGATCTTGACCGCAAATGCCTGCAATGCTTTCTTTTCTTTCAGATCCATACTATTCTCCTTTTATTTCAGCGGCAATGTCGAGCCGTGCCGCAATGCTTTCACTACAGGAAGTTCCTCTCCGCTAAGGAAACGGATCAGCGCTCCGCCGCCAGTACAGATATAGCCGATCTTATCCGCCAGCTGATACTTTTCTGTCGCTGTGATGCTGTCACCTCCGCCCAATACGGTAAATCCGCTGGTATCAGCAAGTGCCTGCCAGAGTTCTTTGGTACCGTACTCGCTCGGACTTTGTTCGAATACCCCCATCGGACCGTTTACAAAAACAGTCTTTGCGGCAAGCACGATCTCTCTGTAGCAAGACGCTGTATCATGACCGATATCGATTGCTCCGACATCGGCCGGGATTTCTCCCACTTTCGCTTCGAACCGCTCTCCGTCCTTAACCCATGCTAAATCGGCAGGAAGCACGATTTTCTTTCCGTAAGTTTCAAACAAGGACCTTGCCTTGTCATAGTATTCTGTATAATTGGATTTCTCGATAAATGCAGCACTTCCGGCTCCGATATCGTTTCCCAATGCAATCAGGAAAATATTCGCTACCAGACCTCCGGTCAGGATCGTATCTGCAATCCCACGGCTCAGTACTGTCTCCATCATCTGGAAAGCATCGGAGATCTTTGCTCCACCCAGCACGAATACGCAAGGGCGCTCCGGTTCTTCCATGACCGAAGAAACCGTACAGTACTCTTTCTCAAACAGACGTCCCATCGCGGAAGGAAGCACCTGTTCAAAGCCGCAAAGGCTCGGTTGATCCCTGTGTGCCGCGGCAAACGCGTCGCAGACATACAGATCACCCAAAGGCGCGAGTTTCTCGACCAGCAGCGTTTTTGCCTGTTGTTCATGCGTAAGACGCAGTTTCATCTCAAAAAGCGTTTGCTCCTCCGAAACGAAACGTACATTGTCCAAAAGCAAAACATCGCCATCCTTCAGATTGCGGATAGCTTCCCTTGCTGATGGTCCGCACACATCGTCGATCCACTGAACCTCTCGTCCGAGAAGCTCGGACAGCACCTTGGCATGCGGCTGAGTTGTATAAAAGTTTTTGTATTCAATATCACTGCCCTGATGAGCCATCAGAACGACTTTGGCTCCGTTGTCGGACAGTTCGCGAATTGTCGGCACGCAGGCCGTGATACGGTTAATGCTTTTCAGCTTTCCCGTATCACGGTCTACCGGCTGATTAATGTCTATACGGCACAAAACCGTTTTTCCACGTACCGAAAGTTCGTCAAGCGTTCTGATTCCGAATCGCATGTATGAACCTCTCTTCCGTCTGATCAGTTTTTCTTAAAACGTCCGATCTTGAGATACTCGTTCGTTTTGGCAGTTCCTTCTTCACGGGTCGTCTGTATTCCGGTGCAGGCGCGAATCGCGTCAATCGTCTCCGGGATCGTCACGCTCTCCTGCGGGATATTGATCGCGAACATGATATCATTTCCGCTCTCAACGATACTGTCCTCCCAAAGACCGATCTCATACATATCACCGCGGCGGTTTCCGAGGTCTCTCGCATACTTGAACAGGCTCGCGTTTCCTTTAAATCCTTCGTCGATTGTGACGGTCCGGATGCGCGGATGCTTGCGGAAAGCTTCTAGTGCCATTTCTCTCGTGATCTTCTTTCCATCCTTCGCCGTTGCGAGAACCGTAATGATATGGCCGTGTGTGACCGGCGTATGAACCAGAATGCCCGTCGCTTCAATATGCGGCATGATTGTCATGAGATCGACCGCCTGGTGTGACGGAGCTTTATCGATCTGCAACGCGTTAGTCAGTCCGCGATGATAATCGCCGGGATCTGCAACACGGCGGATGATCGTAATCGCGACCTTTTCAATCGGGATGACACGGTCCAAACAGTCTACCGCACGAATCAGACCGGTCGTATTGCAGCTCGTCAGCTTCAGATAATTCTGATTCACGCCCTTTTCAAAGTTCGCATAGCCATGGAAGAACACGTCTGCAACAGAGTTCTTTTCACCGCCCTGGAAAATCGCCTTGACTCCGACCTTCTCATAAAGAACCTTGTTCTTTGCACCGACACCGCCGGGAGCGGAATCCAGCATGACGTCAACTTTCCTGCACAGTTCCTCAAAGGTTCCTGCCACCGGTATATCCAGCTCATCAAATGCCGCTCTATCAGCGCCGTCGACCAGATACAAATTATATTTTACGTTGTTAGCGCCGATCATGTCGTTCTCGCGAAGCGCGCGGATAGAAAGGGTCGGAGCAAGATCAGCGATTCCCACAAGCTCCATGTCTCCCTGCATGGCAACACCGTCTGCAAGGCGCTGTCCAATTGTGCCGTACCCGGCAACACCGACTTTGATTTTTGCCATTTCGTTATTCTCCTTACATATTATTCTTTCATATCTCGTCAATACGGACAGGGCGGTTTTCCTTCAAGGATTTGCCGCAAGCAACCGCAAGTTTGACCGATAGCAGACCATCGTCGATTCCGCTGCCGGGTTCTTTGCCGTTCAGGATGCAATCAATGAATTCCTTGACTTCTGCCTGATACGAACCCATATAGCGCTGGAGGAAGAACCAGAGGGGTTTCTCGCCTGTTACGCCGTCCACTGTGGAAAGCACCACATTGGATTCCGAATCGTTCTGTGTCGTAGCGCATCCCTTGGACCCGAACACCTCGCCTCTCTGATCATATCCGTAAACTGCTTTTCTCGATCCGTCGACCGTAGCGAGCGCGCCATTTGCGAGTTTCATGGTAATCGTGCAGGTATCCACGTCTCCTGCTTTACCGATCTCCGGATCGATCAGGCATGCGCCTTGCGCATAGACCTCAACGATCTCCTGCCCGGACAGATAGCGCACCATATCCAGATCATGAATCATCATATCCATGAAAATGCCGCCGGAAACAGCAACATACTTTGCGGGTGGGGGCTCCGGATCGCGGGAGGAAACCCGTACGAACTGTACCTCGCCGATTTTACCGTCGGCAACAGCCTGGCGAAGTGCGCGATAGTTATGATCGTAGCGGCGATTGAATCCCACCTGATAAACCAGTTTCTTCGGGGAAGCAAGAAGTGCCTGTCTGACCTCTTCAATCTTTTCCAAGCTCTGATCGATCGGCTTTTCACAGAAAATATGCTTTCCTGCAGCGATCGCTTCCAGCGAAATCGGCGCATGCAGGTTCGTAGAGGCACAGATGAGAACTGCGTCGATCCGGTCATCTTCCAGGATCTTATGATAATCCTCATAAACGTTCTCAATCCCTACCGACTTCGCCCAATCAGCGACTTCCGGTTTCATGTACGGATCTGCAATCGCAAGGATATGCGCTTCCGGTACGCCGGTCAGAATGCTCTTTGCGTGAACCTGTCCGATTCTGCCTGCTCCGATAATGCCAACATTGATCATGCTTTTATAAACCTCCGTTAATCAATTTATGCTCTTGAGGTAATCATACCTCTTGATACCTGATACCTTTTCCTTCGACCAGTGAAGCGTATGTACGCTCAATCTTTGCCCAATTCTGATCGCGATCCAGCGCGACACCTCTTCCGACACCTGACACAATCAGGCCTGTGCCTTTCTTTTCCAACATCTCGCCGAATTCACGGACAAGAGAAGGAGCACTTCCGGGCAACGTCGAACGCCCATCGAAAATGATATGTACATACACCTCTTTCACGCCGGCTTCTTTTGCCATATCCACCAAAGCAAGCGGATAGTCGATAGAACCATGTGAAGACTTTTTCGTCAGCAGGGCAAACAGATGCAGGGCGGTCCCCCGCTCGCGTACGGTTTTCAGTGTCTCTAGAAATACCGGGTTCTTTGCGAACGATCCGTCCTTCATTGCGTTATCCAAACGGACATCATCCTGCAGAACGATTCTGCCGGATCCGAGATTGATATGGCCCGCTTCGGAGTTTCCCGTCTTTCCTTCCGCAAGTCCGACCGCAGGTCCGGATGCTTCCAGTTCCGCCCAGGGATAATCGTTCAGAAGCGCATCCCATTCCGGCGTATCCGCAGTGTGAATCGGGTTGTTTTCCGTTGGGGAATCCAATCCCCAGCCGTCACAGATCAGAAGAAGCACTTTTCCGGTATTTCCGAACCGGAAAAGCGGTTCGCCCGTCATTTCTTCAGGCTTTTCGATGCCCATCGCGGACAGGACAGTAGGCGCGACGTCACACAGTTTCCCGTGTTCTTTCAATTTCTCGGTTCCCTCGCCCAAAGCGATGCAGGCAACCAGATTTGTCGTATGGGATACGTGCGGTTTTCCCTCCGGTGTATGCAGAATCTCGATGTTTCCATGATCCGCCGTAACAAGTACAGTATACCCTTTTTCCCGTGCATGCGCAACGGTTTTTCCCACATATTTGCTAATCGCGGAGCACGCGACCGGCTTCGCGCTATCACTGGATGTATGACCAATCACGTCTCCATTCGCGAAGTTGGTCACAATGAAATCATACCCTTTATCAATGCCTTCTTCCAGTTTTGCTGCCACTTCCGGAAGTTTCAGTTCAGGTACCGTCTCAAACGGAACACCTTTAGGAGACGGAATTCGGAAATCATCCTCCCCATCGAACGGATGCTGGTTGCCGCCATTGAAGAAAAAGGTCACATGCGCATATTTCTCGCTTTCAGCAAGATGCATCTGGGTCTTGCCGTGTTCGGACAAGACTTGTGCCAACGTCTTCTGAACCTTGGACGGAGCAAAAGCAATCGGAAGGTAGGTGTACTTTTCGCTGTACATCGTCAGGATGACGAAATCCAGAGGATTCAAACGCTTTCTTTCAAAACCCTTGAACTCAGGATCCGTAAAGGCATCCGTCAGTTCCGTTTCCCGCTCTCCTCTGCGGCAGCAGAAGATTACTCCGTCGCCGTTTTTGACCAGTCCTACGGGCTCCTCCCGGTCGTTATACAGGTTCATCGGTTCGAAATGATATTCCGATCCACCCTTCTCATACATTTTTTCGACAGCTTTCGCAAGTGCCTCGCCTCCGCGAAGACGATAGTCAAACATTTGGATTACTCCTTTCCCACACCGTATTTATCGAATCCTCGGAGCCGGATCCTCTCCAGCTTCCGGACAGAACTTCCCTTCTCCCGGAAAAATATAAAGCAGCTCATCAAAATGATGCAGAATGCAGTCCGGTCTGTTCTCCTCTGTCAGTTTGAACTCCAGCCCACCTGGATACTCTGCTCCAACCGTTCCGGCGAAACCAGACTGCTTCGCTCCGATGATATCCCGTTTCAGGTTATCCCCGACGAAACAGCTTTCCTCCGGACGAACACCGGACTCTTCAAGAGCAAGAAAATAAATCGCTGGATGCGGTTTCCGAAGCATTGTTACTGAAGACTGCTGCACCGTACAGAACAAATCTCTGATTCCGTCATGATCCAGCCACTCGTCGATCTCGATCGTACCTATCAAATCGCTGATGATACCGACAAGATATCCGCGTTTTCTGAGTTCCCTGACCGTTTCGATTCCCTTCGGAACAACGACTCTTTCGCCTTTCGCTCTCCGGAAACAATATGTCAGTTCCTTTGCGTGTTTTTCGATAAGCTCCCGATCCAGTTCCGGGACAAGCCACCGCGTCCACAGCATCGTCTCAGGCGCTTCACACATGTATTTCAGCGCCCATTCCCTGTAACTGTCGTACCGCTTGTTCAGAAAGTCATAGTATGCATCCGGATCCATATCCGTTCCGCAGATCTCCGCAATACGACCGCGAGCCTGCTGGATGAACGGACGGTTTTCCATGACGATGCGGAATGTCCCGCCCAGATCCAGAAAGATCGCTTTGATTTGATCTTTCATTGTCATACCCTCCGGATCTTGTCCCAAGCCACATGAGGCGCTTTCGGGAAGATCTCCTTTAATTCATTGAAATCGAAGATTACGGCATCCGGCCGGTTTTCATCCGTGATTTTCTCCTTAGCAAGTTTTTCCGGAGTCGTATACAGGATGAACATTCCATACCCCGCGAGCCGTGTTCCTTCCACGTCACGATTCAGGTTGTCGCCGATATACACACAACGCTCAGGTGTAACGCCAAGGAGTCTGCATGCTTTATTGGAGATCTCCGGATCGGGTTTGCGGATCCCTTCCACGCAGGACAGCAGCACAGCGCCGAAGTACTGCTCGAGACCGTCCTGTTTCAGCCAGCGCGGAATTTCCTGTGATGTAACAAGGTTGGAAATGATTCCCAGTTTATACCCATTTGCGTAAAGATCCTTAATTGATTGCGCGCCGTTTGGAGCAACGACACGCCGCCCGTCCTTATTTCTGTACTCGATTGTGAGCTCGATCGCGTTCTTTTTAATCAACTCCCTGTCATATTCCGGCGTCAGCCATTTGGTCCACAGTTCCTCTTCCGGAGCTTCCTTCATGGTTTCAAAGCACCATTTTCTGTAACCGGCATACCGGTAATCCAGAAACTTGCAGAACTCATCAGGATCACCTTTTTCGCCGCACATTTCCGCGATCTTGCGGCGCGCTTCCGCTTCAAATTCAGCATCTCTCTCAACGAGGCGGAGCGTTCCGCCAAGATCATAAAAGACTGCATCAAACTCCCGTTCGTTCGACATGGTTTCTATCTCCTCTTCTCCTATTTTGCTTCATTCAGTGGTGGAAAGATCTCCAGCAGTTCCGAAATTCGATTGATCGTATGGTCCGGCTGCAAAATGATCTCCTGTGGTTCCTTTTTAATCGTATCAGGCTCATCGATGCGGATCATCTTGGAAAAGCCCGCTTTTCTAGTACCTTCAACATCCCGGATCGGATTGTCGCCGACATAAGCGCATTGTTCAGGTTTCTTTCCGATCGCACGGCATGCTAGATAATAAATCTCCGGATCAGGTTTGCGAAGACGTACTTTGGAAGACAGTATAACAGCCTTGAAGTAATGTGCGACGCCGTCAGAGATCATCCAGTCCGGAATCTCGGTTTCTGTGATCGTGTTGGCGATAATACCCAGTGTATAACCGCGTCGATCCAGTTCGATGATCGTAGATTTGACATCGTCCCTCGGTACACGCCGTCCGTCATGATCACGCCACAGCCGGGTCAGTCTGCCTGCATGCGCGCAAACGCGTTCCTTGTCATAATCCGGAAGAAGATACTGGCTCCATAGCTCCATCTCCCCTGCATCAAGCAACGTTTTCTTCACTTCACTGCGATACTTTTTCCAATTCCGTTCTAGTTTCTCGAAAAATACGTCATGCGTTTCGTCCGTGCCGACCAGTTCCATCAATTCCTTCTCTGCAGCATCCGAAAACTCCTTATCCGGTATGACAATCCGAAGAGTATTCCCGACATCAAAAAAGATCGTATCTATCATGCTTCGTCTCCTTGTTGATAAAATGATTCATTCTTTATGATTGATCCGGTATATGATATCCGGAATCTCATCCAGTTCCCGGATTAAATAATCCGGTCTCGGAGCGTCAGCCCCATGAAAGCCGACATCCCTGTGCGCAATCGACGGATTCTCGATTTGAATGGAAAGTGCCAGTTTGGCATTCCTTGCACCGAGAACATCCCGGGATATTGTGTCTCCGACATATCCTGTCTCCTCCGGGCAGATTCCCATCTCCTTCATTGCGATCTGAAAGATCCTCGGATCCGGTTTCCGAATCCCTGTGCTGCTGGACATGACGACGCATTCCATATACTGAGCGATCCCGTATTCATTCAACACATGCGGTACCAGTGATGTTGAGATGATGTTGGAAACGATCCCCATCCGGATTCCCATCTCATGAAGCTTTTCGATCGTTACCCTCAGATTTTTCTTCCGCATATTCTCAACACGCTCATAGTCATACAGAAAACTCAGCTCTTCAGCAATTTCTTCGAGCCTTTCTCTGCCGATCGAAAAGTCTTTCAGATACCAGTCGTTCCAGATATCAGGCTGGCTCAGTTCGGTATGATCCATTTCTCCGCGGTGTTTATATGCTTCCGCGTTCACGCGAAGAACAGACGCGAGCGATTCTGCGTCTGTATCCAGTTCGATCCCGTACTGTCCAAGCCGGCGGATCAGATGTCCCGCAAAACGCAGCCGGGATTCCTGTGTCCCCCGGACATCATGAAGCGTGCCTCCCAGATCAAAAAGCAGTGTAGAGATCATTGTTCCCTCCGGTATCCATATTTTCGCACGGTATTTCGAAAAAACTGCCGACCCTCTTTACGAAAACGTTTACGTTCGATTCTATTGTAATCCACAACCCCTGCTTTGTCAATATGTAAAAAAAAGGTAAGCCTGTGATTTTTCAACGTTTTACGATAGCAGAACAATATAGCAATCCACGGGGACATACAGTTCCGGGGCTTGTAATGCGACTTCTTCGGCGCTAAAATGGATGTGAATGGATATGATTGCAACAACTGACAGAAACGAATGGAGAGCCTATCTTGCCGCTCATTATGATTCTGCCGCGGAGGTATGGTTCGTATTTCCGACGTTGGAAGCAGGTGAAAGCAGTATTTCTTATAATGATGCTGTTGAGGAGGCTCTCTGTTTCGGTTGGATTGACAGTATCAACAAACGACTGGACGAAACGCACTGCATCCGCCGTTTCTCCCCGCGAAAAAAAGGCAGTGCATATTCACAGCCAAATATCGAACGCCTAATCTGGCTTGAGAAGCAAGGCTTGATTCATCCATGTGTTAGAGATGAAATCCTTCCTGTTATCTCTATTCCATTCGTATTCCCTCCTGATATCCTTGAGGAGCTTCAGAAAGACCATACCGTCTGGAAGAATTATCAGGGATTCTCGGAGTCGTACAAACGTATTCGGATCGCGTATATTGAAGCAGCCAGAAAACGTCCCGAAGAGTTTCGGAAACGACTAAACAGCTTTATCGATAAAACACGCAGGAACAAACTAATCAAAGGATACGGCGGAATCGAAAAATACTATCATTAGCAGGGCTCAGATGAACCCATACAGACAAAGAACTCAGAACGGAAAACGGTCACAGTGATTATCCGAAAATGCCTTGAGGCGGATATCGTTCTCGACAATCATCCGGCAAGGTATTGTTTGAATCTGTTTTCCCTCGGAATTCCTTTCTTCAGCCTGTGTGAATCGAACTTGCCGGAATCCGTTTAGCCGCTTTAAAGCCGGTCCCTTCCAGGCCTGACCTTGTTTCTATCCGTTTGGGTACTTGTCGTGTATTTTACATGTTTTTTTCACGTTGACAAACCTTCCTGCAGGATGTAGAATAAACTGAACGGAAACGTTTTCGTAAAATTGTTTTGTCCAGCGATACGGAGGTTTCTATGGGTTCCATCACCCTGAAAGATGTTGCAAAAGTCGCGGGGGTATCCTATGCAACCGTTTCCCGCGCACTTTCCGGAAGTCCTGAGATCGGTCCCGATACCAGAGAACGCATTCTGAAACTGTGTGCAGAGATGGGTTATACACCGAATTCTGTCGCTCGCTCCATGGTCATGAAACGAACCAACATTATCGGTCTGATCGTTGCTTCCATCGATAACCCGTTTATGAGTGAGCTGACGAATCATCTAGAGATTTATTCCCGGAAATGCGGGTATAATCTTATGGTATGCAACTCATCGTACAATCTAGACCTGGAGAAAGAAGTCTTTTCACTGTTGCTTGGTCGTCAAGTCGACGGAATCATCATGATTCCTGTCGGAAACGAATCCTATGAAAGTCTGAAGGCTCTGACCGCTCAGGTTCCCACCGTTTTTATCAGCGAAAACATGCAGGATCTTCCTGAAAACTACGTTGCCGTAGACAACCGTCAGGGAACCGAGACCGCGACGGAATACCTGTACAGGCTTGGGCATCGTAGAATCCTTTATCTTGGATGCAGAACGCACAGTGTTACGCATCAGCTTCGTCTGGAAGGGTATCTGGATGCGTGCCAGCGTCTGGGACTCACGCCTTCGGTCGTCCACAGCATTTATCCCCGAAGTTCACAGGATGCAGGATATGCTCTTGCAAGCCAGTATTTTGACAGTCCTCATGATCATACTGCTATGATCTGCGCTTCCGATACTCTTGCGATTGGCGCAATGCATGCTGCGATCGAACACGGAATCTCAATTCCTCGCGATCTTTCCGTCATTGGTTTCGATAATATTTCCTACGCGTCCCTTCCGCAGATAGATCTGACGACGATCGATCAGCCGAAGCAGCTGATGGCAACCTCAGCCGTCGACATGCTTCTGGACCGAATCAAGCATCCTGATCTTCCGGTATCCCGGCTGATAGTTCCCACGCATCTGATCGAGCGAGGTTCCTGTTTGAACATTGAATAATAAAGGAAGACGATGCCATGTATTCTTATGAACTGCATCTTCATACCCGCGAAACGAGCCACTGCGGTCATGTGCCGGCAGCGGAACAGGTACGAACTTACCACGATCTCGGATATACCGGGATCTGCGTCACTGATCATCTTCACGATGGATATTATGATCCCCTGCTTTCCGCTCCCGAATGGCATAAAGCTATGGAAGCACATCTTTTGGGATATCGAAATGCGATGGAAGAAGG
>JAEEGL014823706.1_pt1 | contig 23370 bp, 12 predicted proteins | sample 9134231 | NCBI WGS metagenome assembly JAEEGL01 (sample SAMN16246548, study PRJNA631951) | gut metagenome | biome: gut microbiome; feature: rumen; material: fiber-attached | host: Bos | place: Iran: Karaj | collected 2018-10
ATGGAGGGCAGAGCGGCAGTGATGCGCGCGTCGTCGGTAATGTTGCGTTCTGCATCCAGAGGAACGTTGAAATCGGCCCTCATAAGGACCTTCCTGCCTTTAAGATCTACGTCTTTTATGGTTTTTTTGTTCATTTTATGATCCTTGCTTGTTGTAAAATAATATGCCCCGAAATAACATTCCGAGGCATTTGCGCATTTTAAAAACTACTTGCAGCAGCAGCCGCAGTTCTTTTTCTTCATGATCATAATGAGGTCGAGCACCTTGTTGGAATAACCCCACTCGTTGTCGTACCAGGATACCAGTTTTACGAAGGTATCGGTAAGAGCGATACCGGCATCCTTGTCGAAGATGGAGGTGCGGGGATCGCCAACGAAGTCGGTGGAGACCACCTTGTCCTCGGTGTAGCCCAGGATACCCTTGAGTTCGCCCTCGGAGGCTTCCTTCATAGCAGCGCAGATCTCGTCATAGCTGGCAGGCTTTGCCAGGCGGCAGGTCAGGTCCACTACGGAAACGTCGAGAGTGGGGACTCTCATGGACATACCGGTGAGCTTGCCGTTGAGGGAAGGGATGACCTTGCCCACGGCCTTGGCGGCGCCGGTGGAAGAAGGAATGATGTTGCCCGCAGCGGCGCGGCCGCCTCTCCAGTCCTTCATGGAAGGAGCGTCAACAGTCTTCTGGGTATTGGTGGTGGCATGAACGGTGGTCATCAGGCCCTCTATCATACCGAATTTATCGTTGATGACCTTGGCGATGGGAGCAAGGCAGTTTGTGGTGCAGGAAGCATTGGAAACAATGTTCTGACCGGCATAGGTGTCTGTGTTGACTCCGCAAACGAACATGGGAGTGTCATCCTTGGAAGGAGCAGACATAACAACATACTTGGCGCCTGCGTCGATATGAGCCTGAGCCTTCTCCTTTGTGAGGAAAAGCCCGGTGGACTCTACGACAAACTCGGCGTCGACTTCGCCCCACTTCAGATCGGCGGGGTTCTTTTCGGCCGTAACTCTGATGGGCTTGCCGTTTACAACAAGCTTTCCGTCCTCAACCTTTACACAGCCGTCAAACTTGCCGTGTACGGAATCGTACTTGAGCATGTAAGCCATGTAATCGACATCAATAAGGTCATTGATGCCTACGATCTCGATATCGTCTCTCTTGCTGGCTGCGCGAAAAACGAGTCTTCCGATTCTTCCGAATCCGTTGATTCCAACTTTTACTGCCATTTGCAGTTCCTCCATAAATCCAGGTGTTATTTGGTCTTAAACAAATCAACTATAAGTCTTCATTTATATTTTACTAAAAAAACGGTTTTTTGTCAACCTTGCAAAAACGGCATTTCCTCTTTTCACGGGAAAAAAGGAAGCCGGCGCAACCGGCGCAAAAAAACAGGGGGGATATCCCCCCTGCAAAACGGGCATCGTTTTATGCCTACAGAGCCTTGGAAAGGCGTATATCCCTGGAGGAAGCGCCCACCTGTATCTCGTGCTTGCAGGTGTCCCGCATCCACCGGTTCTCCTCGTTGGAGTAGTAGGTGAACCATGAGGAGTTGTAGTTCACGGAAACGGTCTTTTCCTCGCCGGGCTCCAGGTACACCTTGACGAAGTCCTTCAGCTCCCTGACGGGGCGGGATACCTGTGAGTCTATGGGATGGACGTATATCTGGGCAGCCTCGGCGCCGGCCACGTCGCCGGTGTTCTTTATTTTGAAGCTCACTTTGTTGTCCCTTATCTGCAGGTCCGAATATTCGAAGGTGGTATAGCTCAGGCCGTAGCCGAAGGGGTACCAAACGTCCTTGTCGTTGGCGTCGTACCAGCGGTAGCCTACGAACACGCCTTCGTCGTATTTGATCCTTTCGGAATTGCCGAATATATTCTCGTTGACGGGGTTGTCGGAAAGCCGCCAGGAGAAGGTCTCGGAAAGCTTGCCGGAGAAATTGGCGTCTCCCGTCAGCAGGCGGGCGAGAGCGGTGCCCCCGGCTTCGCCGCCGATACCCATATAGACTATGGAATTGGCCCGTTTGTACCAGTCGTAAACGGGAGCCATAGCGGAGCCGGACTGCATGACCACTATCGTGTTCTTGCGGCCGCAGAAGTGCAGGAGCATAGCCTCCAGGCGGCTGTCAAAGTTGATGGTGGTGCGGTCGTAAGCCTCGCCGTCGGTGGTGTTGCCGTTGGAGACCACGAATATGAAGGCGTCGTAGCCGTTGAGTTCGCCGTTGAAGGCGGCCCACTGACCGTGGTCGAAGGTAGGTATCCCGCCGGGGAATACCCTGTCCTTGTAGTCGAACTGCACCCCGTTGCCGTATTTGTTGAGCATATCCACGAAGTCGTCGACACGGCTGTCGGGAGCGGGGGTATAGGCGGAGCCGGAACCGGATATAAGAGGCTTGCGGGCGTCGGTGCCGAACACCGCCACCTTCTTGACCTTGTCCGGAGTCAGGGGCAGGGCGCCGGAGTTCTTCAGAAGCACCATGCCTTCCGCAGCGGCGTCGGCGGCTACCTGATGTTCCGCCATGATGTCAAAGTCTTCGGAGGGGCCGGGGTTCTGGATCCTGCGCACCAGGGATATGATCCTGTCCACGTTGACGTCTATCTCGGCTTCGGTGACTTCGCCCTTTTCCAGAGCCTCCTGCATCACGCCGGGAGTGGAAGCGTCATCGGGCATCTGCAGGTCAAGGCCGGCCTTGAAGCAGGCGGGGCGGGTATGGACGGCTCCCCAGTCGGAAACCACCATGCCGTCAAAGCCCCATTCGTTCCGGAGAACGTCGGTGAGGAGCCATTTGTTTTCGGAAGCCCACACGTCGTTGATCTTGTTGTAGGAGCACATGATCGCCAGAGGCTTGGCCTTTTTCACCACTATCTCAAAGGGCCTCAGGTATATTTCGTGGGCGGTGCGCATATCCATATCCGAGGAGATGGCGCCCCGGTTGAACTCTATGTTGTTGGCAAAGAAATGCTTTACCGACACTGCCACGCCCCGGGACTGGATACCCTTTACCAGCTCGGCGGCCAGCTCTCCCGCCAGCACGGGATCCTCCGAAAAGTATTCGAAGTTGCGGCCGCAAAGGGGAGTCCTCTTGATGTTGACGCCGGGGCCCAGCAGCATATCCACCTGCTGCTGATTGCACAGGCGGCCCATGCTTTCCCCTACCCTGCGCATAAGGGCCTTGTTGAAGGTGTTGGCCAGGATGCAGGGATTGGGGAAGCACACCTCCAGCTCCAGGTTGGAATGGGGCCCCAGGGGCCCGTCGGAAAACTTCAGGGACCGCACTCCCTTGGAGGCGAAGTCCTGGGTCATCATACCGTTCATTCCCGTAAGGAGCTTTGTTTTTTCTTCAATGGTCAGCCTGCTGAGAATATCGGGGTTCTCAACGGCGCAGACTCCGATTGCCATGCTGACGAGCAGCAGCGCGAGTAACACGATTTTTTTCATACTTTGATCCTGTTATTTATGATTTATGGTTTGACAAATGCTTTGAGCCTTATATCCCTGGAGGATGCCCCCACGCAGATCTCATGGCTGCAGGCGTCCTTTACGAAGGCCTTTTTCTCGGGGGACCAGTAGGAGAACCAGCTGTCGTCAAAGGCCGCGGTCACCGTAGTCTCCTCCCCCGGCTCCAGAGTGACCTTGACGAAATCCCTCAGCTCCTGGAAAGGCCTATTGATCTGTGTGGAAACAATATCGAAGGAGGGCGCTCCGAAGCCGGCAAAGGAGGGAGCGGGCTTGGTGCTGTCCACCGGCCGCACGTATATCTGAGCCGTCTCGCTGCCCTTCCGGGAGCCGGTGTTCCTGATTTTGAAGGAAACCTGCCCCTCACTCACGGCAATATCCGAATACTCGAAGGTCGTATAGCTGAGGCCGTGGCCGAAGGGGAACCACACGGGTATGCCGAAGCTGTCGTACCACCTGTAGCCCACGAACACCCCTTCCTTGTATTCCGTTTTGCCCGAATCGGAAAATACGGTCTTGTTGAAAAATGCGGAATCCAGATTCAGGGGATAGGTCTCGGAAAGCTTGCCGGAGAAATTCTCCAGCCCCAGCAGCAGGCGGGCAACGGCGGTGCCGCCGGCTTCGCCGGCAAGGCCCATCTGCACTATGGCGGCGGCGCTCTTGTCCCAGCCCCAGACGGGAGCCATGGCGGAGCCGGACTGCATGACCACCACCGTGTTCTTGTGGCCGCAGAAGTGCATGAGCATGGCCTCTATGCGGCTGTCAAAGTTGATGGAAAGCCTGTCGTAGGCTTCGCCGTCGGTGGTGTCGAAATCGCTGACGAAGAAGAGAAAGGCGTCGTAGTCAGCCAGTTTGCCGTTCATCTGCGCCCATACGGCGTGGTCGAATACGGGCTCGCTGCCGCAAAAGACGTCGTCGAAATAGTCGAACTGTATGTCCGGAGACAGCTCTCTGAGCTTCTCCAGGGGGCTGTCCAGGTTTTCGTCCTTCACCTTTACAAAAGCGGAGCCGCTGCCGCAATACACGGGCTTCACCGCGGCGGGGCCTATCACAGCCACCTTCTTTACCTTAGCAGGATCCAGGGGCAGCACTCCGTCGTTTTTCAAAAGCACCATCCCCGCCGCCGCCGTCTTCGCGCAAAGCTCATGCTGGGCGGCCCGGGAATACGCCTCGTTTTTCTCCGGCCGGTCTTTCACCCGCTGCGCAAGAGTGATGAGGGCGTCCACGCACCTGTCTATGTCTTCTTCCGTTATCCGGCCTTCTTCCAGGTCTTTTTTTATGATCTCGGGGGTCTTTTTGTCCTGAGGCATCTGCAGGTCCAGACGGGCCTTGAAGCATTCGGCCCTGTTGTGCACGGCGCCCCAGTCGGAGACCACCAGGCCGTCATAGCCCCAGTCTCCCCGCAGAACGTCGTCCAGGAGCCACTTGTTCTCCGAGGACCATACTGCGTTGATCTTGTTGTAGGAGCACATCACGGTCCAGGGCTTTCCCTCCTTCACCGCTATCTCGAAGGCCTTCAGGTAAATCTCCCGCAGGGTCCTTTCGTCAACGTTGGCGGAGATGGCGCCCCGGTTGAACTCTATGTTGTTGCAGGCAAAATGCTTGAGGCTCGTGGCCACTCCCTTGGACTGCACGCCCCTGATGAAGGCGGCGCCCATTTTCCCCGCCAGCAGGGGATCTTCGGAAAAATATTCAAAATTGCGGCCGCAGAGGGGAGTCCTCTTCAGGGAGACCCCGGGAGCCAGCAGCATATCGGAGCCCTGCTCTATGCAGTCCGCGCCCATGCCGCGGGCGGCCTCTTCCATGAGTTCCGGATCGAAGGAGTTCGCCGTCAGGGACGAAGACGGATAGCATATCTGCAGGTCTTCGTTCCTGTGGGGGCCGTTGGGGCCGTCGCACATGACCACGGGCTTTATGCCCAGCCTTTCCACGCCCACGGAAGACATTCCTCCCGCTCCGGTGAGCATGGACAGCTTTTCGTCAAGAGTGAGTTGTTTTATGACGTCTTTGTTTTTCATACCGCGTTCCTTATTTGTTTTGCTTTTTCATTTCTTCGACTAAGGCGGGAAGCATGTTCCCGGCGCTGCCCTGCAGCCAGTAATCGCACTGCCGGCTCACGGCGCTGCCGTTAGGATTGATATCCACCGTCACGGCGCCGCCGGCGTTTGCATAGCTCAAAAGCCCGTAGCCGCCGCTGAACTCCATACTGGTGCCGATTATCATACATATATCGCAGGTATAGGCAAATTCCGCCGCCTTTTCCAGCACGTCGACGGGCACCGTTTCCCCGAACCATACTATGTCCGGCCGCAGCACTCCTCCGCAGGCCTTGCAGCGGGGTATGTTGCTTTCGGTTATCTCCTCCGCCAGAAGTTCTTCCGTGGTGGGATAGCGCCGGCCGCACTTTATGCACCTCACGTTGGCGGCGGAGCCGTGGATATGCCCCGTCCCGGCCAGCCCGCCCCGCTCATGGAGATCGTCCACGTTCTGCGTGCACACGTAAAACTGCGGAACGAGACGGCTCATTTCGGCCAGGGCCGTATGCCCGGGATTGGGCCGGGCCGCGGCTATCTGCCGGAAACGGGAAATGTAATTGTTCCAGACCAGAGGGGTGTTGTCCATAAAGCCCTCGTAAGTGGCGAAGGTCATAGGATCGTACTGCCGCCAGGTGCCGTCGTCCAGATCCCGGTAGGTGGGGAGCCCCGATTCCTTGCTTATGCCCGCCCCGGTAAAGCAAAAGATCTTTTTTGCCCGGGCAAAGGCCCGAATGAGTTCGCCGGGAAGCGTTGTGTCTGTTATTTTCTGCATAGTTTTTTCCGTAACAAAAAGAAGTTCATAATTATTATAGCATACCGCCGGCTGCCAAAAGCGTTTATCCGCAGTTTTTTTTGCCGGAAAGGCGTATTGAACTATGATATAAATAGTGTTAAAATAAAGATGATATCCCGCCGCGCGCACTTTCCGCGGCGCACGTTCGGAGACCGGACCATGAACAAACAAACCGACCGGTCCGGCAGACACGAAAGACTGCTGTATTTCATTATACTGTGCCTTGCCGGACTGCTGATAAACTATGTGGGCGCCCACGTTGCCCGCATGTTCTCCCTGCCTATATGGCTGGACGTCATAGGCAACATACTGGCGGCGGCCCTGGGAGGGCCTATACCCGCCATAGTGGTAGGCTTTACCGCAAATCTGATAAACAGCATCGGCGACATCTCCACAGCCTACTACAGCTTCGTAAGCCTGCTCATCTCCATCGCTGCGGCGTGGTTTGCCGGCAAAAAAGCCTTCAGCCGCCCGGCTATGCTGCCGCTGGTGGTGATAGCGCTGGCCTTCATCGGAGGCGTTCTGGGCTCGTGTCTCACATGGATACTCAACGGCTATTGTTACACCGAGGACATCTCCGGGGAGATCGCCAAGGACATCGGCAGAGCGGCGCGCTTTTCACCCTTCTTATCCCATATATCGGCGGATTTCATTATCGACCTTTTCGACAAAGCCATCCAGGTGGCGGTCACCATGGTGATATTGCAGCTGATACCCGCCGGCATAAAAAAGAAGTTCCGCATATTCTCCGCCCGGCGCCGGAACAGGGTGCCTTTTCTGCAAAAGATCTTAAGGCGGCAGTTCTCCCTCAGGGACAAGGTGGTAGCCTTCGTGGTGGCGGTTTGCCTTCTGATAGCCTCCTTCGTCACCTACATGAGCTACGATCAGTACAGAAAAAGCGCCGTAGAGCAGCAGATACCCCTTGCCTCCGGGGCGCTGAAGGTGGCCAAACGCTATATAGACGCCGACCGGATCAACGAGTATATGGAGCAGGGCGAAAAGGCGGAGGGCTATACCGAGACCAGGGAAAACCTGGCCCACCTGATGAACAGCTCCAAAAACATAGAATACGTTTACGTGTATAAGATACTCCCCGACGGCTGCCACGTGGTATTCGATCCGGACACAGCCGACACTCCCGGGGAAAAGCCGGGCGCCGTGATCCCCTTTGACGAGGCCTTCAAGCAATACGTGCCGGACCTGCTGGAGGGCAAGAAGATCGACCCCATAGAATCCAACGAACGCTACGGCTGGCTTCTGACGCTTTACGAGCCCATCCGGGATTCCGGGGGCGTCTGCCAGTGCTACGTCGGCGTGGACATCAATTTGAATTTTATCGACATCGGCTCAAAGCAATTTCTGGCAAAGGTGTTCTGCCTGTTCTGGGGCCTGATAATCGTTATAGTCACGCTGGTGATATGGCTCGCGGACTCTTTCGTCATATTCCCCATAAACGCCGTGGCAAGGGCCACAGGGGAACACAACAAAAACGACGATCCCGAAAAGACCCTGCGGAGACTCAAGGCCTTCGACGTCAGGACCGGCGACGAGATCGAGAACCTGTATCACGCCGTACGCCGGAATATGGAAGAGATCATCAAGCACAACGAGGAAAGGCAGAAGACGGCAGAAAAGCTGGAGAAGCTGCAGACGTCTCTGATCACGACTCTTGCCGAAGCGGTGGAAAGCAGGGACGACATGACCGGAAGCCACATCAAGAATACCCGGGCTTATACCGAGCTGATAATGAAACACCTTGTGCGCAAGCAGATTTACGCAGACCAGATAGACAATCTCTTTATCAAAGAAGTCAAGCTGTCCGCCGCCCTTCACGACATAGGCAAGATAAAGGTGGAAGACAGTATCCTCAAGAAAGAGGGCAAGCTTACCGACAAAGAATATTCCGACATGAAGCTGCATACGGAATTCGGCAGCGATTTTCTGGAAAGAACCATCGAAGAGGTGGGCGATGCTGACGCCGATTTCCTGAGGCCCGCCAAGGACCTGGCCCTTTACCACCACGAAAAATGGAACGGCAGCGGCTACCCCAGAGGGCTTGCGGGAGAAAAGATCCCTCTTGCCGCCCGCATAATGGCGGTGGCGGACGTATTCGACGCCCTGGTGTCGGACCGCTGCTACAGGGCGGGCATGCCCTTTGAGGTTGCCATGGGCATTATCCGGAAGGACGCAGGCACCCACTTCGACCCGCAGATAGCCCAGATCTTCCTGGATGCGGAGGACGAGGTGCGGGATATAATGGAAAAGCAGCGGGAAGCAGACAGGAAAAAGGCCGAAGAGAAGAAAAAGGCGGAAGCCGAAAAGCAGCCGAAAGCCGGGCAGGCGGCCGGGAAGGAGTAACGCCATGATACTGCCCATACGTAACACCGACGGCGGCTACGCCGTGGGGATAGACCTGGGAGGCACCACGGTGACAGCCTCCGCAGTGAGCCACGACGGCAACATACTTAGCCGCATAGAATACCCCTCTCTGGCCAAGGAAGGCATGGAGGCCACCTGCCGCCAGATAGCCGACGCCGCCGACAAGGCCGTGAAGGATGCAGGGCTGAGAAAGAGAGACGTCATAGCCTGCGGCATGGGGACCCCGGGAGTATTCGACGCCCCCACGGGGGAAATGTATTTCGTGCCCAACTTCAGGGAATGGGACGGCAAAAACCTCTACGAGGCTCTCGCCGCCCACTCCCCCTACAAATACTACATCGGCAACGACGTGAACGCGGCGGCCTTCGGCGAGTATTTTTACGGCGCCGGCAAGGAATCCCGGGCCATGGTCATGTTCACCATGGGCACCGGCATAGGCAGCGGCGTGATAATAGACGGCAAGCCCCTGAGAGGCGTCTTTGCCTCTCCTGAAATGGGGCACATAGTGATCAGCGAAAACGGCCCCAAGTGCGTCTGCGGAGCCAGGGGCTGCCTGGAGGCCTTCTGCGGCAGAGACGCCATAACGGCCCGGTGCCGGGAAAAGCTTGAGGCGGGGCGGGCCTCCGCCGTCAGCGAGCTGGACATGGACCGCCTGACCCCCAGGGATATAGACATATATGCCGAAAGGGGCGACGAGCTGTGCCTGGAGGTGCTGCGGGAAACGGGGTATTATATGGGGCTGGGAGTGGCCAACGCCATCAACATCTTCAACCCCGACCTGATAGTCATAGGCGGCGGCGTGGGGCAGTCGGAGACCCTCTTTGAGGCCCTGAAAAAAACGGCCTTCGAAACGGCCATCCCCTCCCTGTCGGAGAAGTGCAGCCTGATCCAGTCGCCTCTGGACAACATGGCGGGCGTCATGGGCGCCGCCGGGCTTGCCTACCGCGGCGAATACGCATAAAGACGCAAACAAAGCGCCGGAACGGCCGGGCCGTTCCGGTTTTTTTTGCGCCGCCGGCAAAAAAATACGCCTGCCTTTTGCGGCAGGCGTTATTTGCTGTGTTGCTATTTTATGATCACTTCGTGGCCGGTGCGGGCAGATTCGTAAACGGCGTCAAGTATCTGCATGAGCACTACGCCGTCCTCAGCCGGGTTCCTGCATTCCATTCCCTCGGTGATGCACTTTATAAAGTGGGCTGTCTCCTTTACAAACATATACTCGAAGCCCATCTTGGGATTCTGCGCCAGGGAAACGTTGGTAAGATAATCGTTCTGCTGCGTGTACATCTTGAGATCGGGATAAAGCACCGCTCCCGACTTGCTGCCGTAGATCTCCACGTTCTCTTCTTCCTTGGGGATATTCATGCTGAAAGAGACCTCTATATGCAGTATGGCTCCGTTGTCGAAGCGCACCAGAGCGGTGGCCATATCCTCTACGTTGAAGATATCCGTTTTGCTGTCGGCGTCGGAGGCTGTGTAGCCTGCCAGCAGCGACTTGATGCCCGGGCGGTTGCCTAATTTGTCATAGGTGGCGCCGTAAACGCTCACAGGCTTGGGCTTGCCCATGATATAGCGCACCATATCGATGACGTGGACTCCCAGATCGATGAGAGGGCCGCCGCCGGAAAACTCCTTGTTGCCGAACCAGCCGCCGGGAGCGCCGTTACGGCGTATATACCTTGCCTTGGCATAATAGATCTCGCCGAAATCGCCGGCGTTGACGAAGTCCTTCAGGACCTCCATATTGTCGCTGAAGCGGCGCATGAAGCCGATCATAAGCAGCTTGCCGTTTTTGTCTGCGGCTTCCTTCATGGCATTCGCTTCCTGAGTATTGAGGGCCATGGGCTTTTCGCACAGCACGTGCTTGCCCGCATTGAGAGCCATTATAGAGCAGGGAGCGTGGGCCGCGTTCCAGGTGCACACGCTGACAGCCTCTATCTCGGGACATTCCTTCAGCATGGTGGCCTCGTCGGTATAAAGGCGGGTCACGCCGTGCCGGGCGCCTTTTTCCTTGAGGCGTTTTTCGTTTATATCGCAAAAAGCATACAGCTCTACGTCGGGGTTGGCCTTGTAGCCCGCTATATGCACCTCGGAGATGCCTCCGACGCCGATAACGGCGACTTTTGTTTTTTTACTCATGATATTCCTTCTTTTTATGAATTTTGCTATTCCGGCATTAAAAACAAGCCTTCCAACTTCATTTTACCCAACGCCGCCGATATTGTCAACTGTCCGGAGCGTTTTTTTTATACGGATACCACAGGCCGTTTCTTCCGGCTCTCACCCGGTAAAACGCGTGAGGCCCGGGCAGAGGCGCCGAAAAAAAAAAGGCGGCAGGCTTTCCGCCTGCCGTCTGAAGCGATCTACAGAGTCGCGTGTTTAGTATCCGAATACACTATCTTCATTTCGTTATCCGTGTCATAGTAAACAGCAAACGCTCTGCCGTACCAGGTCTCCCCTGCATTGACGTTCTTCTTGTTGATGATAAAGGTCCCTGTGAGAGCCGAACGGCTCTTGGCCTTCCCCACGATGACGTTGCTCGTATCGAAGGTCAGGTCGCCGGGATCCGTTGACGACTTCAGCATAAGGACGCCGTAGTAGACCATGCTTCCGAAATCGTCTCCTTCCAGCACCTGGCCGGCAAAGGATATCTTGCCTTCGCCGGAATAGGCGACGGGCTCCTGCAGGCTGGCTATGGTGACGCTGTCCGCAGCGCCGTCAAAGCAGGCGGTAAGATCCATGTCGGAATAAACGGAGATCTTTATCCGGTTCTCGAAGGAAACGACGTTATCGTTTCCGTCCTTCCAGCAGCTGAAGGCCTGTCCGCCGTAGCTTGCGGCCGCTTCGGCCTCAAACACACGGCCGAGTTTAAATTCACCTGTCGTCCACTCTGCATCCGGATTCGCCTTATACCTCACGGTGAAAGCATCCGAGGAGATACGGGTCAGCACAGCGGTGAAGGTGACGTCGCTGGTCACGCTGCCCGAAGAGGGAAGGTCGCCGGGATAATCGTTGGTCCACTCCTTCACCTTGAAACCGGACCGCACGCCCTCTTCACCCACGTTGAAGGGATAATCGACCTGGCTGAAATCGGTGACCTTCTGCACCTTGTACACCGTGCCGTAGCTGTCCTGGTAGGTAAAGATCTTGCCTGCATCGCGGAACACCGCCGTGATGCCGATGTTGTAGAACACGCTGTAGACAAGAACGGGATCCTGTCCAAGTATGTTGCCGTGCTCGTCCACCCAGTAAACGAATTCATAGCCGTCGTCGGGGACCGCGGTAAAGGTGACCGTGGTGTTCTTTTCCTCGATCACGGAAGATACTTCTTCTCCGCCCTTCATCACCTTGCCGTGCTCCGCGGTAAAGGTGATGTTGCAGAGCAGCCGCACCAGAGCGGCGGCGTACATATCGTCCAGATAGCCGTCGGCTTCGGTCTTGGTTATGTTTATATAGTTGTCCCGCAGCGCCGTTTCGGCAGCCACCAGGGGCGTATTCAGGTTGGCCAGGCTTTCGGCGGAAAACATACGGCGGCCCCTGCCGAAGAGAGCCCGGTAGTAGTTCACCTGCGCCTGCAGCTCGGCAGCGGTGTGGTTGGTGACGCTGGCCGAGAAATTGATGGTGGTCTCCGGATAGTCGGAGACGAAAACGGCGGCTCCGTCGGCTATGCTCACTCCGTTCACCGTAAAGCTGTCAACGGTGATATCCGTGCCGTCCTGTATCACGTCCACCAGCCGGAAGTCGGAATAGGGTATCACTGCGTCAGCGCCTATATCGGTATTGTTCACCAGATCACCCACCTCCAGCCTGAAGATGTTCCTGTTCAGAGGCACGTTGTCCTTTTCGGGCTGGGAGATGGCCACGGTCTTGGTGCCGTTTGCGTCATAAACGGGATAAGCGCCGGCCACGTAGCGCCAGCCGGTCCCCAGATCCACGGGGAAAGCGCCGCTGAGCATATAAGTGTCGGTATTGCCCTCGGAATCCGACATACACTCCGCCCCCACGCTGGCATAGCCTGCCACGTTCTGGGTGATATTATCGGTAAAGTCGGTATCGTAGTAGCAGTTACGAATGATGACATCGTTTTGGAAGCACTGGATGTATCCCACGAGCCCGCCGACCTGGCGGGAATAATGTCCCGGGCCTAAGGGGCCTTCCTGTATGCCCACGGTCTTCTTTCCGGCGATGTAGCAGGATGAGATGCTCGTTAAGGGAGTATCGCTGCCGTCGTGCAACACCATCCCGAAAAGGCCTCCGGCAAACCCGTTGCCCGAGGTTTTGATGACGTCGCTGTCGATCACCCGGCAGTTGCTTATCTGAGACCCGTCATACACATAACCTGCGATGCCTCCCGCATTGCCTTTGTCGGTGGAAGCGGAGCAGTTGTCCGCGCTGCAGCCGTTTATGGTCCCGCCTTCGTTCTGGCCCACTATGAAACCGATAAACGTTGAATAACCGCTGGTGCTGCCGGCGGTGTTGGTGATATCGACGCCCGACACGCTGCAGTATTCCACGGTCCCGGCGTTATAACCTGCTATACCGCCGATGTCGTCCTGTCCCGTCCAGGTAAAATCAAGGTCCTTCACCAGGCATTCCCGAATGAGACCGAAGTTGTCGCCGGCGATCCCGCCGGCATTGTGGAACCCGGTAGGGGTAAAGCAGCAGGGGCCCTCCACTACGCATCTTTCTATGGTCCCCTGCGCCAGGTTGTCGTCGGCGAAGACGCCGATGTCCTCATTTGCCGTAAAAGACGCCGGGAGCTTTACCGTGATATCGCGGACAGTGCCTTTGTTGTTTACTATCAGACAGTCTATACCCTTGATCACGGCGCCGTTGCCGTTGATAGAGTACCCTTCGTCCAGAAGCGCCACGGGCTCCCAGTCCGTATAGCCTGTCATATCATAGGTGCCTGCCTGGATGGTCACGTTTTCCATGACGTCCTGCCCTTTCAAAGCGTAAAGCTCCGCCGCGCTGGTGACGGTGATATCCGCAAACGAAGCGGCGGAAAAGCCGGCCAGCATAAGAGCAAGGCATGCGAAAAAGGCAAGCTTTGCAAATACAAAAGTTTTCATAAACTCTCCTATTATTGTTTTTTTCCGGCGGCGCATTAGCGCCGCCGTTTTTATTACTTGTTTTCGGCGGGAAAAGTTCCGTTTTTACTGTTTTTTTGCAAAAATGAGCAGTTCCCCTATCCTGGTATGCCTGTCCAGAAGGTTGGGGGTCCTGATCTCTATTTCCAGCCCGTTCCATTTTCCCGAAACCGGGATGCACAAAACGCAGCGGCGGTGGTCCCTCACCTCCGCCAGCGGGGTCTTTTTCCCTTCGGCGTCCTTCCCGTATATGTCAAAGTCCTTTGTTATATAGCCGCCGCCGTCCGGCCCCGAGTTTATGAGGGCTATCCGTGTCAGCTGGTATTCTCCGTCAAAAGCGGCGCTTATCAGGGTCCCGTCCTCCGGCTGCGAGGCAAATATGGAGGCGGCAAGTCCGTCCGTCAGCTGCTTTGCACCCTGCCCTTCCGACACCTGCGAAGACACCGTGATGCGGGCGTTGCGGGCGATGTTCCGGCTGCCCTCCTGCTTCAGGATGCCGAAGGAGCCGAAAAACGCCCCCTCCTCAAGTTCTCCTGAGGAGCTCCAGAGAGTTCCGTAACGGGAATACGCTCCGCAAACCCGGACTCCGGGAGAATCCGCCGTCCCCAACGCCAGCAAGGTATTGAAAAGCCTCAGGGAAAGCCGCCCTTTTCCCTCTGCAAGCATGGTATCGCCGTAGCCCCACACCGAAGTGTTCACAAACTCCGCATTACCGGAAAAGCTCCTCTCCGCCGTGATGCTGCGGGACGAGGCGTTGACATACAAAACGTTGTCCGGATCCAGAGGCTTATACTCCGCCCCGCCGTAAAGGTGCATGGTGGGAACGGGAGCAGCCAGAGTGTTTATAAGCAGCGCCCGGGCGTCACCCTCCAGATTTATGCCGAACACCGTTCCGTCGGAACCGTGGTTTATCAGCGTGCCGCTGAAACCGTCCTTCAGAGTGAGCCCCTTTTGGCTGGCAAAGCTGAAGGTGGAAAGCACCCGTTCGTTTTTGCAGCCGGCAAACACGAAGCTTTCGCTCTGCCGACGCAGTATGTTGTTCACATCGGGCGTACTGCTTCTCAGAACGGGGCCCTCGGACGCAAGGCCGCTATCGTTCCTGTCCCAGTAATGCACTACCAGCTGACAGTTTTCCACAACTCCGCCCCGGGGAGCGTTGTCTAAGAATATGCCCATTCTCAGACAGCAGCCCATAACGCCGGATATCACGTGCCCCGACGTATCGGCGGCGGAAGCAAAATCCATCCCCTGCCAGCTGTTGCCGAGAGAAACGTCCCGCACATGACAGTTTTTCCCCAGGGCCTTCACGGTCCAGGGAAACCGGGTCTCCCGGTCAAAACGCGCCCGGGGATACCAGAAGCACACGCCCCTCAGGGAAGAATTCTCCGAAAGGGACAGGAAGGCGCCCTCCTCGGTCCCCGGCGACGTTTTTACTATGATACAGCTGCAGGGGACCATAGTATGGGCGGGGCCCTCGTTTATGCCCCGCAGCTCCGCGCCGGAGGGCACAGTAAGGGGGGCGGAGACCACGTAACGCCCCGCCGGGACGTACACGGTGCCTCCCTTCGCTCCCGCCCGGGCCAGAGCGGCGGCAAAGGCCGCCGTGTCGTCGGTACGTTCATCGCCCAACGCGCCGAAATCACGCACGTCGAAGACCTCCCGGGAAGCAGGCCTGAAAAACGGAGGGCTTTTGTGCAGAGGGAGGGCTCCCAAAGGCTTTATATCCGCTGCCTTCCGGGCGCTGCCGTAATGCTCGGGCGCCCCGGGATCCACGATATTGTCGCCGGGGGGAAGGTTTATCACCGCCGGCCCTTCCTTTACGCAGCGGAACAGGGCGCAGTCGCCGCCCTTAAGATCCACGTCCTGTTCAAAGCGGCATTCCATAAAGGAAAAAGCGGCGGCGCTGCCTTCCTCCGCTTCCACCCTTCCCAGGGTGCAGCCGTAAAACATCAGGGGGCCGCCTTTGCAGTCTTTCGAAAGCCTCACGGCGCAGGCTCCGGGACGCCGGTCAACGGTGAACGAAGAGTTGCTGATACACCATCCGTAAGGGGAGACCGCGTCGACCCGGAGAGCCGTCTGCCCGTGGTGTATCCTCACGTTGTAAATGTTTCCGTTGGGACAGCCGAATTCGTTGTTTATGAACAAAAGGCCGGTCCTGTAGCCGTCTATGTCCGCATCGTAAAGGGGCATCCAGTCGAAACGCCCGACAGTCAAAGCGTCGGCATTGTCAAAGAGGTAGTTCCTGAGCGTAGTCTGTTCCCGGGGAGAAGCCGGAGCGCCGGCAAGCCCGCTCTTCGACCAGTAGTCCGGGCCGAAGAAAATATGTTCCAGCCGGGTGATGTCCAGTACGTGATGGAGATATATCCCCTGCTTCAGGGGGCAGCCGTAAAGGCCCGAATAAAAGGCCACGTTGTAGCACATGCCGTCGTCGGCGCCGTTGGAAAGGGCCTTGTAGCTGTTGACGAAATTCACGTTCCGCACTGTGTAGCCACAGGAGGAGTTGTCCGTGGAAGACAGGGTCCAGGGATACGGGACAACGTTTTCCGGCTTCTGCTCCGGATACCAGAAGCTCATATTCACCACTCCCGTCACCTTTTCCATGGTGATGAACGAAGGTCCGTCTTCGCTTCCCCTGCCGCCGTAAACGGCAAACACGGTGCCCGCCACCTTCTTTCCCGTCTTAAGGGGGCTTTTCCAGTCGCCACGCAGAGTGACGCCCTTTTTCAGCCTGAGGCTGCCTTCAAAACGATAGGTCCCTTCCGGACACCATATCACACCGCCTCCGGCCTCCGCCGCCCGGTCTATAAGGCCCTGCAGGGCCGGGGTGGCGTCGGTTTTGCCGGAAGCGTCCGCCTCCAGGACGTATTCGCATATGGCGTAGTCTTCGGTCCTGTAGCGCTGCGCCATGGCACGGGGCCCCGCCAAAGCAGGCAGAAGGGCCCAGGCAAACAAAAATAATATCAAAAAGATCTTCATACGCATATCCCCGCAAACTGTTGTATCCACATATCATTATAACATATGCCGGCCGCTTATTTCCCCGGCAAGGAGATACACTTCTCCTATCCTGGTATGCATGTCAAAAAGATTGGGCTTTCTGACAGAGAGGACCAGGGTCTTCCACCGGCCCTCAAGGGGAACGATCGCCACGCAGCGGCCGTTGTCCTCAAAGCCCCCGATACGCGCCATGCGGCCCGCAGCGTCTTCGCCCAGGACATCCAGGGCCTTCGTCAGATATCCGCTGCCGTCGGGGGCGGCATTGACCAGGACCGCATATTTTATATCGCGGGGCCTGTCAAAGTCAAACCGGATCCAGGTGCCCTCTTCCTGCTCCGAAGCGTAAAAGGTGAGAGGGAAGCCGTCCGTCAGTTCCTCCGTCCCCTGCCCCTCCACGAATCTGGAAGATGCGGTCACCCTGGCGTCCCCGGCGCAGTTTGTCAGGCCTGTCTCCCGCAGAAAACCGAATCTGCCGAAAAAGGCCCCCTCTCCCGGAGGGGAGCCCGCCGTCCACAGAGTCCCGGCGCCGGACCGGGCGCCGTATATGTCAGCCTCCCGCAGCATGGCAAGGCCCAGAAGGGAATTAAAAAGCTCCAGAGTGAGCCTGCCCGGCCCCTCCGCGCGTATAGCGTCCCCGAAGCCCCAGACGGCGGTATTTATGAGCCGGGCGCTGCCCTCAAAGTCTTTGCCGGCATAAATGCTTCTCGGGTCTTTGCTTACGTAAAGGACGTTATCCGGATTCAGGGGAACGTAATCGCCGGCGCCCCGAAGTGTGGGGACCGGAGCGGAAAGGGTGTTGATGAGCACGCTGCGGGAATCCCCCTCAAGATTGACGCCGGATACTGTGCCGTCGGCGCCGCAGTTCACCAGCCTGCCCTCAAAACCGGCCTTCAGGGTAAGCCCCCGGTGACTGAATACGCTGAAGGCGGAACGGACCTCTTCGCCGGCGCATTTGCCGAATACGTAGCTCTCCGACTCTCTGCGCATGGCGTTGTTCACGTCGTGCATATTCCCCAGGAGAGGAGGGCCCTCAACGGGCAGAGAGCCGTCGTTCCTGTCCCGGTAATGCACCGCCAGATGGCAGTTTTCCACCGTCCCCTTCCGGGAATGGTCCACAAATATCCCCCGCCGCCGGCAGCAGCCTATAACGCCGGATATCACGTGCCCCGACGTATCGGCGGCGGAAGCGAAATCCAGCCCCTGCCAGGAGTTGCCCAGAGACACGTCTCTCACCTGACAGTTTTTGCCCAGGGCCCTCACGGTCCAAGGGAAAGGGGTCCTTTTGTCTATGCGGGCCCGGACGTACCAGAAGGTCACTCCCCGCAGGGAGGAACCGGGAGACAGGTCCAGAAAGGCGCCGTCCTCCCTGCCGGGAGCGGTCCCTATCAAGATACAGCTGCAAGGGACCATGGTATGGGGAGGCCCTTCGCTTATGCCCCGGAGCTCGGCCCCCGGCGGCACGGTAAGGGGAGCGGTGATAAGATAGCGCCCCGCGGGGACGTAGGCCGTGCCTCCCGCCTTCCCTGCCGCCCGGAGAGCGGCGGCAAAGGCCGCGGTGTCGTCGGTCTCCCCGTCTCCCCGGGCTCCGAGATCCCGCACGGAAAATACCTTCGGGGCCCGGGGCCTGAAAAAGGCGGCGGAACCCCCGGCGGCAGACACAGCCTTCGTATCCCCCGCTTCTCCTGCGCGGGCTTTGCCCGTATAGTTCAAGCCGGGAGAGGCCAGCAGATTGTCGCGGCCCTCGGCAAAAGCCACGGTTCTTCCTTTCCTTTGCCTGCAGCCGATGAAGGCCGAGTCCCCCTCGGGGGCTACGTCTCCCTCGAGCCGGCAGTTCATAAAGGACATGGCGGCGGCGCAGCCCTCCTCCGCTTCCACTTTGCCCAGACGGCAGCTGTGGAACATAAAAGGCCCGCTGCCGCTTTTCACTCTGACCCCGGCGGCCCCGGGCCTGTCGAGAGAAGTGAACTCGCAGTCCGTGATACACCAGCCGTATATGGCCGCGTCCTCCGCCAAAAGGCCCGTCCGGCCGCCCCGGACCCTCACCCGGCAAAGCTGTCCGTTGGGGCAGCCGAACCGGTTGCGGATAAAACGGAGGCCCGCGCTGTAGCCCTCGATCTCGGCGTCATATATGGGCAGCCAGTCAAAAAGCCCCGACACAAAAGCCTCGGCGCCCTCATACATATACTCGCGCAGGGCCGCCTTCTGCCCTGCCGTCCGGGGAGAACCCGCCAGGCCGCTGCACTCCCACCAGCGGGGGCCGAAATACAGATGTTCGAATCGGGTGATGTCCAGGCAAAGGTTTATCCATATCCCGTATTTCAGGGGACAGCCCCAGAGCCCGGAATAAAAAGCCACGTTGTAGCCCTCGCCGTCATCCGCCCCGTTGGAAAGGGCCTTGTAGCTGTTGACGAAGTTCACGTTCCGCACCGTATAGCCGCAGGATCCCTTGTCCGTGGCCGAAATGGTCCAGGGGTAAGGAACTATATTCTCCGGATCCTGTTCCGGATACCAGATGCTAAGGTTCACCACTCCCGTCACCTTTTCCATGGTGATAAAGGACGGCCCCTCTTCAAAGCCTCTGCCCCCGTAAACGGCAAACACGGTGCCCTTTACTGCGCCGCCGGTCTTTCCGGGGCTTATCCAGTCTCCCCGGAGGGTCACTCCCTTTTTGAGACGGATGCTGCCGTCAAAGCGATAGGTCCCCTCGGGGCACCATATCACGCCGCCGCCGGCCTCCGACGCCCGGTCTCTAAGGCCCTGCAGGGCCGGGGTGGCGTCGGTTTTGCCGGAAGGATCCGCCTCCAGGATATATTCGCATATGGCAAAGTCGGAGGTGGGATAATGCTGCTTCATACGGCGCGCCGCGCCGAAAGCGGGAAGGACAAAAAAGAGCGTGAGAAAAACAACAAAGAGCTTCATTTTTCCGTCCGAAAAAAAACGCGGGACTCCGGGTAAACCGGAGCCCGCAGAATTTGTTTTTTGTCAGAATCTTTTTACCGACACGAGCTTGCTGAAAGGCCGCGGAGCAAAAAGTTCGTCGCAGGAAACGCCGTTTTTTGAAGCGTTGCAGTGGATGTAATAGCCGTTGCCTATATATATGCCGGTATGGTCTATATACGAATTTTTGTATCTGAAATACAGCCTGTCGCCGGGCTGCATATACTCTATGTCCTTGGGCACGTCTGTGCCCACCGTAGCCTGCTCTCTGGCGGTCCGGGGAAGGTTGATGCCCTTTCGCCTGAATATCTCCCGGACGAAGGCCGAGCAGTCCATTCCCCCTGAGATGGAGGTGCCCCCGAACACGTAGGGAGTTTTTGCAAAAGCCATAGCGTGGGTGATTATATCGGAAAACGGCATTTTGGAGGAATCATAGCCCATGAGCTTTGAAGGGATATGCGTCCTTCTGGCAAACACGTCCATATCCACCGCCTTAACCTCTCCGTCCCGGATCCAGCCGGTAGTGCCGTCCTCCATAAGGATGCCGGCAAAGCCGTCCCTGCGGAACTGGATCACCACGTAGGTGTTCACTGGGACGAACCCCCTGGAAACAGCCTTCATGGAAGGCGTTTTCCGGATAGTGGCAAAATCGGTGATGATGACGCCGTAGTCTCCGATCTTGACCTTTCCGTCCCCGGAGTGGGAACGGGAGGCCTCGGTTTTGGTCCGCTCCGGCTGCGTCTCCACGCCCAGCTGTATGGTTACGTCCGTATCGCACCATACGGGAAGGCACAAAGCAAACAGCAGCGCCGAAAACAAAAATCTTCTGACCATATCAATTCCTTGATCTGCGCAAAAACTTCCGGGGCTTTTTGCCCCTCACTTACTCATATTATAGCACACTTTCGGAAAAAACAACAACAAATCATAAAAAAAGCCGTTTTTGCGGGCTTTGTCCCCGGGGCGGGGACCGGCGGCGCGGCCGTCCTCTTTCCCGGACAAAAAATACCGGCAGCCCGTAAGGCTGCCGGCGAATATAAAAATAAGGAGGACGATGTTTCCTCGCCCAATAATATTATATCACAAAAAAGCAAATAAAAACACTGTTTTGACGGTGACTTCCGGCAAAATCGTGTTTTTCTCATAAAAAACAGCAGATCCGCACACTACAGGGCCGCGTTCATCTCCTCCGACTTGGCAGCCTCGGCGTTCACCACTTCGGGTTTTCTGAAGGTAGGCACCACCCGCCGCATGGCTTCCTTTGCCAGCTTGTCATCGTTCGTGCTTACTGCTTCCCGAAGGATATCCAGACGCTCCTTTATCTCCGGAGCGGAAAGAGGCGTGTCTCTTTCGACGAATATCATGGAATTGTCGGTTTTGTCCAGATCCTCGCTCTTTATAAGCAGTTCTTCATACAGCTTTTCTCCGGGACGCAGCCCCGTTTCCACTATATCTATATCTCTGTAAGGTTCTTTTCCGGAAAGGCGTATCATATTCTCGGCCATATCCAGTATCCTTACAGGCTTTCCCATATCCAGCACGAACAATTCTCCGCTCTTTGCCATGGCTCCGGACTGGAGCACCAGCTGGCTCGCCTCGGGGATAGTCATAAAATACCTTATGATGCGCTTGTCCGTAATAGTCACGGGGCCGCCCTTGGCTATCTGTCTCTTGAAAAGGGGTATCACCGAACCGGCGCTGCCCAGCACGTTGCCGAAACGGGTACAGGAAAACACCGTTCCGGTGTTCTGTGTGGAGCGGCTCTGCACTATCATCTCGCACATGCGTTTCGTCGCGCCCATGACGTTGGTGGGGTTCACAGCCTTGTCGGTGGAGATCATGATAAAACGGCCGGCGCCGTATTTCACAGCCATATCCACCGTGTTCAGAGTGCCGAACACGTTGTTTTTCACTGCCTCGCAGCAGTTGTGCTCCATAAGAGGCACGTGCTTGTGGGCGGCGGCGTTGAGCACCACGTCCGGCCGGTACCGGCTGAAAACCGTTTCCAGCCCTTCCCTGTCGCACACGGAAAGGATCTCCAGCTGCAGATCCAGTTCGTCACCGTAGGCGATACGCAGCTCCTGCTGTATATCGTAGGCGCCGTTCTCATACACGTCGAGGATTATCAGCTTCCGGGGCTTCATACCCGCTATCTGCCGGCAAAGCTCGCTTCCTATGGAACCGCCGCCGCCCGTGACAAGGATCACCTTGTCGCGGTAATAGGCTATGGTCTTTTCTTCCGAAAGCTCTATGGGCTTGCGGAACAGCAATTCCTCTATGTCAAACTCGCGAAGAGTTCTTTTGGTCTCTCCCGCCTGACGCATATTGGGGTAATCGTATATCTTTACTTTACAGCCGGTTTTTTTGTAATACTCATACAATCGGCGCTTCTCGTCGGCGTCCATGGCAGGCAAAGCAAACACCACTTCCTGGATATCCATCTCGCTGAGAGCCTCCAGGGTCTCTCTGCTTTCCCCCATGATGGAAATGCCGTAAAGCTGTCTGCCTACCTTTTCCGGATCTCTGTCGATAAAGATACAGGGCTTATAATTGGCGTAGGGGTTGTTGATGAGTTCGTTGGCCAGGCTTGCTCCGGTACGTCCGGCGCCCACCACGGCGATACGTATGCTGTGCCGGTTGCCCGGACTGCCTTCCCCGTAGGCAGAGGATATGTTCAGCCTGCCGATGATACGCAGCAGGGTCCTGAATCTGGCGGCTTTGGGGCTGTCGTTGGCGCTGGAATGATAGGCATACTGATACGCAAGGCGCATGACCATGCTGAATATGAGATTGAGGGAAATAATGGCGATTATGCCCGCATAGGTGGCCGGCTTCTGGTTGAAATCCCTGATGATGTAACCAGAAATGGCGTCCGTGACCAGCAGGAGGCCCAGGGCGACCACGTCGGACACGATGAGGCGGGCGTAAGAAAGGGTGCTGCCGTAACGCCATACCTGTCTGTAAACCTTGAAGGGTATGCGGCAGCCGAACACGAACACCGCTCCCGCCAAAAGCAGAAGCATGGCCTCGGGTATGCTGCACTTATCATGCCAGTATAAAAAAACCACCGCAAAAAACAGATACGCGATAAAATCATAAACAAAAAGACGCGTCACGTTATTATGCGTAGATCTTGTTTCACTGTTTTTTTGTATAATTTCTTTATCTTCCATACATATCGCTCAGATATTCAAAGTTCTTCCATGACCACCGGTTGCAGACACGCAACGGACTCAACGACGTAAGACGGTTTTACCTCCGACGCTTCTATATCCTTCAGAGAGGCCTCTCCGGAAAGCACGCACACGGTATCCACCCCCGCGTTCGCTCCCGACGCTATATCGGTATAAAGCCTGTCCCCCACCACTACCGTCTCTTCCGGACCGCAGCCGAAACGTTTCATGGCCAGCTGCAGGATGAGAGGCGCGGGCTTGCCTATATATTCGGGCCTTCTGCCCGAAGCGTTCTCCAGGCTTATGCACATGCTGCCGCAGTCGGGCACGCTGCCGAATTCCACCGGACACACCAGATCGGGATTGGTGGCATAATAAGGCACCGGCCTTTTGAGCATTTTCACGGTACGGACCAGCTTTTCAAAGGTAAGTTCCGTATCGAACCCCACCAGCACCGCGCCGGCGTCTTCCGAGAGCCTGTCCTCCGCCCGTATCCCCAAAGCCCGCAGGCG
>JAEEGL012279354.1_pt1 | contig 23368 bp, 15 predicted proteins | sample 9134231 | NCBI WGS metagenome assembly JAEEGL01 (sample SAMN16246548, study PRJNA631951) | gut metagenome | biome: gut microbiome; feature: rumen; material: fiber-attached | host: Bos | place: Iran: Karaj | collected 2018-10
AAGTAAGTAATATCTGTAAAGTTGCAGATATTTTGTCGGGTGGAACACCGAGTAAAGCAAATTATAACTTTTGGAATGGTAATATTCCATTTTTTGGACCGACTGATTATACAGGAGATATGTTCCAGCTTGCTACTGCTGAAAAAATAACACAAGAAGGTCTAAATCATTGTGCGTCATCGCTATTTGATGAAAATACAATAATTATCACCGCAAGAGGCTCTGTTGGAAAACTTGTAATCGTTGGAAATCCAATGGCTATGAACCAATCTTGTTATGCTTTGAAATCAAAAAATTCAAATCAGTATGAATATTTGTATTTTTTGACTATTCAACTTATTGAAAGTCTTAAAGTCAAAAGTTCTGGCTCTGTATTTAAATCAATAATTACATCTGATATTGAAAATTCGTTTTTAACTATTGCGGATTCAACAATAATAGATTCTTTTTGTGAAAAAGCTAAGCCACTATTTTTACAGATAAAAGAAAATTCGAAAGAAACTCAAAAACTCACTTCATTACGCGACAGACTGTTGCCGTTGCTGATGAACGGACAGGTGGAGGTAAAGTAAGTGAGCGTTCCATTTTCCACTTAATAAGAACTGACAGATTGAAATAAAATATTGGGCTTATTCCTTAAAAATATACATTTAAAATGAATTATTTGTCAAAACTTGACAAAATACGGTAATTAGGTTATATTTTCTATAGAGGTGTTTATGCTTTTAGGTTTTGGCGGTAAGAATTGTTGGTGTTTTAAGGATTGGATGCAAATAGACTTGTCTCTTGGTGAAGGAGTCCCGGCGGATGTTTCGATGGGGCTTCCGGCCTGTACTGCAATGTGCTTTAAGGGAGCCAATGCTTCTGGTAAAACAAATGCGCTTAAGGTCTATGCATTTATCTATGATTTTGTAAGATATAGTTTTTCAAATGCTCCGGATAGACCGATTATGTTTGCTTCTTTCTTTCACAACGATGAACCAGCTGAATTCTATGCAGAGTTTCTTGCAAATGAAGTTTATTACCGCTACGAATTAACTGCATCAAAAAAAGCTGTTATTACAGAACGCCTCTTTAGAAAGAAGAATGAAGAAGGCTCAAGAGAAACAGAAATTTTTGTCCGCGAAGGAAATGATGTTACAAAGAATACCTTATATAAAGGGCACAAAGATATTCTGTTTAGAGACAATGCATCGTTCATAGGAACATTAAAGCAATACAATCTTCCCGAAATTTCAGATGTTTATGACTTCTTTTTTAAAACAGCAATTAATGTAACTTATTATGGTATGAGTGATCGAGGCGAGAATGATCCTCAGGGGCTTACGAATTATTATTATACTCATCCTGAAGAATTAAAATTTACTGCAGAAAAAATTAAGTGTTTTGATACAGGAATCAAAGAAATAGAAATAAAGACCAGAGTAAATGAGCTAGGACAGCTTTATGCGTATCCTGTTTTTTATCATGCTCTTTCTGATAATAAAACTCACGCAATGGCTTTTAGCGAAGAATCCAGAGGAACACAGGCTTTGTTCTGTAAACTTAATAACTACTTTGAAGTCTTAAATGATGGTGGAGTTCTTGTTCTTGATGAGTTTGATATCAATCTTCATCCGGACATTCTTCCTCATATTTTGGACTGGTTCATCAAAGCCGAAAATAATCCAAAACATGCACAGATTCTTTTTACGACACACAATGTTGATATTATGGATATTCTTGGACGTTATCGTACTTATCTTTTTGAAAAGGAAGATGGAGAAAGTTTCTGTTACCGTCTTGATGAACCTAAATTACCTAGCTTGCGTAATGATCGACCGCTTTCTGGCCCTTACAGGAAACACTTGATTGGAGGTTTTCCAAAAATTGGCAGCAAAGAAGACTAATCCAAGAAAAGAGCGTTTTCTCTCAAATCTTCCTACGCAGGAATTTATTTCTGAAATTTCTGATGCAAAAGGAAAACTGTCTTTCAGCTTTAAATATTTTGATGGCAGCCAGAAAGCAGGACAGGACTTTAAAGACTGGAACGATAAACAAAAACTGGAATTGCTCGAAAAACTCCGGGACTATTCTCGTGAGGGCAAGTTGTTCTGGCTTAATCAGAGAGTTGGTGGTGGAGGGTTGAAAGTTTTGGAGATCTATGGAACTTTTCCAAGGAATTCAGATTTTGAATACCCAAAGCATGTTCCCGAAAAAGTACGATGGGCAAGATTTAGAATGGAAAGCGCAATGCGTCTTGTCGGCTTTTTTATTGACGAAGAACAAGCAAAAGAATTCAATTTGGCAACAGAGATATTTTATATAGTTTTTTTGGATAGAGAACATAGATTTTATAAAATGGAAAAAAAGTAAGTGTATTTAAATTTCTATCTAGTTATGAACAGACAGGTGGAGGTGAGGTAAAAGATGGCTGCTTATTCGTGTGGAGCCTTATGACACGTCGAAGTCCATTGTCTTGGGCTCTAGTCCCTCGGCTCTTACGGTGAGTCTTGCCTTTCCCTCTTTGTAAGTGGAGCGGAGGATTGCGCAGGCGTGACCTTTGTAAGTTTCGCTTTCATGATCCGTGTAGTCTTCGCTCGTGATGGGGTTTCCTGAGCCTAAGCCTGAAAGTTTTGCGCCTCCTTCAACTTTAGCCTCAATCTTTATTGACGCATCCGGGACAATGCGGCCATTTGCGTCCACAATTTCAATCATCACAAATGCAGCGTCGTGTCCGTCTGGGCGCAATGATTTTTTCTCACAGCTCAATCTTATCTCCGAAGGTTTTCCCACTGCGAAAAGAGAGTCGCGGCTTATCTCACGTCCATCTGTGTAGCTTATCGCCTCAACTTTTCCGCTCTCATAGACCGCTTCGAATTCCGCAAGATTGGGCATGGGTTTTTCAAAGGACACTTTTTTTCTTCCCACGGATTTTCCGTTTATGAGAACCTCGACTTCCTCCGCTCTGGAAAAGACGGCTATTTTTACAGGCTTTCCTTCGTATCCCTCGTAGCTCCAGTTTTTTTCGAACTGAGGGAAGCCCCAGGATGTCATCATCTCCACTTTGTCAAAATCTTTCGGATGCCTTGTGTAAACGTGAGTTTTTTCCGAGCCCCACACGACGCTCCTGTATTCTCCCTGTGGAAGAAGGATGCCGGTAATGTCGTAGTCAGCGTCCTCCGCAGTCCTGTATGGAAAAAAGGATGTCTGTTGCGGTAAAAGTTCCCAGGGCTTTTTGTTTACGACTGGATCGTTTTTGTCCGCGTAGAATGCTTTTCCAATGCCAGCTTCCCCAAGATAGTCCCACGCCGTCCATGTGAAGTCGCCGATTACATAAGGGTGTGCCTCGATGAACGGCCATCGGTAGCCAATCTCCTTTGGAAAATTCTCGGAGCCCAAAATGACACGCTCGGGAAAAAGCTCGTGGTCCCTTTCATAAATGTCCTCCATATAATTGTAGCCCACGATGTCAAGTCCGTTCGTAAAAGGCTCGGTCACACGCTCCCACAGGTTCTCATAAAATCCGCTGCTTGCGTTCTGTGCAAGATTCTGTCCCTTTGCAAGCTCGTCGTCAAGTCCGCTCCAGAGAGAACAGATTCCGTTGCTCACAGGTCTTGTCGCATCCAGTTCCTTGATTGCCATTGCAAGCCTGGTGGATTTTTCATATCCGTTTCCGAGACCTCCGCGCTCAGGAATTTCGTTTCCGGTTGACCAGATGATTACCGAAGGACTACTCCTGTCCCTTTTTATGAATGATGTCAAATCATTTTTCCAGTTCGCCTCAAAAAACTGATTATAATCTCCGCCTCTTTTTCCGATTGCCCACGCGTCAAACGCCTCGTCAAAAATGTACATGCCAAGACGGTTACAAGCTTCGACCAGTGCCGATGACGGAGGATTGTGCGCCGTCCTGATTGCGTTGAAACCGACTTCCTTGAGTTTTTTGATTTTCCTTGCCTCGACCTCATAAAGCGAGACCGCTCCCAGAAGTCCGTTGTCGTGGTGAAGACATCCGCCCTTGAGCTTTACGTTTTTTCCATTGATCAAAAGTCCCCGGACGGAATCTGCGGAGATTGTCCTTACTCCGAAAAGGATTTCCGCCTCGTCAGCTTCCATGTCATCTTTTTCCTCAAGATGCGTCCTGTACTCACCCTTGCTTTTTACGCTCACTTTCAGTGTGTAGAGATTCGGTGAGTCCGCATCCCACAGTTTCGGGTTTTTTAGATTTAGCGAAATGTATGCAGTCTCTTTTGAATTTGCCGCGACAAAAATCTTTGCTTTGGATGATGCGGCTGTCGTGTCGTTTTTATCTTCCGGGAAAAGGTTCACGCAGACTTCGACAATCCTGTTTTCAAGAGTTTCGTTTGCAATTTCAATCTGTGTCCTGATGAATGCCATGCCGCCGGAAATTTCGGATGTATATGCGTAGATTCCGTCATCCGCGATGTGGACTTTCGGTGATGTGCAAAGTTTTACTCCACGGTAAAGTCCAAGCCCTGTGTACCATCTTGAGTTGCTTGCCGAGCCGGTATTCGCGTTCACCGTAATCCTGTTTTCTTTTCCGAAAGAGACGCAGGGAGTGAGGTCAACAAAAAAAGGAGCGTAACCGTAATTTTGATGCGCAATCTTGCAGCCGTTCAAATCCACCGAGACATTTGCCATGGCTCCGTCGAATTTAAGTCCGACCTTTTTGTCCTTCCACTCATCCGGGAAAAAAACGAGCTTTGTGTAATTGCACATTCCGCCGTTGAAATATCCGCTGTCACATCCTGCAGGACAATCCTTCGAGACCGGGGTTCCAATCATTGCGTCGTGCGGAAGATTTACCGTCTCTCCCGGATTCTCAAGCCCGCCGATGGAATCAAGATAGCCCCATCTGAAAGTCCAGTTTTCGTCGAGTGGAAATGATTTCATAAAACGCTCCTTGATTTGTTTTCTATTCTTTCTTAAACCGTGAACTGAACCATCTGGTCGCTGATGTTGCTTATGGCGTCTTTCATTCGGACTGACATGCTCGTAAGGTCGGCTCCGTTCTGGCTTACGTTCTGTGCTCCACCCGCCATATCCTCCATGTTTTCCCGCATCGTGCTTGTGGATTCGGTGAGGCTCGTCATGCTCTCAAGAATCGTTTTGTTTCCGTCCGCCATGTCGTGGGCCGCTTTCGTAACTTCCTCGCTGTGGTTTCTCATCTCCTGAAGAGTGTCAATCATCTGCTTGGATTTTTCGTTCTGCTCTTCCATGGAATTTTTTATCCGCTGCACAAGCTGGTTTGTCCTCGTGATTTCGGATGACACTGCCGTAAATGCCTCGCTCGATTCCTGGGATGCCTCGACCACTTCGTCAATGGAAAGCTGAATCTCCTTGAGCTGCTCTCCGATTTTCTTTGACTGGATTGTTGAGGTCTCCGAAAGATTTCTGATTTCATCCGCGACTACCGCAAATCCCTGACCCGCTACTCCCGCGTGTGCTGCCTCGATTGCAGCGTTCATGGCAAGAAGGTTCGTTTTGTTCGCAATGTCCGCGATTGTCTTGTTCGCAACCTGGAGCATCTTTGATTTAGCCTCAATGTTCATAATCTTTTCGCTCACGGCTTTTTCCTTTGTCTGTCCGGATTGCGCCTGCTCGTCCAAAGCGGAGAATGACGTTGCCATCTCGTCCACCACGGAATTTACGCTCTGAATATTTCCGACCATTTCTTCCACCGAGTTGGTCGCGGATTTCACGCCGTTTGCCTGGGTCGTAATCATCTGCTCAAGGGAGTCGATGTTCTTTGCAATTCCGTTCACAGCATGGGCCGCTTCCTGCACGCTGTCGTTCTGAGCCTGAATGGAGTAGTGCACGCTGTCGATGTTCGAGATGATGTGGTTGATTGCAGCCGCCGTTTTTTCAGTGGACTCTCCCATGTCGTTTCCCACTTTGCTCAGCTTTGATTCCGAATCCTTGACCTTCGCGATGATGCTCTGGAATTTCTCAAGGAATTTATTTTCCTCATTCACAAGCTCGTCGAAAACTTTGAAAACCGAGCGCCGCTTCATCGTGACTCGTTTTGTCAAATCCGCATTGCCGCTTGAAAGTTCCGACACGGCGTTTTTCAAAAGTTTCAGCTGATTTACAAGAGTGACTATGGTTGACGTGAGCTCAACGATGATGAATATTACAAGTGCGGCGAGCAGAAGCCAGAACCAGACGTGCTGATAGAAAAATGCTTTTTGCACGAATTGAATGCTTGAGTCAGTCGCGCTTACCGCATCCTCTCCGTTGGACGCTTTCAGGTTAAAGCGGTATTTTCCGGGACGCAGGTTTGTGTATGAGACGTTCCTTGTGCTTTCCCAGTCCGAGAAATCAGCGTCGAATCCGTCGAGCTTGTACATGAAACGGACATATTCCGCGGAGATGAAACTCAATCCAGTGTATTTTATGCTGACCCTTTTTGTTCCGGGTGGCAGGATAATCGCTTTGCCGTCCGGGTAAATCGTCTTTTCGTCCACCATGATTTTTTCAATGTTCACGACCGGGGCAATTTTCGTAGCGTTCATTGAGCTTGGTTCCGTTACAGCCACACCGTCCACGAGAGGAAACCATACGAGACCGCGTGAGTCAAAAAGAGCGAGACTTGTGGATGTGACACCCCTTGTTTTTAGTCCGTCAAAGCGGCTGAAAAATTTCGGCGAGAGAGTCTGCTTCTTTCCTTCCGCCATGCTGATTAAATCCTGGACTTTTGCATTGCTCACACCGTTGTTGCTCGTAAACCATGCGTTGCCCGAATTATCCGCGACAATCTGGAAAATGCTGTCGGTACCGAGTCCCGTGGATTTCGTGTAGTTGAAGAATTTTCCGTCCTTCATCCGGCTCACCCCGGTTCCCGTGCAAATCCAAAGCGCGCCGTCGGATTCCTTGCTGATTTTGAAAATGATGTTTCCCGCAAGTCCGTTTTCCGTCGTGTAGTGATTGGTGATTCTTCCGTTCTCCCAAGTCATGATTCCGCCGCCGTCAGTTCCGAGCCACACCTTTCCGTCCGCCGGATCCTGAAAGATGCACATGATGTATTCGTGGGGGAGTCCCGTTGCGAGTGTGTACCGCTCAATCGCCCCGGTGCTTTTTTTCACCACGTTGAATCCGGATGTGGTTCCTATGTAAAGGTCGCCGTTTTTTGAATCTTCCACTGCCACGCGAACCTTGTCTCCGCTAAGTCCCTCCTGCGATCTCCATTGACCGACAAGCTCTCCGTCTGGTGAGAATCTGAGCTGACCGAGTTTCGCATAAGTGCTCACGAGTATGTCTCCGTTTTCGCATGTTCCCACGTGCCTGACCCTCGCTCCCTCGCAGAACCGTGTAATCGCATTTTCCTCGCGGATCGGTGTGTAGGTGCCTCCTGAAATCCTGTAGCAGATGAGTCCGTTGTTGCATCCGAGCCAGATTCTTCCGTCCTTTCCTTCCCCGATCGCATTTACCGATGTGGAAAGCGAGTATGTTTTGAAAAGTCCGTGGTTCATCTTCAGGACACCCGATCGGTCCGTCGCAATCCAAATGTTTCCCTCGTTGTCTTCAAGAAGCCGGTTCAGACTGTTGTCGGGAAATCCGTCGCTTTCGGAGTAGCGGTAAAATTTTCCGTCCTTGAGGATTGAGATTCCAGCGTCGGTTGAAAACCACATGTTTCCGTTTTTGTCCTGAATGATGCTGTTGATGAGAGTTCCGTTTTTTGTCCCGCCTGAAACATCGTAAACCGTCTCGTTGCTTCCTGAGACTTTCACCGCGTAGTGTGGCTCAATTCCGTACCAGAAGGCTCCCGATGAATCCTGTGTGATTGAGTTCGCGCATGCGTTTTGAAGCCGCTCGTCCTTGAATGTGTATTTTGAGAATGATTTGTCATAGCAGTAGATTCCGCCCTTTTCCGCAGTGGCAATCCAGACCCGGCCTGAGTTGTCCGCATAAAGTGAGTTGCAAAGTCCCCTTAAGTCGGTGAAGGATGATGTGTTCGGTGTGCTGATTTTGAAATCCTTTGTGATGTAGACGATTCCTCCCGCGGTTGCCACCCAGACAGTCCCGGATTTGTCCTCTGCCAGTGCCCTGATTGAGTTGTTGGGAAGTCCGTTTTCCGTGGTGAAGGAAAGAATCTCCTCGTCGCTGTCCATCACGATTCTGAAAAGTCCCTCGTCGTTGCTTCCCGCCCAGATTGCTCCGTCCGAAGTCTGAAGAAGTGCCCTCGTGGATGCGAAATTGTATTTCGGGTCGGTTCCGTTGTTGTAGATTGAAAACTCCGCTCCGTCAAAACGCGCGAATCCGCCGTAGGTTCCGATGTAGATGTAGCCGGTCGAATCCTGGATGATGTCCGTGATTGTGTTTCCGGGAAGTCCGTCCTCGGTTGTCCAGCCGCGTGTCACAAATTCCGACATGAAGTCATCGCCGCTTTGTGCGCTCAATGCCGTAGTTGCAAGAAAAATCAGTCCAAGGGAAATAATTGCGGAAAAAAGTCTTTTCATAAGTCCTGTTGCCTCATAATCAATGTTCCCTCCATTATATACGATGTCTGCAATATTTTCCACAAAAAAATTGATTTTGTAGATTTCGTAGATTTCGTAAATTTCGTTGCAGATTTTACTTGTCTTCTACACAGTCTTTCCGCTCCCTTGACTTTCATCAAAATTGCATATAAAATAGAAGAAATTTTGTTTTCAAATCATTTTTTGAGGGTAATGCTGTGAAGATTTCTGGTTCACGTGTTGTGATTGAATGCCTTGTGGAGCAGGGTGTTGACACTATTTTTGGCTATCCGGGCGGAGCCATTTTGAACATTTATGACGAGCTGTATAAAAATCAGGATAGAATCCGCCATATTCTTACCGCACATGAGCAGGGTGCGTCCCATGCCGCTGACGGATATGCGAGGTCCACGGGAAAAGTCGGAGTCGTCTTTGCAACAAGCGGTCCCGGAGCGACGAACCTTGTAACTGGAATTGCGACCGCATACATGGACTCTTCCCCCATCGTGGCGATTACCTGCAACGTCCCCACATCGCTTTTGGGTAAGGACTCTTTCCAGGAGATTGATATTACCGGCGTGACCATGCCGATTACCAAGCACAATTTTATGGTAAAGGACGTGAAGGATCTTGCGTCCGTAATCAGGGAGGCATTTGTCATAGCGAAATCTGGTCGTCCGGGTCCTGTGCTCATTGACATTCCCAAGGAAGTTACCGCGGCTGAGGTTGAGTTTGAGCCGATGAAAAATCCTGACGAGGTGATTGTCTCTGCGGAGAGCGCAAGTTTGAACCGTGCCCTGACAGTTCCCGTTCCAAGCGATGAGGAAATCAAATCTGCCGCTGAAATCATCAACAACGCGAAGAGACCCGTGATTTATGCGGGCGGTGGAGTCATCATCTCGAACGCTTCCGACGCTCTCCTTGAATTCGCGACAAAGGCCGACATCCCGGTTTCTCAGAGCATGATGGGCCGCTCGGCATTTCCGTCATCCAATCCGCTGGACATCGGCATGGTCGGTATGCACGGAACCAAGGCGAGCAACATGGCCGTAACCGAAAGCGACCTTCTGATTGCGCTCGGTGCAAGATTTTCTGACCGCGTTATTTCAGACTCATCCAAGTTCGCCGCCAACAGCAGGATTCTTCATATTGACGTGGATCCCGCGGAAATCAACAAGAACATCGCCGCCACAAACAGTCTGGTCGGAAACGTGGGAGATGTCCTCAAGAGACTTATTCCTCTGATTAAAAAGGCGGACCACAGCGAATGGAAGACACAGATTGCCGACTGGCGCAAGGTCTATCCCAAGATGTATGACTCAAAGCCGGTGGACTCAATCAATCCGAAGTTCCTCTGTGAGTGCATTCACGACATCGCTGGTGACGACACTTTCATTACTACGGAAGTCGGTGAGCATCAGCTTTGGACAGCCCAGCACTATCCCTTTGAAAAACCGCGCCGCTTCGTGACATCAGGTGGTCTCGGAACCATGGGATTCGGAACCGGAGCCGCAATCGGAATACAGATAGCGAACCCCAAGACAAGGGTCGTGCATATAGCGGGAGACGGTTCTTTCAGGATGAACTGCAACGAGCTTGCAACAATCGCACATTACAATCTTCCTCTGGTGATTGTGGTCGTGAACAACGGAACCTTGGGCAACGTGCGTCTCTGGCAGAGGCTTTTCTACGGCGAAAGATACAGCGCGACTACCCTTGATTTCGGTCCTGACTGGGTAAAGCTTGCCGATGCTTACGGAATTGCAGGATACAGGGCTTCCAATGAAAAGGAATTCGCCGAGGTCTTCAAGAACGCGTTTGAAAGCGGAAAGGCTTGTGTGATTGACGCGAAGGTTGACATTGACGAGCCAGTTCTTCCAATGGTGCCGGGTGGAAAAGCGATTTACAATCAGGTGATGGATTTGAACTAAAAATTGCTCAGCACAAGGAGGAGCTTAATGGCCGACATTCACGAATCTGGAGAAGACTATCTTGAGGCCATCCTCAGGATTGAAGCGGAAAAGGGAAAAGTACGCTCAATAGATGTGGCTAAAAAACTTGGTGTGTCGAAACCCAGCGTGAGCCGGGCCATGGGAATCCTTGTGGAGCACGGATATCTTTCCATTCCAAACAGCGGCAACCTGGAGCTTACCGAAAAGGGACGGGAAACCGCGAATAAGATTTACGCGAGGCACATCCTGCTTACGAACTTCCTCGTGAAGATTACCGGGGTGAGTGTGGAGCAGGCTGAGGAAAATGCGTGCAGGATTGAGCATGACATTGACGAGGATGTGAGGAACGGAATCCGGGCGTGGATGGAAAAGAACAGTTGTTCTGAATGCAGTAAAAGGGGTGACATTGAATCATCGATATGTTACAAGGCCTTGGACTGCTCTAAAAACGTAAAGAAATAAGGACGAATAATATGAAGAAAATATTTGTAAAGTTTTGTGCGGCACTCATGCTGGTTTCATCGCTTGCCATGCTCGCGTCATGTGGAAAAGGAAAGAAAGCTGACAATTCCCTTGAGGAAATAAAATCACGCGGCATCCTGATTATGGGGCTTGATGATTCATTCCCGCCGCTCGGATTCAGGGACGAGAACAACAAGATTGTGGGCTATGACGTGGATCTTGCCACCGAGGTTGCGAACCGCCTTGGAGTGAACCTTAAGCTTCAGCCGATTGACTGGGCGGCGAAGGAGCAGGAACTCAACACGAAAAAGATTGACTGCATCTGGAGCGGATTTACGATGACCGAGGAAAGAAAGGCTGCGATGGCTTTTACCAAACCGTATCTTGATAATGCTCAGGTTGCCGTGGTTCAGAGTGAGAGCGGAATCAATTCGCTTGCTGATTTGGCTGGAAAGACTGTCGGCGTGCAGGCGGGTTCTTCGGCTTGGGATGCAGTTAATGCCGATGAAAAATTTGCGGGCAGCCTCAAGGAGACTGTGGAGTTCGAGGAGAACATCACTGCGTTGAATGACCTTGGAATCGGAAATCTGGACGCGGTGGTCATGGATCAGGTCGTGGCCGGATATATGATAAAGAACTCTTCGCAATCTTACAAGATTCTTCCCGACGGACTTGCGGGCGAAGAGTATGGAGTCGCATTCAGAAAGGATGACCTTAAGCTCAGAAACGAGGTTCAGAAAATCCTTGAGCAGATGCAGGCGGACGGTACGGTCAAGGGCATTTCGGAAAAATGGTTCGGTGAGGACCTTTCCGTAATCGGTCGCTGATTTTATCCTGCGGAAACTGACATGGATTTTCTTGTTGCGTATTTTAGAAAAATCAGTCTCGGAAAACTTCTCTTGGCCATGCTCAAAAGTACGGGCGTGACCCTGGAGATTTTTTTCCTGACCCTGCTTTTTTCAGTTCCTCTCGCACTTCTTATCTGCATGGGAAGAATGTCTCGCTTCAAGCCTCTTTCCAAGCTGACTTCCGCATTTCTTCTGATTATCCGTGGAACCCCGCTCATGCTTCAGCTGATTGTGGTTTACTTCGCTCCATCCTACATTTTCGGTACGGGGCTGGGGCGCTTTTCCGCTGCAATCACTGCAATGGTAATTAACTACGCCTGTTATTTCGCGGAGATTTACAGGGGCGGGATCCAGTCGGTTCCGGTCGGTCAGTACGAGGCCTCAAGGGTCTTGGGCTTTACCGGCTCCCAGACTTTTTTCCGCATTGTGCTTCCTCAGGTGGTCAAGAAGATTCTTCCGGCGATGGGCAACGAGGTGATTACCCTGGTCAAGGATACGTCTCTTGTTCAGGTTCTTGGTGTCGCGGAGCTGTTCCATGTGGCAAAGACTCAGAGCGGACGCTTGGTTTCCGTGCTTCCTCTTTTCATGGCGGGTGTGTTCTATTTTGTCATGAACTGGGTGGTGGCAAAGCTTTTTGATTTGGCGGAGAAGAAACTTGACTACTACAAATAATTCTAAGTCCATTGATTTTAAGTCTACAGATTCCGGTGTCGCTTGCGTGGATGTGATCCGCGTGGAAAATCTTTCGAAGAGCTTCGGCGGCAAGGAGATAATCCGGGACATCTCTTTTACGGTAAAAAAGGGTGAGGTGCTCGGCATTATCGGTCCTTCGGGAAGCGGCAAGTCCACTCTGCTCAGGTGCATAACCCAGCTTGAAAAAGTGTCGGGCGGGTCAATCAGCATCTGCGGCGAGGATTTGGTGCGCGACGGTGTGTATGCCGAAAAGAGCGTGCTTCGTAAGATTGGATTGCGTGTTGGCCTTGTGTTCCAGAACTTCAATCTTTTCCCGCATTTTTCGGTGCTTCGTAACATAACGGAGGCTCAGAGGACCGTGCTCGGCAGATCAAAGGATGAAGCTGAGGCTGAGGCTATGAGGCTGCTTGAGAAGATGAATCTTTCCGGCAAGGAGAATGCCTATCCGTGCGAGCTCAGCGGTGGACAGCAGCAGAGGGTGGGTATTGCGAGGGCTCTTGCGATGAAACCCGACGTGCTCTTTTTTGACGAGCCGACATCCGCTCTGGATCCTGAGCTTACCGGGGAGATTCTTGCCGTAATCAGGGAGCTGGCCGCGGAAAAGATGACCATGGTGGTCGTAACACACGAGATGGCTTTTGCACGTGACACGAGCGACTGCGTGATTTTCATGGACGGCGGAGTGATTGTGGAGCAGGGTAATCCGAAAGACGTAATCGGTTCGCCGAAAGAGGAGCGTACCAAAATGTTCCTCAGACGCTTCAATGAAAAATAGCTGGAGATAACAGGAGGTTCGTATGCCCATTAGGATGATAGTGGTAATTGCGCTGGTGGTTTTTGCTTCCCTCTTCACGGGATTCAATCTGGAAAACAAGTGCAGCGTGTGGTTTTTCCATTCATTTAAAGATCTGCCGGTGGTCGGTGTGATTTTAGGTTCCTTCGTGGCCGGTGTCCTTGTCATGCTCCCGTTCACTTTCGGAAAGGGTGCCCGACGCGAGAAAAAATCCTCCATAAAAAAAGAGAGACCCAGAAATCAGCCAAAAGAAATCATCTCCGATGACTCCTTAAAATCAGAATCATAATCAGAAAAAAACGGAAGGTTGGATAAAAAAATCAGCTTTCCACTTTCCGTTTTCCACTCTCAACTTTCCACTTTCCACTTATTCAACCGGGTAGCAGTCGAATCCCGCGTTCCTGAGCTGCTTTCCCATCGTTCCCTCCGCATTTTCATCAACGACCACAATATAATAGGTGGTTCCCGAAGGACGGACCTCCGAATATGAGTATGCCTTGAATCCCTTGGCTTTTGCGGACTTGACCAAATCCTCCGCGTTTTTCTGATTTCTGAAAAGACCCAGCTGCTGTCTTACCTTTTTTGCGGGCTTTGTTTCCGTTTTAGTCTCAGTCTTTGGCTTGCTTTCCGTCTTTGCAGGAGCCCTCATCTCGCTTTCCTTGGCCGAAGCTTGAGCTGTGTTTTTTGTACCGCCGGATTTCGTACTTTCATCTTTCGTGCTTGGTGATGCAGGTTTCGCCGCCGCTGGTTTTGTAACGGCAGGTTTCGGAGTCATGGTCCTTGTCTCCATCTGTTCAGCAAGAGCTTCTTTTTCCTCCGCCGCACGTGGGACGAAAAACCAAAATGGAGTTCCTAGCAGCCTTGACTTGCCGCACACCACGGCATATTCCGGGCTTGAGGGATAATCTTTTTTAAGCGCGTCCGAATACTGTTTTTCCCCGGTGACGAACCAGAGCGTAAAAAGAACCTGTGGACGCACCATTTTCATGGCATCATTGTCCCGGATTGCCTTCAGCTTGGACACGGCGGTTCCAGTCGCCGAAACATTTTTCGCACGGCAGAGCAGGGACCACGCTGAGTAAAGTTCCGCGGTCGCTTTGATTTTAACATTCTTTGAGTTTTTAAGTGAGTCCGTGAGGTAGGAATCCGCAGTCTCCCAGTTTCCGCACGAAAGGGAAGCTCGCACGGCACAAAGCAAAAGATCCTCCTGACTTACCGAGGGCATTCCCTCCGCGTTGCCAGCTGAGATTGCCGCCGCATCCGCATAAGATTTTGCCGCATCCTGATATTCTCCGCATGACTCAAGCAAGCTTCCCACATAGTAGAGCAGGGCTCTTTTGTCGGAGGACGAGCATTTTCCGAGCTGCGACTTTATGTACGAAATTGTTTCTTGCACAGAACCTTTTTTGAGGGCCTCTTTTTTTATGTCCGAAGCCCCCGAAAGCCCAAAAATAGGCAGGGAAATCAATAAAAAAACTGTACAGAAAATCCTCTTCACCCACTTCATACCCTAGATTATCGGAAAAAAAACTACCATAATATTGAAAAAAACGCAAAAAAATGCTATGATTTAAAAGATATAAAGGCTTATTTTGTAGCAGGGGGAATATATGCTTACACTTAAATTCGGCGGAACTTCAATGGGATCCGCACGACGTATTCTTGACAGCGTGGATATTATGATTGGCCGCGCAAAAACTGACCGTATTTCCGTGGTCGTGAGCGCAGTGGCTGGTGTTTCAAACAAGCTTCAGGAAGCTATTGACGGCTGTGTTGCCGGCGGGAACGCTGAACCCTATGTAAGCCAGATGAGAACGATACATGAGGAAATCTGCTCGGAGATTAAGTCATCCCTTCCGGCGTTTGACTATGCACCGGTAAAGGAAAAGATTGACCATCACATGAGAAGACTGGACAAGCTTCTGTCAGGACTTACCACATTCGGTGAGTGCCCGGATTCTGTCCATTGCCGCATCATGGGTACCGGCGAGATGATAAGCGCACCCATCGTTGAGGCGGTTCTTCTTGCCAAGGGACAGAGCGTTACAACCCTTGACTCACGCAAGTATATTTTCACCACAGGAAATCAGAAGGAAGGCGACGTTGATTATGCACGTTGCGCGGAGGCTATGGCTCCATACAGGGACAATGCCGGCGGAAGTCAGCCAAGGATTTTGCTCTTCCCGGGTTTCATCTGCTCATGGATTAAGGGAACAGGCGCAAGTCCGGTGATGGGGCTCATGGGACGCAACGGAAGTGATTTTTCAGCGGCCGTCGTGGGATATTCTCTCGGCTCAAAGAAGGTTGAGTTCTGGACTGATGTGGACGGAATCTACACAGCCGATCCACGCGTGGTAAAGGACGCAGTTTTGGTCAAGGACATGAGCTATGAGGAGGCGATGGAGCTTTCATTCTTCGGCAGCAAGGTACTCCATCCGAAGACTCTCGCACCGCTTGCATCCAAGAACATTGAGGTGTGGAGCCTGAACTCATTCAATCCCTCGGCCACAGGAACACGCATCGGTCACGGTCCCTTTGAGAGTGACAGTAAATCAGGACTCGTGCGCGGAATCTCCTGCCTGAAAGATTGTGCCATGATTTCCGTAAGCGGATCGGGCATGAAGGGGAGAAAGGGAATGGCAGCCCGTGTTTTCGCAGCAGTAAGCAATGCCGGCATCTCTGTACTTTTGATTACCCAGTCATCCTCAGAATACACACTTTCATTCTGTGTGCGGAAGGCAGCCGCAAATTCTGTGCAGGATGTTCTTAAAAACGAGTTCGCCCTTGAAATCAACGAAAAGCTCATAAATCCCATCGACGTAAAATCTGATTGCGCCATCGTTTCCATTGTCGGAGATGCCATGAAGGAAAAACGCGGGGTTGCGGGCACATTCTTTGACGCACTTGCAAGCAGGGACATCAACATCCTTGCCATCGCACAGGGAGCCGCCGAAAGATCCATTTCCGCAGTAATCAACGCGGGCGACGGAGACATGGCGGTGCGTATTGCCCATCACTTCTTCTTCAATACAGTTCAGTCCATCCAGGTGTATGCGTTCGGTGCGGGTACCATCGGCGGAACCATGCTTGACCAGATTGGCGAGCAGCAGAAGGCTTTGCTTGAGCAGGGAATCGACATCCGTGTAATGGCCATCGCGAACATTGACGGAATGATTTTTGATGCCGACGGAATCAAGCTTGAGGGATGGAGAGATCAGGTAAAGGAGCGCGGAGAAAAGACCAACCTTGATAAAATCCTGGACTTCGTTAAGGAGACCAAGCCGCTCAATCCAATCTTCGTGGACTGTACCGCAAGCTACGACCTCCCCGAAAGATACATCGACATACTCAAGGCAGGCATGAACATAGCGACCCCGAACAAACGCGCGAATTCCATGAGCATGGATTTCTACCGCAAGCTTCGTGAGACCGCGAACAAAATGCACGTCCGCTTCCTGTACGAGACAAACGTGGGTGCCGGACTTCCGATTATTGACACCTTGCAGAATCTTTTCAAATCAGGAGACCGTCTGACCGCATTCAACGGAATCATGAGCGGATCCCTGAGCTATATTTTCGGCAAGCTGGACGAGGGCAAGAAATTCAGCGAGGCAGTTCTTGAGGCAAAGGAACTCCGCTACACCGAGCCCGATCCACGCGATGACCTGAAGGGAACCGATGTCGCACGCAAGGCACTGATTATCGCTCGTGAGGCCGGAATGGAGATTGAGCTGGAGGACATCCAGATGAACTCAATCTTCCCCGCAGGATTCAGTCTTGAGGGAACAACTGAGGAATTCCTGAAGAAGCTTCCCGAGCTGGACTCCTACTTCGGCGAAAAGATGGCCGCTCTCAAAAAGGAGGGCAAGGTGCTCAGGATGGGCGCAAGCATAAAGGACGGAAAAGTGAGCGTCGGTATGCTTGAGGTCGGTCCTGAGGATCCTCTCTACGGTGTGCGCGGCGGTGAGAATGCGTTTGTGTTTACCACAGCACGTTATACACCCATCCCGCTTACAGTCCGTGGATATGGAGCCGGTGCAGGCGTTACTGCGGCAGGTGTCTTCGGTGACATTCTCCGCACTGTGAGTTGGAATGTAACCAGCTTTTAATGACAACTTTTAGAGGTTAAGGGATATGGCAGACCAGAAGGAGCAGTTCCGCAAGATTGTGGCGGCTGCAATCAATCAGTTTAGGACTCAGAATAATATAGAAGGAAATGACATCTCTGCTGATGAAATCAGGGTGGAGACTCCTCCCAAGCCTGAGATGGGAGATTTGGGATTCCCTGTTTTCGTGCTCGCGAAATCTTTCCACATGGCACCTCCTGCGATCGCAAAGGGTGTGGCGGAGATTATTTCCGGGGCTGCGTCAAATGGTGCCGAACTTGGTGGCGTGAAACCGACCGAGACCGGTACTTTCCTTGCTGCGGGTCCCTACGTGAACGTAAAGCTGAACAAAGAGTCTGCTGCCCTTGACATCCTCCGTCTTGTAAAAAATCAGGGTGAGAATTACGGCTCGCTTGGTACTGACGGAAAAAAGCCCTTCGAGGGACGCAAGGTGATGGTGGAGTACTCATCCCCGAACACGAACAAGCCGCTCCATCTTGGACACATGAGAAACGATGCCCTCGGTGAGTCGGTCTCAAGAATCCTCAAAAAAGCCGGAGCCGATGTGTTCCGCACGAACATAATCAACAACCGCGGAGTCCACATCTGCAAGTCCATGCTGGCATACAAGCTCTTCCATGAGAAAAACGGCGACACTCCCGAATCTCTCGGCATGAAGGGCGACCATTTCGTAGGCCAGTGCTATGTGGAATTTGACCGCTACTTCAAGGGTGAAAAAGACAAGCCTGAGACGGCACATCCCGAGGCACAGAAAATGGCTGAGGAAATGCTCGTCAAGTGGGAAAACGGAGATGCTGAGGTTCGCGCTCTCTGGGAAAAGATGAACAAGTGGACTTTGGACGGAGTGAAGGAAACTTACGCACGTACCGGAGTTGATTTTGAAAAGCTCTATTTTGAAAGCGACACCTATCTTCTCGGAAAGGAAATCATAAACGAGGGACTGGAAAAGGGAATCTTCTTCAAAGCTGATGACGGTTCGGTCCGCATTGACATTACGAGCGTGGTTGGAAAGGACAGGGACGGAAATCCTCAGAGCAAGGTTCTTTTGAGGAGCGACGGAACTTCGGTCTACATCACCCAGGACATCGGAACCGCAATCAAGAGACACGAGGACTGGCCCTACAATCAGATGGTGTACGTGGTGGCGAGCGAGCAGATTTATCACTTCAAAGTTCTTTTCCATATATTAAGGCAGCTCGGATTTGACTGGGCGGAAAAACTCTATCACCTGAGCTACGGACTTGTGAACCTGCCTTCTGGAAGAATGAAGAGCCGCGAGGGAACCGTAGTTGATGCCGACGATCTGATTGACAATCTTCATGCGGACGCTCTCAAGGCAATCAACGACAAGGGACGCGATGAGGCAGTCGGAAATCCTGATGAGGTGGCGGAGAAGGTCGCTCTTGCGGCATTGCACTATTATCTTCTGCAGGTTACTCCAATCAAGGATATGCTCTTTAATCCGGAGGAAAGTCTTTCGTTCACCGGAAACACGGGACCCTATCTTCAGTACATGGGAGCGCGCATCGCATCCATTTTGAGACGGAGCCATGAGCAGGGTGTGGAGCCGGACTCAAGCGACGAGGCATTGCAGCTTTTGACCCACGACAGCGAGTGGGCTTTGATAAAAGAAATCGGAAGATACCCGGATGTAGTGAAGCGTGCGGCGGAGGATTTGGACCCGAGCCAGGTTGCGACATATCTCTACGACGTGAGCAAATCTTTCAGCTCATTCTACAGAGACTGTCCGATCCTGTCGCTTGCGGGTGAGAATCCTAAGCTTGCGGGTGCGAGACTGGAGTTGTGTGAGGCGACTCTGACCGTGCTTAAGAGCGCAATGGAGCTGGTTCTGGTTCCCTTCCTGGAAAGAATGTAAAAGAGGCAGCTATGAATAAAAGTTCGAAAAGAAATCCTTATGTTATCCAGACTGTTATCCTGCTAGTTTGTTTTGTAGGATCGATTTTCATGATGCTTTTGTTCAGGACTGGTTTTTATCTGGATCGGCGGACCGTTACTTTGCCCAACACCGGAGTAGAGACGGACGACCCTGTTTGTGCCGAGTTTGCCAGGAACGCGGGAAAGGTCTGGAATGAGAGTGACGGTGTGACGATCGGCGCCCAGTACGACGGATTTTTGGAGAACAAATTTCTTTACACTGAGCTTACGGACTGGTCCATTTCTCTTAACATTGACAAAAAAAGCAGGTTTGACTCTACGCCCTGGAACGGAGTTTTCGTCCTGGATGGTGAAAGACTTACAATCAGTGAGCCTGTTAAGGGTGAAAGCGTCGGTGATGTGGAGATATTCGAAAACTATACTGTGCCTCCAAAAAGCAGGAGAACTTTCGGCTGCATAATGTACACCGGAAGATTTTTCAATCCCGGGATGAGCGAACTGACCATTGAGTTCCGTCCCCACGTCCTTATCCGCCAGATTCCCGCCGCGTGGGGCATACTGATTTTCCTCGGCGCCGGCGTGGTCGCAATGTTCTCGGCGATTGTCACAATCATGTTCAGAAAAAGGGATTCCGACCGACAGAGACTGATTAACCAGCGCTTCATTGAAAGCACGCTCCTCGTCTTCGCGAACACAATTGAAGCCAAGGACTCATACACTTGCGGTCATTCGCAGAGGGTCGCACTTTACGCAAGGGAACTCGCCAACCGAATGGGACTTGATGAGGATGAGCAGGAGACGGTTTACTATTGCGCCCTTGTGCACGACGTAGGAAAAATCGGAATACCGGATGAGATACTTCACAAACCGGGACGCCTTACTGATGACGAGCGAAAGGTCATTCAGAGCCATGCCTTAATCGGAGGAGACATCTTCAAGGATTTTCCGTATATTCCCGGAATCAGGGAGAATGTGCGCCATCACCACGAGCGTTATGACGGACACGGTTATCCCGACGGACTTGCCGGTGAAAAAATTCCTCTTTTGGCCCGCATAATCTGTGTGGCGGACTGTTTCGATGCCATGACAAGCAACCGTTGTTACAGAAATAAAATTGACATAGAAAGGGTTATTGCTGATTTCAAGGAGAACAGCGGAAAGCAGTTTGATCCCGATGTTGTTCCCCACATGCTTGCTATGATTGAGGATGGAAAGGCTCCTATCCCGCAATAAATCGATGTTTCAATTCGGAGGTAAATTATGAAAAAGAGTGTTTTGATTTTTGGTCTTGCCGCTTTGTTTTTTCTCTCTGGCTGTGTGTCGAGCAGTTTTTCGAAAAATTACACGTCATGGTATGATGAGGGAGTGATTCCTGAGGAAGCGTTTCTCAAGGAAGACCAGACTCCTGAGATAATCAATGCATCCGAAAATATTGACGCGAAGTTCAGGGAGATTTCCTCGGAGTGGAACTGGTGCATCGGCAGCGTTGAATTCAATGAAAGCGAAATCCGCAACGAAAGAATCAATTCCGCGCTTACCGATTTGTGCAAGGAGACAGGAGCCAGAACCGTGCTTTGGGCGAAGAAATTTACCGACACAAAAACAGAATTCTCTGTTGTTCCGCAGACAAGCTATCATACAGTTACGGTCGGCATCAATTCCACTGTCACATATCCTGTTACGACATACGTACACAATTACTATCGTGTGAATCACTATGATTATACCGCCTATCTTTTCGTGCCGATTCCTGAGTCATACAAAATGGACTATGCACCCGGATTTGCCGCCATGGATTTGACTGAAACTGAACGGGAAAAATACAAGCAGAACACCGGTTGTCTGATAGACATTGTTTATAAAAACAGCGCCGCATATTTTGCCAATCTTTGCCACGGAGACATAATCACTCGCATAAACGGAAGCGACATTTTTACCGCTGAGGATTTTTACAGGTTCCGAAAAAACGCGGAGACCGGCGACACATGGAAAATCAAGATTGTGCGTGACGGTGCCGAAAAAGAAATCACTTTGATTTACGGCTTGGACAAGCTGATGAATTAATTCATCATTGAAGTCATCTCAGCCTAAGCCGCAAACCTTTGTGTTTTTCCAACAGACTCTATTCCCTTGAAATCAGCGTTGTGCGTCCAGCGGTGAATCCCCAGTTTTGGAATGCGAAATTCGCAAGCTCGTTGGCCGCATCGGTAAAGTCTTTTCCTTTGGTTTGGATTACGTAGGCGCATGAAGGAGAGTCGGCCTGCCGCATAGAAGCCCAACCCGCCCTCGTCGTAAAATAGGAACCCGCATCCTTTGTCGCCTGCTGCATCAAGTAGGCCATGAACTCGTTGTGAATCAGATATTCATCCTTCAAATCATACTGCAAGCTCGGATAGACCGAAAAATACGTTTTGAGGAAAGACATTGCATCCGGATTGAATGAGTCGTAAACAGTGTCCACAAAATCCCTGAATTCTTTGACCGTAAAGTAGATTCCGTGCCAGCTCTCGTGCGCCATGAACTGATGCCTAAGATGCTCGGAAGATTCCCTTGCGAAAGAGATTACCGCCCCGTGTCCCGCGCTGTAAGTTCCGTCGCCGTTGTTCAGGATAATTCCGTTGTGAAGGAGTATGTCGCGCAAAATCAGCTCACGGTTGTTCAGCTTGAAATTTTCGTTGTATGCCGTGGTGAAAAATCTTGCCATGTCGTCGGCCTTATAGTCGTGCGCGTTGTAGCCGTGCTTGTTCTCCACAAAATAGTCGCTGACCAAAGTTCCCTTGTATCCGTTCTTTTCCACAAAATATGCGAGCCTCGTAAAGAATTCGTTCTGGATTGAAAGCCGCGAGAAATCAAAGAAAAGCACGTCGGGAAATTGCTCCCATCTGAAAAGCTCGTAGTCCGCGCGTCTCCATGTGGATTTCGGCCAGAGATAAATCATGCCGAGGTCGGTGGTCAGTGGCTCCAGGGTTACTCCGGCGTCGTTGACCGTATATTTCTCTGCTGGATTTGCGCTCATCATCACGGCCTTTACGCTCTCCGCATTTTCGGTGAATTCCATTGTGGAGAAGGGATCCTTTACTCCGGCTGCCTGAATGGTGAATTTATTCTGGACTGGCGAGCGGCGTATGACAAAAGATTCTGAGCCGTAGTTGAATCCGACCTGCACCTGGTTCCCGATTTTTCCGATGTTGTCCGTTGGTGCAAGCTTAATCTCGATTTTCGGAAGCATGGTTGATTTTGAGACCGCTGTGTCGAAGATGTTTTTTCCCTCGCTCAGATTCGTGAGTCCCTGTGAGAAATCCACCGTGCCACCCTTTATACCGAAGCAGTAGAGCGGTACAATCTCGCTTGCGTCCCACCCAATTTCCGCGACGCTTATTTCTGGCTTGGCAATGTGGAAGGGAAATCCTCCGTCCACGTAGAATCCCTTTATGGCATCTCCGGTTTTAGGAACACAGAGCGAAAGTGTGATGACGGAGTTTACCGTGCGGGAGAAATCTGCCTTGACCTGCGGCTGACTTGTAGTTGCGTTCTTGTAGCCCTCGTCCTCACCGAAGGAACCGTCGTACAAAAATCCGAAGCTCACTGTTTTTTCCGTGGATTGTGTGTCCGCGTCATCGTAAACGGTGATTCTGATTGATGCGCCCGCTTTTCCTTTCCGCATGGACTGAATCTGGTTCACCTGATTGTCGGTGAATTTATAGAAGAGTGATCTCTCGCTTTCGGGCTTAAGGATTCTTCCTTCCATTGATTCCCTGTTGATTGCTGTAATTGGCTCTCCGTTGATTTCAAGGGAAGATGGAGATGGAGTGAATATCTTGAGCGTCTTTCCACATGCCGTTGTTACAATGGCCGCAGAAGAAAATAGTACCGTGAAAATCAGTTTGGATAATCTTTTCATGTTGACCCTCTACACAAATAATAGTTTTTCTTTTATAATGATGTAATGTTTGCAATCATTCCGCACAAGGACTGTCTTTTTTTTCTCTCATCCGCAGCAAGGGAAATCATCCGAGCCGCAAATTCTTCTGTGGATTGCGGAGTCATTTTCAGCCCGGTTTTTCCTCTGTGGGCTTTTACTGAATCCGTGCCGGAAAATATTCTCTCGCTTTCGGTGCTCCCTCCCCAATCCGAG
>JAEEGL011967614.1_pt1 | contig 23367 bp, 21 predicted proteins | sample 9134231 | NCBI WGS metagenome assembly JAEEGL01 (sample SAMN16246548, study PRJNA631951) | gut metagenome | biome: gut microbiome; feature: rumen; material: fiber-attached | host: Bos | place: Iran: Karaj | collected 2018-10
CATTCAGGTTGACGGCGGTATTACAAGAAATAATGTCAGAACGGTGCTTGATGCCGGAGCCAATGTGATAGTCATGGGATCGAGCGTTTTTTGCGGAGACATAACCGACAATGCCAGATATTTTTCGCAGTTGTTTGCGGATTATAACAAAGGAGAGACTGTATGAAAAACTATATCAAGATAGCACGCCCCGATCATTGGGTAAAAAATGCGTTCATACTTCCCGGAGTTGTGATAGCGATTCTTCTGACCGATTTTACGTTCACGTCCGATGTGGTGGTAAGATTCGTATTGGGATTCATGGCAACGTGTTTTATCGCGTCGGCAAACTATGTCATAAACGAATGGCTTGATGCCGAGTTTGACAAGTATCATCCGACCAAGAAGAACAGGCCGGTAGTGTCCGAGAACATGAAGCTGTCGCTCGTGCTTCTTGAATATGCGATCCTTATAATTCTCGGTGTGGCGCTTTCGATCCTTGTCGGCAGGGTATTTCTTTACATGGAACTGTGGCTTCTCATCATGGGAGTCCTTTATAACGTTAAGCCCGTCAGGACAAAGGACATACCGTATCTCGACGTTCTGTCCGAATCGATAAACAACATGATAAGGCTTCTCCTCGGATGGTTCATCATAACGCAGGAGTTCCAGCCGCCTGTAAGTATTCTGATCGGGTACTGGTTTGCGGGTGCTTTTCTCATGGCAACAAAGCGCTTTGCGGAATACCGCATGATCGGCGATCCTTCCGTTGCGGGGCTTTACAGAAAGAGTTTTGCTCATTATTCGGAGACGAGTCTTCTTGTGTCATCGTTCTTTTATGCGATGTGCGCAACATTCTTCATCGGCGTTTTCATGATCAAATACAGAATGGAATACATCATCGCGATGCCGTTCGTTTTTGGTCTGTTCTGCTTTTATCTGTATATCGCTTTCAAGCCCGATTCGGCCGTTCAGAAGCCTGAGAAGCTGTACAAGGAAAAATCGCTTCTTGCATATATCGCGCTCCTTACGATCATTCTTCTCGTGCTCACGATCGTTGATATCCCGATGCCGGAGTATTGGGTAAATCCGACACTGTTCGGAGTGTGATGCTTTTTCGGTGAGGCGGATGAGAAAAGACATAAACGATTACAGCCTGTATGTTTTCGACCTTGACGGTACGCTCTATGATCAGCCGAAGCTGCGTCTTATGATGGCGACAAGACTGATGGTATATTATGCCCTGCATCCTTTCAGGGCAGGTGAGCTGTTCATCCTGCAGCATTTCAGAAAGGTCAAGGACTCGTGGACGAAGAGTTCTTCAGAGGATGATATCATAGCGCAGGTTGCCAAAGACAGGAAGACTGATGAGGCGCGTGTAAAGAGTATAGTCAGAAGATGGATATATGACGATCCTCTTGAGGTGATCGCAAAGACAAAGGATACAAAACTTATCGAATGGATCGCTTCACTCAGAAACAGCGGTAAGAAAGTCTTTATTCTGTCAGATTATCCTGTAAAGGACAAGCTGAATGCGATGTGCGTTAGCGTCGACGGAATGTATGATCCTCTCGATCCGAGGATAGACGAACTGAAACCTTCGCCGAAGGGGCTGAATGTCATTATGCAGGATACGGGATATGCTCCAAAAGACATACTGATGATAGGCGACCGCAGCGAAAAGGACGGGATGTGCGCCGAATCCTGCGGAGTCGATTCACTGATACTTGCCCGAAAGGTTAATGCCAGGAATCATGAAAAATTCAAATGTTAAATATCTGATCATTCTTCATATTTTTCTCGGTATTTATTCACTTACCGGTGTCGCCTCAAAGTTTGCGGCCGGTGAGGATTTTCTGTCCGTAAAGTTCATAGTTTTTTACGGCATTGTACTGTTCGGCCTGTTCGTATATGCGATAGCATGGCAGCAGATCATTAAGCACATGCCGCTTATCTCGGCGTATGCGAACCGCGGAGTTACCGTCATATGGGGGATCATATGGGGGTATTTTATTTTTTCGGAAAACATTACGGTAAAGAAGCTTATTGGTGCTGCGATAATAATATGCGGTGTGGTTCTGATCGTGACTGCGGATGCAAAAGAGGAAATGCAGGAAAAGGAAGAGAATGAGCGAGAACATAAAACTGCTTGATTGCACACCCAGAGACGGCGGATATCTGAACGACTGGGAGTTTTGCAAGAGTAATATCATTAATATTTTTGAGCGTCTTGTGAGCGCGGGTGTTGATATCATAGAGACCGGTTTTATCGATGACAGGAGAGAGTATGATGAAAACCGTACGATCTTCCCCGATACCGCATCCGTTAATGCAACATACCAAAAACTTGACAAAGGAAACTCCCTTATCGTCGGTATGATAGATTACGGAACATGTTCGATCGATAACGTCATGCCGGCAGACGAGTGTTATCTTGACGGCATCAGGGTCATCTTCAAGAAACAGAAGATGCATGATGCGATCGATTTTTGCCGTAAGGTCAAGGAAAAGGGATACAAAGTGTTCGCACAGGCCGTATCCATTACAAGTTATAACGATGATGAACTGTCACAGCTGATCGATCTTGTGAATGATCTTCAGCCGTATGCTTTTTCACTCGTAGATACGTACGGACTTCTTCACAAAGGAAGCCTTCGTCACTATTTTGATTTTGCGTGCGCACATCTGGATCGTTCGATAGGCATCGGATATCATGCGCACAATAATTTCCAGCTTGCGTATGCAAACTGCATCGAGCTTGTCGATGATCCGCCGAAGGACAGAATGCTTATCGTTGACGGGTCGCTTTACGGCATGGGAAAGAGCGCGGGGAATACTCCGACTGAGCTCCTTGTCATGCATATGAACGCCATCCACGGGGGAAAATATCACAACAGTCAGATACTTGAAGCTATAGAAGTCACGATGCTTGATATGTACCGTAAGGTCGGCTGGGGATACTCGTTCAAGTTCTTCCTGGCGGCATCTTACGACTGTCATCCGAACTATGTCAATTTCCTGATGGGGCTCGGTAAGCTGTCGGTCAAATCGATAAGTGAGATACTCGAGTCGCTCGAGGGTGAGAAGAAGCTTCTGTACGATGCCGACTACATCAGGGAACTGTATCTGGATTATCAGAAGAGACACTGCGCCGATTCGCAGTCTGTCGGGGAACTTGAAGAGAGCCTGAAGGATGCCGATATACTGATCTTTGGTCCGGGAAAGAACATTTACGACCAGAGAGACAGAGTGGAGGCTTACATCAAAGATAAGAAGCCCGTAACGATATCGATCAACTTCATTCCGGAGGATTACGATTCGGATTACGTGTTCATGAGCAACGCAAAACGTTATGTCCAGCTTTGCAGCGCACTGAACGAACAGAAGGAAAAATCAAAGCTGATCGCCACGTCGAATATTACAAGGACACTCGGTGAATTCGATTACACGCTGAACTACAGTGACCTTCTCGATGAGGGTGCACTGCTTCCCGACAATCCGCTTGTAATGCTTTTGAAACTGCTTGCGAAGGCCGGCGTCAGAAGTGTCGGGCTGGCGGGATTTGACGGATACAGGGAAAAAACGGTTCCCAACTATGTCAATCCGAATATGGAATACTCATACAGCAGGCAGGAAGCCGACAATATCAATCTCGACACGGTTTCGGGCATAAGGAAGCATTCACCGGCGTGCGGCGTCACATATGTTACGGAGAGCATCTATGAAACGTTATGATGCGGTTGTATTTGATCTTGACGGGACGCTGCTTGATACATCCGAGGGTATCTGGCGCTCTGTCAGTTATGTCATAGAGACAATGAAACTTCCGCCGGTTTCCGACGATGTAATGCGTACTTTTATCGGACCGCCAATACAGAAATCGTTTGCCCGCGTGTACGGACTGGATGAAAAAGAAGCAAACGCTGCAGCCGATATTTTCCGCAACAGGTACAAGGATACGGATATACTTCTTGCAACACCGTACGGCGGAATATTTGAGGCCATAAGATCCCTTTCCGAAGCAGGGGTAAGAAGCGGTGTGGCAACATACAAAAGGCAGGATTATGCCGAGAAGATACTTGTTCATTTCGGGTTTGACAAGGTATGCGATGTGATATGCGGTTCCGACTTTGAAGGCAAGCTTACCAAGAAGGATATAATAGAAAATGCCGTAAAAAGCCTTGGCGTATCCGATAAGAAAAAAGCGGTAATGGTCGGTGACAGTGACAACGATGCGATCGGAGCTTCCGAAATGGGAGTTGATTTTATCGGAGTTACATACGGATTCGGTTTTGACGGCGATAAAGATGTGGATGAATATCCAAACGTCGGTCATGCAAAGAGTCCCATGGAAATAATAAGGTGTGTATTATGAAGATCAAGGTTTCCGAATATATAGCACAGTTTTTCGTTGATAAGGGTGTAACGGACGCATTTCTTGTTACCGGAGGCGGGGCCATGCATCTTGATGATGCGATAGGCCACAAGAGCGGGATAAACTGTATCTATAACCATCATGAGCAGGCCTGTTCGATAGCAGCGGAAGGGTATGCGAGACTGTCGGGGAAGATAGCTCCCGTCGTAGTTACGAGCGGACCGGGAGGAACGAATGCCATTACGGGAGTTATAGGTGCATGGCAGGATTCGATCCCGATGTTCGTGCTCTCGGGTCAGGTCAAATTCGAGACGACCACGGCATCAACCGATATACCGCTCAGACAGCTCGGAGACCAGGAGTTTCAGATAATCGGTTCCGTGAAAAACATGACGAAATATGCGGTCATGATAACGGATAAGGATTCGATAAGATATCATCTTGAAAAGGCGTGGCATCTGGCACTTACCGGACGTCCGGGCCCGGTGTGGATCGATGTTCCGCTCGATGTTCAGGCTGCGATCGTTGATGATGATAAGCTCGAAGGATACACGCCGGAAGATGAGGCGGTAAAGTATGATACATCACTTACCGCTGAAATTCTTGATAAGATCAAAAAGGCCAAACGCCCGGTCATTCTTGCCGGGACTGGAATAAACGTTGCCGGTGCCAGAGAGGAGTTTATTGAATGTGCCGAGGCACTCGGGATCCCGGTCCTTACGGCATGGAATGCTCATGACGTTATGCCGACAGATCACGGACTGTTCTGCGGCAAGCCCGGAACCGTAGGCCTTCGCGGAGGAAACTTCATCGCACAGTCCGCTGACCTTCTGCTTGTTCTCGGATGCCGGATGAACATCAGGATAATCAGTTATAACAGGCTTGCATTTGCAAAAGACGCTTATAAGATAGTCGTTGACATAGATGAGAACGAACTGAAGAAACCGACCGTTAAGATCGATATGCCGGTATGTGCCGATGTTAAGGATGTTATGAGTGACATCGCAAAGGCCGCTGAAAAAACCGGTTATGACAGCCATATGCATGATGACTGGCTGGGGCGCGCAAAGGACGTAAATGACAGATATCCCGCGGTGCTTGAGCGGTACCGTCATACCGAAAAACTCAATCCGTATGTTTTTCTTGAAGCAATGTATATGCAGCTTTGCGAAGGCGAAGTTACGGTAACGGGTAACGGCGGTGCATGCGTTATGGGATTTCAGAGCGCGATCATCAAAAAGGATCAGAGACTGTTCACGAATTCCGGATGTGCCGCGATGGGATACGGGTTCCCGGCAGCGGTAGGTGCGGCTGTTGCAAGAAGGTCCGGCGCATCAAAAGGCAGTGACCGCGTTATATGTCTTGACGGTGACGGAAGCTTTATGATGAACATCCAGGAGCTTGCAACGGTACGATACAACAACCTGAACATCAAGATCGTCATACTGAGCAACAACGGATATCATTCGATCAGACAGACCCAGCAGAATCTTTTTTCCGACCGCCCTCTCATAGGAGTGTGCGAAGGAAACGGAATAGCGTTCCCCGATTTTGCAAAGGTTGCGGATGCATTTTCAATTCCGTATGTCAGGATCGACTCCGAGCGGGATATGAAAGAAAAGCTGAAAGATGCGTTTGATACCGAAGGGCCGGTCATGGTGGAAGCCGTTGTTGACGACAAACAGAACTTTGAGCCGAAGCTTTCTTCCAAGGTTCATCCTGACGGTACGATAACTTCTGCCGCAAATGACGATATGTTCCCGTTCCTTCCCCAGGAGGAATATGAATCAGTCAAGAAATATCTCAAAGGCGAGAAATGAAAGGATAAGACATGAGTAAGATATCCATTATCATCCCTGTTTATTACAATTCGGACACTCTGATGCTCCTGTATGAAGACATGAAGGAGAAGATACTCGGACAGCTCGGTGACTATGAGATAGTCATGGTCGATGACGGATCCGGAGACGATTCGTGGTCTGTCATGAACCATATAAGAGAGATGGACGAGAGGGTCAAGTGCGTCAGACTGTCGAGAAATTTCGGAGAGCATGCGGCTATCCTTGCCGGACTGTCACAGTGCACCGGAGACTGCGCCGTTACAAAACAGGCGGATCTGCAGGAGGATTCCGAGCTGATAGTAAGGCTCTATGACAAATGGAAAGAGGGCAACAAGGTTGTTCTGGCTGTCAGGGAACAGCGTGATGAGCCCGCGATCAAAAAGTTCTTTGCAAACATGTATTATTCGATAGTACGCAAGACCATAGACAAGAAGATGCCCAAGGGCGGATTCGACTGTTATCTTCTTGACCGTCAGGCGATCGAGGTTCTGCTGCGCCTTGATGAGAAGAACTCGTCACTTTCGCTCCAGGTACTGTGGATAGGTTTCAAATCCGATAACGTATATTTCCATCGTAAGGACAGGGAAGTTGGCAAATCCCGGTGGACTTTCTCCAAGAAGTTCAAACTTGTCTTTGACTCGATGATGAGCTTTTCGTATTTCCCGATCAAGTTCATGTCGGGACTCGGAGTGGTAATGGCCGTTCTGGCTTTTATCTGGATCCTCGCGGTCGTTATCGAATTCATTACGATAGGAACGCCTGTAAAAGGATGGTCGACGCTCATGTGTCTTGTATTGTTCTCGGCAGGTATGATACTTCTCATGCTCGGTGTTCTGGGCGAGTATCTCTGGAGAACACTTGATGCTACAAGGAACAGGCCGGTGTTCATCATCGATACCGTGAACGAAGCAAGGAGCAAAGAGGATCAGTGAGTTCGGATAACATGCTGACATTATATATCGTGATATTCATCTCTGCTTCGCTCATATCGGCGTTTTCGCAGATACTGTTAAAGACCGCGGCAAAGCAGGCATACAGTTCGTGGATATACGAGTATCTGAACGTTAAGGTTATCACGGCATATTTCATATTCTTCCTTGCGACACTGATAACTGTATACTGTTACAAGGTCGTACCGCTCTCGACCGGAGCGATGCTTGAGGCCACGGGGTATGTGTTTGTTACCGTGCTTGGCCGGATAATACTGAAGGAGAGGGTGTCAATGCAGAAGATCATCGGAATGGCTCTTGTCATTATCGGTGTCATAACAGTTGCGCTCTGACATTTCATGAAGGAATTCCTGAAAAAAAACTATGTTTACATATGTCTTCTGATCTGCGCGCTCGTGATGCTGTGGCGCGCATTTTTGGGATTCTGCTGGACGGATGAGAGTTTCTATATCTCAACGGCTGACAGGTTCTATAAGGGAGACATCCCGCTCGTAAAAGAGTGGTACAGAACGCAGATGTCATCGATAATCATGCTCCCGCTGTATCATCTGTATATGATGATCGCAGGTTCAAATACAGGTATTGTCCTGTATTTCCGTCTCGTTTATCTGGCGCTGACACTGTGTGTTTCGATACTGTATTACCGTGTTCTTGAAAAGGAATACCCGAAGTGTATCGCAGGTGCTTCGGGACTGTTCATCCTGGTTTATGCACATCTTAATATGGCAACATTTTCATATTACATGATGAGCAGCCTGTTTCTCTCGATCGCGCTCATCCTCGTATATGATCATAAGAACTCGCAAAGCCGCCTGAAACTTATCATCGCCGGGATAATGACCGCACTTGCCGTTATGAGCATGCCGGCATTCGTTGTTGTGTATGTACTCATCATGGCTGCCGTCTTTGTCATGATGATCGTGGGAAAAAACAGAAAAGAACTCGGAACGATCACTCTTTATACTATCGTGGGAATAGCGATACCGGCAGTCCTGTTCGTGATATATCTGTTCTCGCATATGAGCCTTGATTATCTCATTGAGACACTTCCGTATGTTCTTGTGGATAATGAGCACAGCAACACATTCGGGTATTTTATAAGAAAACCCCATCGCTGCATGGTAGCGGTGTTCGGTACATACGTAACATGGGCCTCATATGCGATCATTGCCGTATCGTTTGTGTTTGCGAAGTTTTTGAAAAAGCATCCGATACGGGAACTGTTTATTCTTGCAAACTGTGTGCTTTTTGCCGTAATGACATATGTTTCGTTCGGGCATGTCGGGTATGTTTCCGTTGCGTTTTTTGTATTTATCGTTCCGCTGTACTTCATATCCGAAAAAAAGAACAGAGGACTGTTCTTCGTCATGGTGGTTCCTGCGGCACTCGTGGCTCTGGTGTACTGTTTCGCATCGAGCGATTTTCTTTATATCATGGCTCTCGGGTTTCAGATCGCAACGGGTGCGGGAATATGCATTGTTTACAATCTGAGCGCACATGACGACGGCGCTGAGAATAATAAGCTGATGAAGGCTGTATCGGCGCTGTGCGCGCTTGCCTGTGTCAGCATGCTCGTGATAACGTTTGCCCTCCGGCTGATCAATGTATACAGGGATGCTCCGGTAAACAGGCTGACGGCAAGGATCCCCGGCGGGATAGCGAAGGGACTGTATACGACGGAAGAACATCTTGAACAGTATAACGATGTTTATGAGATGATAAACGGGTATTGTACCGATACGTCCGGATTCGAGATCATCAGCGGTAATCCGAAAGGAAATGTCCTTTTTTCGAAAATCCTCCCGTGGGGTTATACGGCGGGAAATCTGTCGTGCGGCTATCCTACGACGTGGAGATCGACTGCTTATAACAAAGAACAGCTCGATCTTTATTATGATATCAACAAAAATTCGCGTCCGGATGTTATAATCATACTCGACAGCAAATACGGATCGTATGATGCTTCCGGCGATGTTGAGGACGATCATGAACCGAACCTTGATGAGATGCCTGATTACTGGTGGGATTATATCAGGGACAATGGTTTTGATGAGATAAGAGTAAAATGCGGAAGAGTGTACTGCAGACAAAAGCAGTAACGTTAATATCGAAAGGAGAGATATATGGTACCCATTAATGAACTGCTGCGTGGATTCAAGCTTTATCAGAAGGAATACGAGGACAGGGCGATAGAAGTCCTCAGGAGCGGATGGTATGTGCTCGGACACCAGGTAGAGGATTTTGAAAAGGAATTTGCGGATGCGCTCGGAGGAGACTGTTTCTGTGCGGGCGTAGATAACGGTCTCGATGCGATATGGCTCGGTCTTATGGCATCGGGGATAAAAGAGGGCGATGAGGTCATAGTCCAGGCAAACGGATATATCGCAACGATGCTCGGCGTAATGCAGTGCGGAGCGGTTCCGGTGTTTGTGGAGCCGGATGAATACTATCAGCTTGATGCAAAGAATGTCGAGAAGGCGATAACACCGAAGACAAAGGCAGTACTTGTTACCCACCTCTACGGTCAGGCAACGCGTATGGACGCAATACTCGATGTGTGCAAAAAGAACGGACTGGAACTGTTTGAAGACTGCGCCCAGTCGCATTTTGCGCCATACAACGGAGTGAACACGGGCCTCTTCGGCAAGTGTTCATTCTTCAGTTATTATCCGACAAAGAATCTCGGCGGATTCGGCGACGGAGGCGGAGTCGTTTCAAAGGACAAGAGTATCATCGACAAGGTGAAGGTGCTTCGCAATTACGGCAGCGACAGAAGATATCACAATATCGAGATAGGGTACAACATGCGACTCGACGAGCTTCAGGCGGGACTTCTTCGCGTCAGGCTCTCGCACATGAAGGAACTTATTAAGAACCGTCAGCATATAGCAAACAGATATCTTGCCGAAATGAACAACCCGAAAGTTGAGCTTCCGCTCATCGCCGACGGATGCGAACATACATGGTACCAGTTTATCGTTAAAGTTGACGATCAGGATAAGTTTAGGGAATACCTGAAAGAAAAAGATGTCGCAACGGACATCTCATGGCGTACACCGCCTTTCTTACAGCCGTGCATGATGGAGAAGTTCGGCTACAAAGAAGGCGATTTTCCGGTAACGGAAGATCTGTGTGCACATATCGTGACGCTTCCGATGATGGAGTTCATGGAAGAAGACGAGATCACAAAGGTCGTTGAGGCAGTGAACTCATATAAGTGATGTAAGGGAATATGCGATGAAGGCAACGAGCCATGCGATCATGCACTGCCATATGACAACGCCTGCGGCCCATCTGCGGCCCATTTCACGGCGTATTGTTGCAATGGCGGCCACGCACGGTGTATAGAGCAGTGAGAAGATAAGAAGGCTCACTGCGGATGCGCTGCTCATAAGAGAATCCACATGTGATTCGGAACCGAAGAGAACCTGCAATGTAGAGACAACGCTTTCCTTCGCCATGAATCCGCATATAAGCGCGGTGCCTATTCGCCAGTCCCCAAGACCGATCGGGGCAAGGAACGGCGCCATGAATCCCGATATCGCCGCCAGGATGCTCTTTGACGAGTCGGCAGTCATGTTAAAGTGAATATCGAAGCTTTTTAAGAACCATATGATGATAGAGGCCAGCAGTATGATGGTAAAAGCCCTGGAGAGAAAATCCTTCGCCTTTTCCCACAGAAGCCGGCCTGTATTTTTTATTCCCGGAAGTCTGTAATTGGGCAGTTCCATTACGAACGGAACCGCGTCCCCGCGAAAGATCGTGTTGCCGTACAGAAGAGCGACTATTATACCGATCAGAATACTCAGCAGATACAGTCCGGTCATGATGAAGCCGCCGCGTCCTTTGAAGAATGCGTTAACGAAAAATGCGAATATCGGCAGTTTTGCGGTACAGCTCATGAACGGTGTCAGAAGTATCGTCATCTTTCTGTCACGGTCACTCGGAAGGGTACGTGTAGCCATAACCGCGGGAACCGAGCATCCGAATCCTATAAGGAGGGGCACTATGCTTCGCCCGGAAAGACCTATCTTACGAAGAAGCTTGTCCATGAAAAAAGCTACCCTTGCTATATAACCGCTGTCTTCGAGAAGTGAAAGGAAGAAGAACAGCGTTACGATCACGGGAAGGAAACTGATGATGGATCCCACTCCGGTAATGATACCTTCGGTCACGAGATTGTGAACGGCCGGATTGACATTGGCGGCTGTAAGAGCATTGTCGCAAAGTACGGAAAGCGAGGTAACTCCCCTCTCGAGAAGAGACTGCAGCCATGCTCCGATAACATTGAATGTCAGAAAGAAAACGGCACCCATGATCAGGATGAACATCGGTATGGCGGTAAACTTTCCGGTAAGTAAAGTGTCTATGCGAACGGAACGGAGATGTTCCTTGGATTCTTTAGGTTTAATGACAGCGGCCGAACAGACTTTGCTGATGAATGCATATCGCATGTCAGCCACGGCGGCACTTCTGTCAAGACCCCGTTCCGATTCCATCTGGGCCGTTATGTGCTCCAGCATTTCTTTTTCGTTCTGATCAAGATCCAGTTGCCCGAGTATGAGATGATCGCCCTCGATGACCTTTGAAGCGGCAAATCGCACCGGTATCCCGGCGGCTTTTGCGTGGTCTTCGATCAGATGGATGACCGCATGCAGACATCTGTGAACGGCACCGTTATGATCGTTTTCATCGCAAAAATCCTGTCTGGGGGGACGCTCCTGGAAATGAGCTATATGCATGCAGTGACGTATGAGCTCGTCAACACCTTCGTTTTTGGAGGCGGAGATAGGTATTACCGGAACTCCGAGCATTTCTTCCATAAGGTTTACATCGATATGCCCATGATTGTTTCTGACTTCGTCCATCATGTTCAGGGCAACGACCATCGGAATGTTCATTTCAAGAAGCTGCATTGTCAGATACAGGTTACGCTCGATGTTTGTCGCGTCTATTATGTTGATGATGGCATGGGGTTTGTTTTCAAGTACGAAATTTCGCGAGACGATCTCTTCGCTCGTATAGGGCGACATGGAATATATCCCGGGAAGATCGGTGACACTCGTATTGGCAAATCCTCTGATGGCTCCGTCTTTTCTTTCCACCGTCACTCCGGGGAAGTTTCCGACGTGCTGGTTGGAACCGGTTATCTGATTAAAGAGTGTGGTTTTGCCGCAGTTCTGATTGCCGACAAGAGCAAAACTCAATACGGTATCATCGGGGAGAGGCTCACCGTCGTTCTTTGCGTGATAGCGTCCGCCTTCACCAAGTCCCGGGTGTTCTGTTTTCTTTTTGGATTCATTTTTTGATGAAAGAGAGAGTTCTTCCGGAACCGAAGGTTCGACAGGCTCTATGTCTATTTCGGCGGCCTCGGCCAGTCTGAGTGTAAGTATGTATCCGCGGACAAGGACTTCCATGGGATCGCCGAGCGGAGCGGTCTTGACGAATGTAACCTCCGTGCCCGGGATGATACCCATATCCAGAAAGTGCTGCCTGAGGGCTCCTTCGCCGTTTACGGCAGTTATCAGTCCGGTTTCGCCAAGGTTAAGATCAGTGACAGTCATAACTCAGTCCTTTTTGCCTCCAAGCCATTTCTTAAGCAGAGATTCAAGCTCCTCGGCCTTGACGGGCTTTGCGATGAAGTCATCCATTCCCTCACAAAGCAGCAGATCCCTTGCTTCCTCGACAGCATTTGCGGTAAATGCGATGATGGGGATATCCTTATATTCGGGATGCTTTTCCCGGATCTTTTTCATTGCCTCTATGCCGTCCATATGAGGCATCATGTAATCCATAAGTATCAGGTCAAACTTATTCTTTTCAACCGCCTTGAGTGCCAGCTCACCGGAGAGAACACAGGTGGGATTGATATCGTATAATCCGAGAAGGCTCTTTGCTACATAAAGGTTGACACTGTTGTCATCAACCACGAGTATCTTTGCATCAGGCGCTTTGAATGATCTGCCGGCCGGAACATCCTGACTCGGAGCAGCTGATTCTTTTACCGTTTCCGCATCAGTTGTCTGCTGAGGGATGGTTATCCGGAATATGCTTCCGACACCGAACTCGGATTCGACTTCGATGTTACCGTTCATAAGGCGCACAAGGCGCTGTGAGATCGCAAGCCCCAAACCTGTTCCTTCGACCTCACGGTTACGCTTGCTGTCAAGCTGTGAGAAGGATTCGAATATTCTGTCGTAGTCCTCCTCCTTTATGCCGACACCGGTATCAGTAACAGTTAGCTTAAGGATGATATTGTTATCATCGATCCTGTCAAAGTCGGCACTGATCCTGATCGTCCCTTCCCTGGTGAACTTGACCGCATTGGAGATGACGTTTGCAAGCACCTGTCTGATGCGCTCCCTGTCGCCCAAAAGGTATCGCGGAATGTCGGGCGCTATACCGACCTTCATATCGACCGGCTTGTCGCAAAGACCAAGGGAAGTTACCGCAACTACGTCATTAACGAGCTGTTTCACATCATAACCGGTGTTTTCGATATCAACGGTTCCTGCTTCTATCCTTGAGAAATCAAGTATGTCATTTATGATGACGAGCATGGTATTGGCAGAAGAGTGTATCTGTCCGAACTGTTCTTTGATGTTGTCCGGCAGTTCTTCTTTCATGATCAGCTCAGACAGACCGACGATCGCATTCATCGGTGTTCTGATCTCGTGACTCATGTTTGCCACAAAATCGCTTTTAAACTGTGCCGCCTGTGCCACTTTGCCTTCATGGATCTGAAGCTCTTTGATCATGTCCGCGGTATTGTCGGCAAGGCTTGATATCTCATCGTTTCCGTACGGATATGCCCTTATCGCATCAACGGTGTCATATGCTCTTGTAGATGAAAAATCATTGATCTGGTTCGAGAGATGATCGATCCTTCTGATATGATATCTGTTGATAAAGAACAGCAGGAGAGCGGTAAGGAAAATGAGGATACCAGACAGCTCGAGAACGAGGATACCGGTATTCTTCAGGATCATGCTGTTGACGTCGGAAACGTATATCTCGGTTACTACGAGTCCGATACATTCATTGTTTATGACAAGAGGTGTATAACAGCTGTATGTATTGCCCCAGTCATTGTCCCATTCGTAAACATCATCGTATCTGACGGCATTGTGCCATGTATCCCACATGAGCTTATGCTCATCGGGTTCCTCATAGTACGAATCGCCCATGTAGAGAAATCCCGGATGTTCACTGTCTTCGGTACGTTCGCCGTCTATCATGTAGGTTGTGTAAAGCGTTTCGTCATCAGGCAGAAGGAAATACGTATACGGAAGAGAGTATGATTTCCTTGCCTGTTCGAATGCGAGGATCCAGTACTCCTGACGGTATGTGTAATACATATTCTTGAGCTCATCCGTCAGTTCGTCCTTTTGGACATCCACTCTGAATGTTTTATCGGGATATGTATCGCGGAAAGCCTTAAAGAACTTATCCCTTGCAGTCACGCACTCCGTAAAATCGATGGGAATCCGGATGTCTTTATAATGCTCAACATAGTAATTCTTATAGTCGATAAAATCCTCGGGTTCATCCATTATCTGCCCGACAAGATTATCGCCGACTTCACGTATACGGTCCTGGCAAATCCTGCGGTATTGGTTCATCTGGGAATAGTATGTGACAAGGGCAGCAACAGAGATCGTTGTTACCACAAAAACAGAAATCAGATAAGCAAATTGTCTGATCAGTTTAATGCGATGTTTCATAGTAACAATGATAATACTTTTGGAAAAATTAGTAAAGACTAACGTCAGAGGGGAAGATGCTTGCGAAGACGCGCTGAGAGCATGATCGCGAGTGAGAGTTTTATCATATCCGGAATGATGAAAGGAATGACACATAGTGACAGCGCACCGGCAACCGTTATCGGCCCGTTCTGCTTCGCATAGACCACCATGAACCAAGCGGTACCGAAAGCATAGCAGACGGCAAGACCGATGATCATTGCAGTGATCCTGATAACAAGGCGGTCCTCAAAGAGAGCCTCGCGGAGGCGGCAGACAAGACCGATAAAGATGAATCCGATAATATAGCCGCCGGTCATTCCGCATACCGCACCGAATCCGCCCTTAAATCCCGCAAGGACCGGTGCACCGACAGCGGCAAGAAGTATGTATATAACGATCGAAACAGTGCCTCGTTTGGCACCGAGAAGTTCGATGACAAAGAATACCGCAAATGTCTGGAGAGTGAACGGAACGACAGTGGGGATGCTTATCCATGAACATAAAGCTATGATGACCGAACATACGGCTATCATTACGAGATCAGTTGTTTTTACTGCTTTTCTGTCATTTATCATCTGTTTTCCTTACGCTCACTTCGCCAAAAGAGAGTGCCTCCTGTGTACCGTCATCATAACGGACGATGAGACGGCATTCATCGTCTATATCAAGTGCTGTTGCCGCTCTTGTGCCTTTACCGTCAATAACGTAAATATCCTGTCCGATTAAAAAACTCCGGCGTTTATATTCGTCTGCATGACCGGGATTCTCAAGATTGCTGCAGATATCGTAAAACTCTTCAAGAAAGGCTGTTGCCAGGCATTCTTCAAGACCGGGGATCTTTTTTTTCGATATTGCTCCGGCAATATCACGGATTTCATCCGCAAATCCTCCCGCGGGTTCATACAGATTAAATCCGATGCCGCAAACCACGGCGTCGGGATTAACGCCCCCGGGCGACAGGACTGCCTCGGTAAGTATACCACAAACTTTCCTGCCGCGCACAAAAATGTCATTTACCCATTTGATCGAGGCTTTTTCACCGGTACATTTCTCTATCGCCGTGCATGCGGCAACGGCAGCGGCTGTGGTGATCCGCGTGGATACCTCGATCGAAGTTTTCGGGCGAAGAAGAACGCTTAAATAAAGGCCTGTTCCGGAAGGAGATACGAACGATCTTCCGCGTCGGCCGCGTCCTGCAGTCTGTGACCGGGCAATGACCGTGTGCCATTCGGGCAAAATCTCAGGGCCGCAGTTTGCAGCCATGTTCATAAGATAAGTGTTCGTTGAATCTATTTCCTCAAAATGTTCGATGTCAAATATCATGCCACGTCACTTGTCATAAAACGTTTAACTACCTGAAGAACGATAAATGCGTAAACACTTCCGACGATCGCCGCAAAGAACTGTACGAAGGAGAATGTGAACTGAAGCGTGGAGAGCTTCGGCATCATTGCTTCGGGAAGCATGTTCGGAAGGATGATGAGTGAGATGGCAATACCCATGAAGAGAGCTTTTGCAACACTTCCGATCCCCATCGAAACGGGAAGCATTATCTTTGAATCCTTCTTTCGTGCAAGAAGAGCGACACAGATCGCCAGTATTGCGTTACCGATCATAATGCACGGAACCACTATCGGTACTGTCTGGTGTACGGGGTTCGGTGATATAAAGTATGCCGCAACCGGTGTGATGACCGAAAGGATAACGCCGTATACGAGACCGCAAAGATAAGAGTCGATTATGATACACGCATTAACGACGGCGCCTGTCAGAAAGATGACAAATGCGGTACCGCCGCCTTTGAATACCATGCTGATAAGGCAGATGGCAAGTAACATCGCCGAATAAGTGAGCTTTTGGGTTTTGCTGAGCATTTTGGGATCCCTTCTTTCTACAGAATTCTATATATCGAAAAACCATTTGAAATTATACTCCAACGGGCGTTGGAATGAAATAGAAAATAAAAAAATAGAGTTAACCGACGCTAACAATCCGGTTTGTGACCGAATATACCGTAAAATAAGCCGATTATTGCATAATCATTAAAATAAACCTGAATGTAGTGTATAATTGACACAGATTGTTTTCCAAAATAAGGAGGAGTATCTCATGAAAAACGTTAAGACAGGAACGATATGTGCGATCATTTCAATGACATCTGTAGTGGTAATGCTTATCTGGGGCTTTCTCGCAAATGATTTTGCTCACAGCTGGCTTGCAGTAGTGGTCGGAGGTGTCGCTTCTTGCGCGGTTCATATGATCCGAAAGGATATTGATAACGCCAATAAAAACGAAAAAACCGAATAGGAAGGAAATTATATGAAACTGAATAAGGAACAGCACCGGGCTGCATATCACATGGATGGCCCGATGCTTGTTCTGGCGGGACCGGGGAGCGGCAAGACACATCTTCTTGTCGAGAGGATCCGGATAATGATCGAGGAAAACCATATCCCACCTGATAACATCCTTGTCATCACATTCTCGAAAAAGGCTGCCCGCCAGATGCAGAAAAGATTTGAAAAACGTGTAAAAGACTCATCATATCCCGTGACATTCGGGACATTTCACGCAGTGTTCTATCACATATTGCAGCAGTACGATCCAAATATTTCAAGACTGATAACAGAAGAAGAGATAAGTTCGTTCATAAAGCGTGCCATAACAGACTTAAGGCCTGATTCGGATCTCTTCAGATCGGAGGAAAACACCGAAACCATAGCGGGGCTGATATCCGCATACAAAAACTTCGGAGAAGAGTTCTTTGAAATAAATGAATATGCTCTGTCATTTGAACCGTACGAGAAAGAAGAGTTTATAAAGATCTGCGAACTGTATTCTAAATACATCAGACGAGCCGGCCTGATCGATTTCGACGACATGATCGTGCGCTGCCGGGAACTTCTTCGAAAACACGAGAGCATACTTCGTAAATGGCAGAAAAAATACCGCTATTTTCTTGTGGATGAGTTCCAGGACATAAACGATGCACAGTACGATATCCTGAGGCTTTTGGCCGGAGATGGGAGAAACGTATTCGCTGTGGGGGATGATGACCAGTCCATATATGCGTTTCGCGGCAGCCGTCCACAGCTTATGAAGAAGTTTAAACATCAGTATGTCGGATGCAGACAGGTAACACTTACAATGAACTACAGAAGCTGCGAAAACGTCATTGGGGTTGCGGATGCCGTTATAAGGCACAATATCGACAGGTTTGACCGACCGACACAGAGGCATCTTCCGTCAAAGAACGGCGGGACGGTTATGATAGTGAACGCGGAAAGTACCGATGTTCAGGCAGCGTTTGTCTGTAACACTATCGAAGATATGATAAGAAACGGGGTATATGGAGAGGATGAAATTGCTGTATTGTACAGAAGTGACCATTGCGGCCTGCGCTTTATCAAAATGGCCAAAAAGAGAGATATAAATGTTAATGTGATGACAGTTCACGCATCAAAGGGACTTGAGTTCAAATGCGTATTCATGATAAGTCTCCAGGAAGGATTGTTCCCTCATAAAAAAGACATGGACGGAAATTCGGAAGAAGAGAGGAGGCTGATGTATGTTGCGATAACCCGCGCAATAGAGTGTCTGTACATGTGCACGGTCAGCACCGAACACGGAAAGCGCCCCTCCCGTTTCGTGCTTGAAGCTATGAAGAACAATAAATACATCACTGACTGCCTGAGGCTGAAACGTGTGTAAATACATGAGCGTACGTGATTGAAAGAAACAGCAACAGGCGTTAGAATAAACTCATTATGTATAAACTGTATCTTGCTCCGATGGAGGAGCTTACCGGATATGTGTTCAGAAATGTACTTGATAGGCATTTCGGAAACGTGGACAAATATTTCACACCTTTCATATCCCCTGATAACAGGATAATGAAGACGCACAGCCGTAATGAGATCGAGCGCGAAAACAATGAGGGACTCAATGTTGTCCCCCAGCTTCTTACAAACGACGCTGATCAGTTCAATGAGGCGGCCGAGCTTATGGCAGGGATGGGATATGAAGAGATCAACATCAATTTCGGATGTCCCTCCAATACGGTTGCATCCAAGTTCAAAGGAAGCGGTATATTAAGAGCTCCGGAGTCAATGGAGCGATTTCTTGAGGGCGTCTTTAACTCAGATGGCAGCGTATTAAGGAAGTATCCGGATCTGCGCATTTCGGTAAAGACAAGAGTCGGATATAACGACACCTCTGATTTCGAAAAGGTTACCGGGATCCTTAACAAATATCCGTTCAGTGAGATCATCGTTCACCCGAGGATAAAAAAGGATTTGTACAACGGAAGTGTCAGACGGGAAATGTTTGACATGGCATGTGAAAGGCTTGATACCGACATCGTCTATAACGGCGACATCTTCAGCGCTAACGATCATGATGAAGCAGTCGGGAGATTCGAAAAAGGATCGCAGGGGTGCTACAAAAATGTCAGGGCGATAATGATCGGAAGGGGAGCAGTTCAGAATCCCGGAATCTTCAGACAGATCAAAACCGGACGGAAGATGACAAAAAATGAACTCTACGATTTTCTCAAAGATCTGTATGAAACATATGAGAGGGATTACGGTGAAGGGAATGCGCTCTCCAAGATGAAAGAAGTGTGGTCATACACGGTGCGTTTCGTTCCGGATGAGAAAGACAGATCGCGTATTTTCAAGACCATCATAAAATCAAACAACGTCCATCGTTACAATGACGCGATCATGGTGGCTTTCAAAGACCTGGACGTTTGACATCCGATCCTGAAGGCGTAAGTGCTACTCGTCCTTCATGAGTTCGAATTCCTCATTGTCGAGGTATTCGTCAAAGGCATCGGCAACGGCTTCGTATTCGTCGTCATCCGCGATGTATGTAAGTTCAGGCTCAACGTTGGGATTGTTCTCATCCTCTTTGTAGCCGTAGAACCAGACTTCACCCTCGGAAGAATTGCCCTCTTCATCGAGAGGAAGAAGCACAATATAATCTTTGCTGTTGACCGTGAGTATCGTGACGATCGCACATGTTACCTTCCTGCCGTCGGTAAGCTCCAGTTCAACAGTCATATCCGTATCGTCGTTTTCATTAACCGGTTGCATATCGTATAAACTCCTTTTTTAGGCTTTTTTCATGTGAATTGCGCAAATTATAACAAAATATGGCTGTTTAATCAACGGCATAGCCCGAAGATGAAGCCGAAATGCCGCTTCTCCTTGAAATAGCGGTTGTTATTCGGTATAATAATCAATTGTCATGACAGAGAGAAAGCGACCTACAGACAACCATATAACGGGTTCCGGCTTCCCGATGGGAGCCGTGCGCATCGCTGACGGTGTGCAGTTCACGACATGCATGAAGTATAACAGGACTCTCGAACTTGTGATCAGTAATGCAAAAGGTGATGTTATAGACCACGTCAACATGGCCGATCATGCCACATACAACGGTACTCGTTCATGTGTCGTAAAAGGTCTTCCCGATGACATTTCCTATTGCTACGAGGCGGACGGGATCCGGACGAGCGATCCGTTCAGACGGAACTCCACGGCTGAAAGAAAGTTCGGTGATGCCAAGGGTGCCATCGATCAGAGTAAGCTCTACTTTCCGGATTTTGACTGGGAAGGCGACGGTCCTCTCTACATACCGTTCAATGATGTCATTGCATATCAGCTTCATGTACGAGGCTTTACGATACACTCCTCATCAAAGGTAAAACACAGAGGACAGTTTTCGGGGATCACGGAAAAAATCCCACACTTCACTTCTCTTGGCGTCAATCAGATCGTTCTCATGCCGTGCTATGAATTTGATGAGATCACGCGCAGGCGTGAGGCAAAGACCATGGATGCGATCGATTACAAAGCAGATCCTTCCGATGATTCCGTCAAGATCAATTACTGGGGATTCACGCGCGGCAATTATTTCATGCCGAAGGCTTCGTATTCCGACGGAGATCCGGTCGGTGAGTTCAAGGCGATGGTCAAGGCACTTCACAGGGCCGGCATAGAAGTCATAATGCGCATGTATTTCCCGGATACGGAAAACAAGGCGTTCATTCCGGATATACTGAAATACTGGGCAGTCGAATATCACGTCGACGGATTTTTCCTGATGGGATCAGATATACCCATGGACATGATCGCAGCCGATGTATATCTTCGCGACAGGAAGATATACAACCCGTTCTTTGACAAGGATTCGATCACACATAAGAAGTACGGATGCAACAAAAACATGGCGTTTGTGAATTCGGATTTCATGAACACATGCCGCAAGTTTTTAAAGAGCGATGAAAATCAGCTTTCCGACTTCTTATACAGACAGCGGCTGAATCCGTCCGATGTTCATACTGTCAACTTTATCACTGATTATTGCGGCTTTACGCTCCGTGATCTTGTATCTTACGATTACAAGCATAACGAGGAGAACAGAGAAGACAACACCGACGGTGAGAACTTCAACTACAGTTGGAACTGCGGCGTTGAAGGAATGTCGAGAAAGAAATCGATAATAACGCTCCGCATGAAGCAGATCAAAAATGCTCTCGTGTTCCTTATCATGGCGCAGGGAACCCCGATGCTCACTGCGGGCGATGAGTTCCTGAACACACAGAACGGAAACAATAATCCATACTGTCAGGACAACGAGACCGGTTGGACGATCTGGAATCAGACAAAAAAGTCAAAAGAGATATTTGAATATACAAAAGAACTCATAAAGCTTCGCAAGGCTCATCCCGTGCTTCATCCCGAGAGGGAATTCAGGATCATGGATTATGCCGCGTGCGGTTTCCCGGATCTGTCATACCACGGTGACATGGCGTGGAATCCGAAGTTCGATAATCATCTGCGCCATATCGGCCTGATGATATGCGGCAAATATGCGAGACTGACGAGAATGAAAGAGGACGATTTTTTCTTCTTCGCATATAACATGCATTGGGAGAATCATACGTTTGCTCTTCCGAAACTGTCAAAGGGACTCAAGTGGAAAGTGTGCCTTCTGACGTGCGATGAGACGGCAGGAAAGATCGTTTACGAGACCATAGAAAAGGGCACCGACAACGTTACCGTGCCGGACAGATGTATTGCGATACTGACATCCGCTGAAGAGGAAAACGCGGAAAAAGAGGATAAGAAAAAAACGGAAAAGAGGATTGAAAATGTTAGGGGATAAGAAGGTTCTGTTTTCGGGAATGCAGGCGACGGGTAATCTGACGCTCGGTAACTACCTTGGAGCGCTGCAGAACTGGGTAAAGCTCTCGGATGAATACGAGTGCTTTTATTGTGTTGTGGACATGCATTCGATCACCGTACGGCAGGATCCGGCGACACTGAGGTCGCGCGCTCGGAAGCTTCTGTCGCTTTACATTGCGTCCGGACTTGATCCGGAGAAGAACTGCATCTACTATCAGTCGCACGTATCGGGACATGCCGAACTTGCATGGATACTCAACTGTTTCACGTACATGGGTGAGCTCAACAGGATGACACAGTTCAAGGATAAATCACAGAAGCATGCGGATAACATCAATGCGGGACTGTTCACTTATCCTGTTCTTATGGCTGCCGATATCCTATTGTATCAGGCGGATGTCGTTCCGGTCGGTATCGATCAGATGCAGCATCTTGAACTGACGAGGGACATTGCGGGAAGGTTCAATTCGATATACGGCGATGTGTTTACGATCCCCGAGCCCTACATCGGCAAGGTCGGAGCGAAGATCATGAGCCTTCAGGATCCGTTAAAGAAGATGAGCAAGTCGGACGAAAATCCCAATGCCAGCATTTATCTCATGGACGATCCGGATACGATAATGCGCAAATTCAAGCGCGCGGTCACCGATTCTCTTGCGTGTGTCAGATATAACGAGGAAGAACAGCCCGGTATCTGCAATCTTATGGACATTTACAGCGCCTGCACGGGCAAGACGCGGGATGCCATCGAAGCCGAATTTTCCGGAAAAGGTTACGGCGATTTCAAGACTGCAGTCGGAGAGAGCGTAGTAGAAAAGCTCCGCCCTCTTCAGCAGAAGTTGGCAGAGCTTGAAAAAAACAAGGATTATATCGATTCCATCATAAAGAACAATGCCGAAAAGGCTCAGTATATTTCAAACAAGACACTTCGTAATGTTCAGAAAAAGATCGGTTTTCCGGAACGGATCAGATGATCATTCGCTTTTGATCTCTTTCCACAGTTCGCTGTAAAGTGCTGTCGTTTTTTCGTCAAGCGCTTCGAACACTTCGCAGTCCGTGAGCGTGTCATATTCGGGTACGATCGCCGGATCCGTCGCGAGCGATTCGTCCATCATGTTTACGACAGCTTTGTTCGGAGTCGAATAGTAGATGTATTCAAAGTTTGCATATCCGACATCTTCCCTGCACAGAAAATCAAGGAACTTCTCGGCTGCATCCATATTCTTGCAGTGCTTTGTGACAACCCATGAGTCGATCCAGAGGTTGCTTCCTTCCTTCGGAACA